>Ga0208991_1000396_pt1 | contig 10644 bp, 12 predicted proteins | sample MedBloCAOM3_M2_FD_187855 | JGI IMG/M metagenome (GOLD analysis project Ga0208991, IMG submission 187855) | Forest soil microbial communities from El Dorado National Forest, California, USA - Mediterranean Blodgett CA OM3_M2 (SPAdes) (version 2) | ecosystem: Environmental > Terrestrial > Soil >...
ATCTCGAGGCTGCCATTAAATGACTCGCATGAAGCCGATATTCGCATCCAATGAGCTTGGCATTCGAAAGAGACCGTTCGTGGCTTCGTACGGTAATGGCGCGCCAATCGGGATAAAGGTGGGCACTCCGATCATTGGGAAATTCTGATCAGTATTTAAAATCGAGCGATGGAGGCTGCTTCCTGGCCCACACCAACAGTAACTCCGTCACTTGCGCTGAGCTGTCTTTTGTGAGGGGCTCAAGGCTGCCGCCGCGGTGTTCGCAATCCCGGTGTCGGTCTCCTTGCTCAGGCCGGCAACACCTACTGCGCCCACGACTTCGCCGTTTACGCGGATCGGCATGCCGCCGCGCAGCGCCATGATGTCGGCGGTGACGAATGCCATTCGGCCCTGATTAATGTTGTCCTCGATCTCTGCCGTCGATCGTTGCAGCCGCGCAGCCGTTCGGGCCTTCCCGATGGCGAGGTCCGCGCTTGCTGGGCGGACACCATCCATCCGCTGGAAAGCAAGCAGATCCCCGGCGGGATCAACCACTGCGATTGCCGAGGGCGCATTCCGCTGCTGCGCGCTGTTCTTCGCTGCTTGCAGGATCGTCTGGGCTCCGGATTGATCGAGGGCCATTACCTTGATGGTCTGTGCCCCGACCGGCAAGCAGAGGATCGTTGCCAATATTCCAACGCTAATTCCAAGTTTCGTCATGGCGCGCCTGTCGTACCGTTTTGCGGATGTTGGCCCTGCTTTCGCAGGCGCCGGTTCTCGTGTTCCATCGGTACGCAAGCCAAGCGCCTGATTTCTTGATGTAGGAAGCAACGAGCACCATGCTCATCACGCTTGAGTGTTCGGCGACGCGCGGCCTTTCGAAATCGCTGTTTCGGATCGAAAATTCACGACGCTGTGATTCGCCAGCTTCGAACCCCGGGTTTGATTTCTCCCCTCCGGCTCTATTTATTTTATGTGACTTAGCCGCTCATCCCTGATCATGGGCGCTTTCAATGGTCCGGGTGGACCGCAAGATCCTTGCAATCTGAGCTTATTAAAAAAGTTAGCAGGCGCGGTGGATATCAAGCCCTTCTTTGGCCTCATCGGTGTCCTCATCGCCGCTATGACGTCCGAATTTAACGACCAAGTGACATCCATCGCGCTCATCGATGTCCGCGGTGCACTCGGGATTAGCCACGATCCCGGAACCTGGATCCAGAGCCTGTATGTATCGGCCGAGATCATCGGCATGGCGATTTCGCCCTGGCTGCTGATGACCTTCACATTAAGGCGCTGGACGCTCTTTACGATCGCGCTGTGCGGAGCCTCGAGCGTGCTGATCCCGTTCAGCGCGAACATCGAGGCCATCTACGCCCTGCGGCTGCTCCAAGGGCTCGCTGGGGGCCTGATCATTCCTCTCGTGATGACCACCGCTTTTCGCATCCTCACGCCGAACATTCGGCTTTACGGTTTGGCCATCTACGCTTTGACCGCGACCTTCACGCCCGCGCTGGCCTCAACGGTGGCCGCGCTTTGGACGGATATCGTGGGTTGGCGTTTCGTGTTCTTGCAGACGATCCCACTCTGCTCGCTGGCTGGCGTTCTCGTTTGGTACTGTATGGACCAGGACCAGCCGAAATACGAGCGGTTCGGGATCCTGGACTGGCGCGGCGCGCTGCTTCTGGTGATCGGGATCGGCGCCTTGAGCACGATGTTGTATCAGGGAGACCGGCTGGACTGGTTCAACTCAAAGCTGATCTGCGTGCTGGCTCTGCTGAGCGCAATCGCGATCCCCCTGCTGCTGGTCAACGAATGGTTCCACCCTTTGCCGCTTCTAAAGCTGCAGATGCTCGGCCGGCGTAACCTCGCCTATGGCGCGCTTGGTCTGTTCCTCTTTTTGATCATCAGCCAATCCGGTTCCAGCGTGCCCCTACAATACCTGCAGCAGGTCCAAGGTTACCGACCGCTGCAGTCCAACCTGATCACGCTAGAAATCGCGGCGTTGCAGCTCGTGATGCTGCCCGCCATGGCGCTGCTGTTGGACTACAAACGGGTCGATTCGCGCGTCGTCAGCCTGGTCGGCCTGGGATTGATCCTGGCATCCTGCATCGGTTCGTCTTTTGTCACGGTCTATTGGAACCGGGATCAGTTTTATATTTGGCAATTATTGCAAGCGATCGGTCAGCCCATGGTGGTCATGCCGCTGCTGATGATGGCCACCAACACCGTTACCAACCCCGCGGATGGCCCTTTCCTGTCTGCGCTAGTGAATACGGCCCGGGCCATCGCCGAGGCAGCGGCGACATGGTTGCTGGAGCTGATCGATCGTTGGCGCGATGCGCTGCATTCGGACCGCATTGTCGATCAGGCTGGCCAGGATCGCTGGCGGGTAATCCAGAGCAACGGCGTGCTGCCGCAATATCCGCCGCCGTTGATGCCCGACGGGCGGCTTCGCGCGCCGAACAGCCTGGAATCCTTCAGCCACGCGGTGGAGCAGCAGGTAACGATTTTATCGACCAGCGACACCTTCCTGATCCTCGGAGCCCTGACGGTGTTCTTGATGGTCGTGGTGATGACGTTGCCGGTCCGCACCGTCCCGCCGCGTATCCTCTTTGCAAAGCACTAGGAACGCGTATGGCAGAGGATGCAGCCGAACTCGAGACGCGACCCGCCGAGCCGAAGCGGAACGAAAAACCGGACCTGGCTCCGACACGCAAGAACGACGATCAATCTCAACAGAAGGATGGAAAGTCGAAGGACCGGCAGGTGCAGGAAGTCGATAAGCTTCCCGCGCCTCTGCCGCGCTGGCCCTTCGTTGTGGTCGGGCTCGTGGTAGCGATCTTCGCCGCGGTGGTCCTGTACATCATTTTCCGGCCACGCCCGGACGTGCGAACCGACGATGCTTATGTGATGGTCCATTACGCCACGATCGCTCCGCGCATATCAGGTCAGGTCGCCACGGTGCCGGTTGACGACAACGACGTCGTCAAGGCCGGACAGGTGCTCGCGACTCTCGACCCGCGCGACAACGAGACCGCCTTGGCTTCCGCCGAGGCGGCGGTTGCACGCGACAGATCGCGATTGGATGAGATCTCCACGACCGTGTCACGCCAGCCCTCGATCATAGAAGAGCAACAAGCCGCCGTTGCTTCGGCGCGCGCCAGGCTCGCTTTCGCGCAGGCCGACGCGCGCCGCTTCGGCAACCTCGCCGCGACGGGAGCCGGCACAATGCAGGAACACCAGCGAGCCGACACCACGCTTCAGCAGGGTCAAGCCTCGCTGGATAGCGCTGTGGCTTCGCTCGATGCGGCGCGCCGGCAATTGGACGTGCTCAAGGCCCAGAGATCTGCGGCGGAGGCAACGGTCAAGGCCGATGAGGCTCAACTTGAACAGGCCAAGCTTAATCTGTCCTATACGCAGATTCCGGCACCGATCGACGGCATGGTGGGCGAGCGGTCCGTACAGGTCGGAAACTACGTCGGCCCCGGTGCTACATTGATGACCGTTGTGCCGCTCGACCAAGTCTATATCGAAGCGAACTATCTCGAAGTGGATCTGCTGCACGTCCGCAGCGGCCAGCCCGTAACCATCCATTTGGACGCCTATGACATCGACCTCAAAGGGACAGTGGATAGCGTGCCGCCGGCCTCCGGCGCGGCCTTTGCACCCATCGCGCCCAACAATGCCACCGGCAATTTTACCAAGATCGTGCAACGCCTGCCGGTTAAGATCGTGGTGACGCCCGGGCAACCTTTGGCTAAGCTCCTGCGCGTGGGCTTGTCGGTCGAGACTACCATCCATACAGGACTGGAGGATGTCGTGGACGAACAGCGCAGATCAAGCGATCGAGTGACCGGGCATTGATTAGTGCGTGCCTTAGCTCTTATGGCGTGCCTCTCCGGTCCGATGTTGGGTATTGGGCTGACCGGCTGCACCGTTGGACCGGACTACCAGAGGCCGGAGATAAAAGAAGCACTCCGGCGATCGGCGTCGGATGGCGGAAGCGTGGCCAGCCGGACAGTCGAGGGCGCGGTCGACATAACCTGGTGGAAGAGCTTCCGGGATTCTCAGCTTTCCTCGCTCGTCGAAAGGCTGGTGGCCCAAAACCTGGACCTCAAGACCGCGGCGGAACGCGTGGTGCAGAGCGTGGCGCAGCGCCAGGTCGCAGCCTCTCAGGGACTGCCGCATATCGAAGGGCAATCATTAACGACTTATAATCGGCAGAGCCCGAACGGCCCGCTCTCCTTGCTCACACCTGCACCCGGCGCGCCTTTGGAATACGCCCTGTTTCGAGATGGCTTGACGTCATCATGGCAGTTAGACCTGTTCGGTCGGGTTCGGCGGGCGGTGGAGGCAGCCGACGCCAACACCCTGGCGGCCGTGGAGAACCGGCACGGCGTCGCGCTCGCGGCGGTCGCCGAAATGGCGCAAAGCTACATGCAATTGCGCGGAACGCAGAACCATCTCGAGATCGCGAAACGCAATCTCCGCCTCGCCGACGAGAACGTGGAACTTGTGAATACCCGTTTCGGCGGCGGAGTCGCCACCACCCTCGACCTGGCGCAAGCCCGAGCTCAGCAGGCCACCATTGCCGCAACCCTGCCGCCGCTGCGCATCCAGGAAGCGGAGCTCATCAACGCCATCGGATTGCTGTTGGGCGACACTCCCCGCGCGCTCGAGACCGAGTTGCACCGTTCCCGGATGTTGCCGCGCGTGCCGCGCAGGGTTCCGGTGGGCCTACCCGGAACGCTTGCACGCCGCCGCCCGGACGTACGCGAGGCTGAGGCGCAACTGCATGAAGCCACGGCGCAGACAGGCGTCGCGGTGGCGAGCTTCTACCCGGACGTGACCTTGAACGGCGCCGTCAACTTGGAAAGCTTGCACCTGAGCAATCTGTTTTCTCCGACGTCGGCCGCATTCGCTGTCGGGCCGTCGATTTCGATTCCGATCTTCGAAGGAGGACAGTTGAGGGGTGTCCTGGCGCTGCGAGAAGCACGACAGCGAGAAGCGGCCATCTTCTTTCAGAAAACGGTCTTGCGGGCCTGGAAGGAGGTCGACGACGCCCTGACGGCCTATCGCGAAGCGCAACGCCGGCGTGCCGACGTTGCCCGATCCGTCACTGAAAATCAGGCTGCTCTGCAAGCTGCGAGGCAACGTTACTCGGAGGGTGCGATCGACTTCCTGAACGTCATCGCGACACAAGCCCAGTTGCTGCAGAGCGAAAATGATCTTGCTGACAGCGACACCCAGATCGCGACAAATCTCGTCAATCTTTATCGCGCCTTGGGAGGAGGATGGGAGGTCGCAGATGTCGCCTATGGTGCAGATCGCGCACCGCGACAGAAGATTGGAGTACAATAGAACCCCGCCGCCAAATCGTTTTCGCGCCATTCCAAAGAATTGCACCTAAGGACAAGTGAGCCGCCTGTGGCTAGGCGGTCCGCGTCGCAGCGACGGCAAGACCGATTTCAGATGAGCGTCTCGCGACGGATCCCACTTTGTCACAACGTGATCATCTCATGGCGACGGCGTTCGGAGGCTTTCGCCACGGCTTCGGTTCTTGTGCGCGCGCCCAATTTTCGGAACAAGGATTCAACATGGAATTTGACGGTATGCAGCGAGATGTCCAATCGGCGTGCAATGGCCTTGTTGGTCAGGCCTTCCGCAAGCGTCGCAAGTACTTCGTGCTCGCGCGGAGTTAGAAGTGCGTGACCATCGGTCTCGCGCATGGCACCAAACCCAGTATCCGTCGCGTCAGGTAAGCGGACGATCAAGCCGGCGGAAACCGCTCGTATGGCAGCATCGATCTGCCTCGCGCCCGCATGGCGGGACAGTACGCCGGGTAGGTCATAATCAGCGCCTCCGAGCGTGACGACCGGGCGGGTTTCACCCGGCAGGCAGTCGCCATCCGCCAGCACCACGTCGGCGGTGTCCTGCGCGCCGACGACAATATGCCCGGCCTCGGCGACCACTCTGCTCAAGGCGGTACGGCGCAGCAAGTCCACGGCGCAGACGGCTACGCGCAGCCGTCCGGAAGTCGCCAGTTTGCTTGCCGTATCGCTCATGCGGCGCGCCGTTCAGCAATCGTCGTCTGCACCGTGATCACCGTACCGCTCCTGATGAGGCGAAGATCTGCTTTTCGCCCGATGCTGCCGGCACCGAAATACCTCGCGATATTTCGCAGACGATGCGTCGATGTCCCGTCAACGCTCAGGATGATGTCGCCCGCCACAATTCCTGCTTGCGCCGCAGGGCCGTCTTGAACGACCGACATGACCATCAAGCCGCTGGACTGGTCGGCGGTCTCGCGTAGCGCATCGGGCACGGCGACGGCCTGCAAAGCGACACCGAGCCACCCGCGCGCGATGCGGCCGTCCTTGAGCAGCAGCGGTACGATGCGTTCGATGGTTGCGGTCGGAATAGCAATGACCTGGCCGCGTGGCCCGAAGGTCGACATGCCAAGACAAGCGCCAGCGGCGTCGAAAACGGGCCCGCCCTCCTCGCGGCGGGCAAGGCTGACATCGAGCACGATGCGCCGGTCAATGAGGCCGCCGCGGCTAGAATGCCATTCGGCCCCGGCAAGATTGACGAGCCCCAGCCGCGCGCTCGCGCCACCAGTTCCGTCTGCTCCGATCGCGAGGACAACTGCGCCGGTATGCGCCTCGCCCGCGGCAATCGATGGCGCCGCAACCTGCTCTGCCAGCCGCAGAATCGCAATATTGGTGCTGGGATCGCGTCCGGCAATCCTGGCCGTCAGAACGGAGCCGCCTGCTGCGACAAGTTCAAAATCGTCCTTTCGCGGCAGCGACTGCTCGGAAGCGACGACGATCCCGGGTTGCCACACCATGCCTGTAATATGACGCTCGTGGGCGAGGCGGATCGCGACGACAGCGCTTTTCGCAAGCTCTGCGCGCGTTGCCAGAGCGTTCGAGAATTGGGCCAAGGGGTTTGCTTGATCGGTCATCGGCAACTCCTATCCATTTAAGATAGGGACAAAGCTGGGCGATTCCGTAGGTCCAGACTACCAGCCGGACGGCCGGGCTCGCCCCGCCATTTGACCGGGCTGCAAAACCGGGCGTCCGACAGCGGAGGATGACTTCTCAAAGGCGGTGCATCACATGGAGAAGCTGAAGCTCCGCTGGCTGCCAGTGATCAACAAGAGCAAGCGGATGGTCGGCATCATCAGTCTGGGTGACGTCAGCCATTCTGCGGCCGGTGATTTGCGGTCCGAGTGCGTCAAGAGCGTTTCGGCCCATCACTGAAACACGGCCGGCGCTCCTCTCGAGATAGCCGCCAAACCGCACGGTCAGACGTTGAGACGAGGCCGAGCGATACCTTTGTCATGCAACAATCGCACGGCCTTGCGAGGAATCGCTGCTGGTTCGGGATGGCGGCACAAGTGTTCAATCCGACGATATCAGCGAGGCACTGGACGATATGTTGTTCGCTGGTGGCAAGCTCAACATCAAGCTGCTGGGCGGAGCGCAGGGAATGGTGGGGGGATGACTGCCGCGTTGGCGCCGCGACTTCACTGAAGTGCTGCCGACAAGACGCCCGAGATCGGCGAAAGCTGGGCGATGGCTTACTTCCGAAACGGCGCGGCGGAGAGGATGAAAGTGAGAACTGCTATATAATTGTAATACCAATTAGTTTGCGGTAGACCCCGACGCTGCTTGCCCGAAGGGGCTATTCCCATGTGATGTAAGGTCTGGCCTGTTCCGTTCCTTCGCCCTTGGGTTGGGGCGTTAGAGAAAATTCCAGCATAATCTTTGGAGGAGGGAACATGGCGCGCAACATTCTGATCCTTGGAGCCTCGTATGGCTCTTTGCTGGCGACAAAGCTGCTGATGGCGGGTCACAACGTGACCTTGGTTTGCCGGAAGAAGACTGCAGAGCTCATCAATCGCGACGGTACCGAAGTTCGCATCAAGTTGCGTGACGAGGCGATGCACCGGGCGATCTTCTCGCGCGATCTGCCTGGGACCTTGGACGCGACCTCGCCCGCGGACGTCGACCCTTCCCGTTATGATCTGGTTGGTCTTGCCATGCAGGAACCGCAATACACCAACCATACAATCCGGGTTCTGATGATCAAAATCGCCGAGGCGAAGCTGCCTTGTCTTTCCATCATGAACATGCCGCCCTTGCCCTATCTCAAACGGATCCCGGCGCTGGCGGAAATGGAGCTGGAGGAGGCCTATACCAATGCCCAGGTATGGCAACGGTTCAAGCCGGGACTGGTGTCGCTCTGCTCGCCTGATCCGCAGGCCTTTCGCCCACCGGAAGAGGCGGCGAATGTCCTTCATGTCGGCCTGCCAACAAACTTCAAGGCAGCAGCATTTGCCGATGAGGCACATAACCTGCTGCTTCGGGAGCTGGAAGCGGATATCGACGCGGTGAAGCTGGATGGCCGGGACGTTCCGGTGAAGCTCAAAGTGTTCGATTCGCTGTTCGTCCCTCTGGCTAAATGGTCGATGCTATTGACCGGGAACTACCGCTGCATCACGCTGCACGAGCCGAAGCCGATCCGCAACGCGGTGCACGATGATCTGAAGCTCTCGCAGTCCATCTATGACCATGTGGATGCCATCGCTCGGCGTCTGGGGGCGGACCCGAAGGATCAGGTGCCTTTCGAGAAATATGCCAAAGCGGCAGAAAGCCTTCTCAAACCATCGTCGGCAGCCAGAGCCGTGTCCAATGGAGCGCCTTTCATTGAGCGGGTCGACCTGCTGGTGAAGTTGATTTCATATCAGCTTGGCGTACCCAATGCCGAGATCGACCGCACGGTCCAGATCGTAGATCAAAAACTGAATGAGAGGATCGTGGCGGGCGAATCCAGCGCGCCGTGACGTGCTCCCATCGCATTTCTTAAATGGCGCGCCCGACAGGATCAAACGGGCACCTGTATGTCATTGTAGACCTATAGATTTTTAATGGGCGCGTTCCGCTTTACCCGTATGTCGCGCGGGATGGCTCCTCGCCGTGCGTCGCTTTCAATTTGGTGCCCACACGCCGCATGGGCGTATTGCCGGCAATTTGCGTAATTTTACAATCTGTTGGCCGCGCGCAGCTTCCATCAAAAAGATTAGTGTTGACTTATGAATTAGTCACGGCTAATTGGTTGTCATGACCCAGGCCGCCACCATCAACGCTGTCATGCGAACACTTGCCGATCCCACGCGGCGAGCCGTGTTCGAGCGGGTCGTCAGGTCCGACGAGATTACCGTGGTTGAGCTGACGCGGGGGAGCGGCGTGACACAGGGCGCCATCTCCCAACACCTCAAGTCATTGAAGCAGGCCGGCTTGGTCGCCGAGCGCCCCGAGGGCCGGAACGTCTATTATCGCGCCCAGCCTGAGGGCCTCAAGCCGCTAGTCGATTGGATGAGCCACTACGGCGTCTTCTGGCGCGAGCGGTTCGCCAACCTCCGAACCCTCCTGAAGGAGATCGATCCATGAACGACGCCGCATTGAAGTCCGACACGCAAGACATCGTGGTTGACGAGGTCTTCCCACATGCGCCGGAGACGATCTGGAAAACGCTAACAACCGGCGGACTGATCAGCCGCTGGATGATGACGCCTACAGGGTTCGAGCCCGTGAAGGGCAAACACTTCACGTTCCAGACGACTCCGGCTGGCACGTGGGACGGGATCATTCACTGCCAAGTGCTGGAGGTGATGCCGAACGAACGTCTCGTCTATGCCTGGAAAGGCGGACACGAGGGAAACGTTGGATACGGCTCACGGCTGGAGACTGTCGTCACGTGGGTTCTTTCCAGGGTTGAAAACGGAACGTGCCTTCGCCTTGTCCATTCCGGCTTCATCGCGCCGAAGAACGACACTGCTTTCAAGAACATGAGCGAAGGATGGCCGAAAGTCTTCAAAAAGCTCGACACCGTCGCTGCGGAACACGACTCCTCGAAACCGCTGCGCGAACGCGCGTCGAAGACCTGATCGCATCGAAGTTTGTGCAGCAGCAACCACATATGGATGCCGGGTGGACGAGCACGTTCGATCCCCTCGAAATTCATGGCCCAACAGCGCTTTATTGGTAGGAGAGAAGTCATGAGCGAGGCTTATACCGGCGGATGCGCCTGCGGTGCGATCCGTTATGATATCTCCGCCGAACCGGTTGCGACGAACGACTGCCAGTGTCGCGACTGTCAGCGGGAGAGCGGCACCGGGCACGGATCCCACCTGACATTCCCGCGCATAGGCGTGAAACTCAAAGGTGAAGCAAAGCATTGGGACATAGTCGGCGATAGCGGCAACGTGAAGACTCGCGCCTTCTGCCCCACCTGTGGGTCACCGGTATATATGACGTTTGCGGCCATGCCTGATCTTTTCACCGTACGCGCTGCGAGCCTTGACGATCCAAGCCGATACAAGCCGCAAATGGTGACGTACGGCGTGCGCGGTTACGCTTGGGACCACGTAGATCCAGCTCTGCCGAAATTCGACAAGATGCCGCCGACGTGAGATGCAGCCTGACCCGGCTTCGCATGAAGTGCGAGTGACCGGGCAAGGCTTTGTCTTGCTCGTCAGTCGCTGCTCTGTCGGAGGCCCATCAAAATTGTCCAGTTGGGACTACGAACATCCGACGTTCAGAGGAAAGCTGGCGCGCCCGAAGAGATTCGAACTCCTGACCCCTAGATTCGTAGATTGTT
>Ga0208991_1000398_pt1 | contig 10631 bp, 9 predicted proteins | sample MedBloCAOM3_M2_FD_187855 | JGI IMG/M metagenome (GOLD analysis project Ga0208991, IMG submission 187855) | Forest soil microbial communities from El Dorado National Forest, California, USA - Mediterranean Blodgett CA OM3_M2 (SPAdes) (version 2) | ecosystem: Environmental > Terrestrial > Soil >...
CCGTAGAGCGCAGCTCCCGGGCGCACCAGGTCGAACTGGAATTGCGGCCCGAGGTAAACGCCGGAGGAATTCGACAGCGACGCCGGCACGCCGGAAAACAGGCTGGCGATCTCGCGGAAGGTGGCAAGCTGCTTGGCGTTGAGCGGGTGATTGAGGGTTTCGGCGCAGGCGAGGTGGCTCATCACCAGCGTGATGCCGTGATCGCCGGCGACGATGCGCGGCACGATGCCTTGCGCTTCCGTGACGGTGAGGCCGAGCCGGTTCAGGCCGGTGTCGATATGAATGGCGGCCCCGCCGGCCCAGCCGGTGCGCCGGCAGAACACGTCCCATTCGGCAAGCTCGTTGAGGTCGCCGATCACGGGCCTGGCGTCGATTTTTGCGTAGGCGTCGCCGCTGTTCGGGAAGAAGCCGTCGAGCACATAGATCGCTGCCGATGGGATCGCCTCACGAGCGGCGCGCGCTTCATCCAGCGTGGCGACGAAAAACGTCTTGCAGCCGGCGCCGGCGAGCGCGCGGGCGACCGGCGCCACGCCGCAGCCATAGGCATCGGCCTTGATGACCCCGGCGCATTCGGCGGGCACCGCGGTTTTCTCGAGCTTGCGCCAGTTGGCGACGATGGCGTCGAGGTCGACCGTGAGCACACCGGTGGCGGTGGCGAGCGCCGCCGCCAGGTTCGCCTCAGGCGACAGAATGGAGCTTTCGGGAAGCGATTTCGGGCCCGGAACGATGTTCATGCCGCACTTTACGCGGAGGCCCGCGGTGGTTCAACCGTGCAGGCCGTTTCAGTAGGTCTGCGCCGTCAATTGGCCGTCGTCCGCCAAATTGCTGAATCGCGTGAATTGGCCCTCGAACTGCAATGGAACAGTGCCCGTCGGGCCATGGCGCTGCTTGGCGATAATGACTTCTGCCCTTCCGTGAGCATTATCCATTTCAATCTGCCACTTCCCATGTTCTTCCGTGCCGGGCTTTGGCTCCTTGTTCTGCAGATAATATTCCTCGCGGTAGACGAAGAGCACGACGTCGGCGTCCTGCTCGATCGAACCGGACTCGCGAAGGTCGGACAACTGCGGATGCTTGTCATCGCGGCTTTCGACCTGGCGCGACAGCTGCGACAGGGCGATGACTGGAATATTGAGTTCCTTCGCTAGCGCTTTCAGGCTGGTGGTGATCTCGGTGACTTCCTGTACCCGGTTGTCATTGCCGCGTTTGCCCGAGCCCTGCAGCAGTTGAATGTAGTCGACCACGATTAGATCGAGGCCCTTCTGCCGCTTCAGCCGGCGCGCGCGCGCTGTCAGTTGCGAAATCGAGAGGCCGCCGGTTTCGTCGACGAAGAGAGGGAGATGCTGAAGTTCGATTGTATAATCACGAATCGTGTCAAATTCGCTTTGGCTGATCCCGCCGCGCCGGATCAGACTCGACGAGATGCCGGTCTGTTCGGCGAGAATACGGGTGGCGAGCTGTTCGGCCGACATTTCGCAGGAAAAGAAGCCGACGACGCCGCCATTGACGGATTTCATGGTGCCGTCGGCCTGCACTTGGGATTCATGTGCCTTCGCTACATTGTAGGCGATATTGGTGGCGAGCGCGGTCTTGCCCATGCCGGGACGGCCGGCGACGATGATCAGGTCGGAACGTTGCAACCCACCCATCTTGGCGTCGAGGTCGCGCAGGCCCGTTGCCGTGCCCGACAGCTTTCCGTCTCGCTGGTAGGCGTTCGCCGCCATATCCAGTGCGACCTTCATCGCCTGCGCGAAACCCTGAAAGCCGCCGTCGTAGCGGCCGGATTCCGCCAGTTCGTACAGCCTGCGCTCGGCATCCTCGATCTGCGCGCGCGGCGCGAAATCCACCGGCGCGTCGAAGGCGACATTGACCATGTCCTCGCCGATCCGGATCAGATCGCGGCGCAGCGCCAGTTCATAGACGGTGCGTCCATAATCCTGCGCATTGATGATGGTGGTCGCTTCCGCGGCGAGGCGGGCGAGGTATTGGCCGACCGTCATGCCGCCGATGTCGGTTTCAGCCGGAACGAAGGTCTTCAGCGTCACGGGGGTGGCGACCTTGCCCATCCGGATCAGGCTGCCGGCGGTCTCGTAGATGGTCTGATGGATCGGCTCGAAGTAATGTTTCGGCTCCAGAAAATCCGACACCCGATAGAACGCGTCGTTGTTGACCAGGATCGCGCCCAGCAGGCTCTGCTCCGCTTCGATATTGTGCGGTGCACTCCGATAGGCCGGAGTTCCCGCGTCGGGGGCGAGCTTGAGGACGTTCGAATCAAATGGGGCCATGGTTCTTGAGTGTTCTTGGGACTTTGTCGGATACGGGGCGGGGGCGACGATCAAGCACCACTCCCGGGCATCACGGAAGCGGCAACGCGCCTTATGCCCGATTCACACACTGCGATGTGTTAATCCCGACTGGGCCGCGCCTTGGCGCTTGACGGGATTCGGGCAGACCGCGGGCGAGGCCGTCCCATCGCCTGAATAAAAGAGAAAATGTCGGCGCAGCCTGAACTTTTCGCCGCGCCGGGGACACTTATCTGAATTGGGCGACGAATATTCCGAACCGCCATCTCACCGCTGAGTCAAATCAGGAGGAGATAGAGCAGGGCAATCAGGGCAGCGCCGACGCCAACGGCGATCAAGGCATAGTCGGTGCCGATGTCGCGCTGCGGATCGAACGGTGATGGGTACGTCTTCTGGTCCATTTTGGAGATTTAGGCCAAGCCGGCCGGTCCATTTGTGAAGCAGATCACATTTGGCGGATTTTCTACAATTGTATGGTCTTCGGGAACGGGTTGGTGACGTCAGGGTTGGTAATGTCACGATTTGCGGCAAGGAACAGGCGATGGGCCAGCAACTTCAGCCATGGCGATCGGAAAAAGGCCAGACTAGATGGTTGTCGATGCTGATCGACGCCATGGAAAAAGTCTCCCGTCCGGAATTCCGCGCGGTGCCTTGCGACCGGTCGGTGCTGGCGGCGGTGAGGGCGCAACTGGCGCGTCCGGCCTCGCCATACGCTCTTGGCGCATCCCGGTTCAGCCTCCGCAACTAGATTCTGGAAACTGGACTTTGCGTCAGCGGCCTATTCGCCTGCAATTTGCAGCCGCGGTCGCTTGCCGCGCTCGATCCCGCGCAGTTTCGCCTCCTCATGCGCGATGTAATCCCGCGTCATCGGCACCACGCCCTGGCGTTTGGAGAGCTGGATCTGGAAATTCATCAGATTTTGCTTGCGGAACGACATTTCCGACGACGCCAGGTAAAATTCCCACATCCGCGCAAAGCGCTCGTCGTAGAGCCGCACCGCTTCCTCCCGCCGCGCCATGAAACGCTCGCGCCATGCTTTCAGCGTTTCGGCGTAGTGCAAACGCAGGATTTCGATGTCGCACACCAGCAGCCCGGCGCGCTCGATCGCGGGCATCACCTCGGAAAGTGCCGGGATGTAGCCGCCGGGGAAAATGTATTTCGTGATCCAGGGGCTGGTGACGTCGGGCCCGTCCGAACGGCCGATCGAATGCAGCAGCATGACGCCATCGTCGGTAAGAAGTTCGGCACAGCGCCTGAAATAGGTCTCGTAGAAATCGACGCCGACATGTTCGAACATGCCCACCGAGACGATGCGGTCGAACGGACCGGAAATGTCGCGATAGTCCTCCAGGAAAAACTTCGCCGACGCCGCCAGATTTTTCTCGGCCGCGCGGGCGTTCGACACCTCCAATTGTTCGGTCGACAGGGTGACGCCGGTGATATTGGCGCCGGTCATTTCGGCCAGATACAGCCCAAGTCCGCCCCAGCCAGAACCAATGTCGAGCACGCGGTCGCCATGCCCGATCAAAAGTTTTGCGGCGAGATGGCGCTTCTTGGCGAGCTGGGCATCGTCAAGGGCAGCGTCCGGTGTCTCGAAATAAGCGCAGCTATATTGTTTGTCGGCATCGAGAAAGAGGGAATAGAGCCGCCCGTCGAGGTCGTAATGGTGCGCGACGTTGTTTTTCGAGCGGCCGCGCGGATTGAACTGCTTGGCATGCCTGGCCAGATAACGCAGCCACCATTGCAGCTTGGCCCATCGCGGCAAAATTTCGGGCTGATCCAACAGGATCGCCAGCGCATCCGCAATCGACCCCTTTTCGACAACGAAAGTGCCGTCCATATAGACTTCGCCAAGCGCAAGTTCGGGGTTGAGGAGAACCCGGCGTTCGGCGTCAGCGGTCAGGAATCGCACGCAGACCGGCTCGCCGGTTCCGTCGCCGCAGCTGAACATTGCGCCGCTCGCGGTCGTAAACGTCATCGCGCCGCGGCGGATGAACTGCTGCAGGAAATAACGCAACAAACGATCCATCGAAACCACCAAATGAGCGATCCCGCAGATGGCCAAACTACGATCGGCCGTCACACTCTCGAAGCACACGGGACACAACCATCCCGCGCAGGGGCCCCAAGCGCCTGAATGAAATCATAAGCGGGATAGTTCCGGCGCGCTACTGCATTGTACACAAAGCGGATATTCCAAAATATCGCGTTCACGCCGTTGCGTCATATGTTCGCTTCCATTCGCGGCATAATCGGCTAAAAGGTGACCGCCGCCGCCAGGGTCGGATTTTGAGACGCTGGAAGTGATTTCGGCATCTGGAGAATAGGAATGTTGAGCCGAGCGCTCAGTCCAGCGACGGTGATGGTTCTGATCGGCTGTTTGGCACCGGTCCCGGCGCGAGCGCAGGCGCAAAATCTAGAAGCCGGCAAGAGCCCTTCCCAGATTTTCGCAGGTACTTGCTCTGCCTGCCACAAGAGCCCGCGGGGTCTTTTGAAGGCCGTTCCGGCGGGGTCTCTGCCGGGTTATCTGCGCCAGCATTACACCACCAGCAGCGACATGGCCTCGCTGCTCAGCGCGTTTCTGATATCGAATGGGGCGACCGACACGCGCTATGTCGGCAGCCAGCCCAAGCAGGAAAAGGATGCGAAGTCGGAGGCCAAGCCGGCCGCTCCCCCCGAGCAGCTCGACCGGCACGGTCACAGGCTGCACGCGGCTGTGCCGGCGCAAGAGACTGCCAAGCCCGACACGCAGCCGGAACGGACCGCGGAGCCGGATGGCGAAGAGCTACCGCCGCAGGCCGAGCCCGGGCGTCGCGGCCGCAATGCCAAGCGGCTGGCGCGGCCGGTGGAGGCGCCCGATGCCACAAGACCTGCTGGGGAGGGTCAGGCTCCAGTTCAGGCCGCGAGCGAGCGCGGGCCCGATGGCCGCAAATCGGGCGCCAAGCAGAGGCTGAGCAAGCGGGGCAGGCCAGGCAGCGAAGAGCTGCCCAAAACCGATGCTGCCAGGAACGATGCTGCGAAGCCTGACGCTGCCAAAACTGATTCTGCCAAGACTGATTCTGCCAAGACTGACGCGGCCAAAACCGATTCCGCCAAGGATGAGCCCGCAAAGGGCGAGCCCGCGAGAGAAGACAAGTCCCAGAGCGACACCGCCAAATACGAGGGCGACAAACTCCCAGGCGAGGGCAAGTCGGAGGCCGCCAGGATCGAGGCACCGAAGCCGACCGGCAGCAGCGAGACCACGGCTCTGCGGGCCGATCCGGTTCCACCGGTCACGCCAGCGCCGCAGGGTTCGTCAACGGTGGCCCCAGCGGTTTCCGGCGGGACGCCGGAGCCCTCGGCGCGTGCTTCGACATCGTCGGGGGGGCCGTCCGGGCCGCCACCTGCGGTGACGGCCTCAATGCCGCCCCAGGCCCCGGCTGCACCTGCGGGACCGCCGGCGCCGCCGATCTCCCAATAGGTTTTAGCAAAGACGAGTATTAGCAAGACGGATTCCGGATGCTCGGCCCGACTTGACCGTCTCTAGAGCATTACTCTAGAGTAATGATCCACACTCGATCCCGGAGGCGAACATGGTTGCGCGTGCGCGGGGGGATTTGCTGGCCGCGGGATTGGCGGTGTTTGATCGCGATGGCTTCGAAGGCGCGACGGTGGCGGCCATTCGCGCTCGGGCGCGGGCTTCGAACGGCAGCTTCTTTCACTTCTTCGGATCGAAAAAGGAACTGGCAGGCACGCTGTTCCTCGAAGTGCTGCAGCGCTATCACGCGGCAGTGCTCGCGGCGATCGACCCTTCCTTGAGCGCGCACGAGGGCGTCGGCCGTTTGATTCGCGCGCATCTGGATTGGGTTATGAACAACCGGCGCGAAGCGCGCTATCTGTTTGAGATTTCCCGCAGCGAATGGACCGAAGATCTACGCGACGCGCAGCGGGCGCAGAATTCACGCCTTACGGAGGGCATCGAGAAGTGGCGCGCGCCCTTGATCGCGCGCGGCGAACTGCTGCCGATGACGTCGACACTGTTCTTCAGCCAGATCATTGGACCGGCGCAGATCTTCTGTCGCGCGTGGCTGTCGGGTCGCGACCGTTCCGATCCAAGGCATCAGACCGACATCCTGATTGCCTGCGCGATCCGAGCCCTGGTCGCACCGGCGGCTGCCCGGAAAGCCGGGGGCATGTCATGATCGCCGACCTCGATTCCGACTTCGCGCCGATCGCGGAGAGAATCCGCAAGAGCATCGCTGCCCAAGGATTCATGAGCCATGTCGGCGCGGAGCTTTGCGAACTGACACGCGGGTCATGCACGCTGGCCGTGGATCGGCGGCCAGAGCTTTTGCAGCAGCATGGCTTGTTCCACGGCGGCGTGACCGCCTTCCTGGTGGACAATGCGACGACGATTGCCGCGGCGACGTCGCGCGGTCAGCCGGCGCTGACGGCGGAATATAAATTGAATTTGTTGTCGCCTGCGACCGGGGAGCGTCTGATCTGCCGGGCGCGCGTCATCAAACCCGGACGGCAGGTCGCGGTGGTTGGCGCGGATGTTTTTTGCGTCACCGGCGGAATCGAAAAACACACCGCGACCGCATTGGCGTCGATCGCGATGCTTCCGGGAGAAGGGCCAGCCGGAATCCCAAGCCCGGCCTGACGGGGCCGGGCTTGTACAGTTCAATTGGGCAGCTCAATTCGACATCAAGAAGCGCGTTACTTGTCGGAAGCCGCGTCTTCCTGCGGCTCCTCGTCGCGGCGAGCCTCCGGGTCGAAGAATTCGCCGGCGGCGGCGAGCGCCTCGGCGGCGGCGTCCTGATCTTCCTGACGGGTAGAGATGTCCTCGCCGCGGTTGATGCGTTCGGCTTCATCGGTACTGCGCGCAACCGTGACGGTGACGCCGACTTCGACTTCGGGATGCACGGCGATGGCGATCTTGTGCCTGCCGATGGTCTTGATCGGCGCGTCCAGCATGACCTGGCTGCGGCTGATGCTGACGCCATCGGCCTCAAACGACGCGATGATGTCGCGAACGGTCACCGATCCGAACAACTGACCGGTTTCGGATGCCTGACGCAGCACGACGACGTTGCGGCCGTCGATTTTCTCCGCGACCTTGGTGGCCTCGCCCTTGGCCTGCAGGTTGCGGACCTCCAGCTCGGCCTTCATGCCATCGAACTTGGCGCGATTGTCCGTGGTGGCGCGCAGCGCCTTGCCGCGCTTCAGCAGGAAATTGCGGGCGAACCCGTCCTTGACGCGGACGACTTCGCCCATCTGGCCGAGCTTGGCGACGCGCTCCAGCAAAATGACTTCCATATTCGTTCTCCTTTCAGGTGATGAGATTTACAGGATTGAGTCAAAGCCACGAGTTCAGGACGCGGGAAGCGGCGGTGGCTTCCGCTGCAAATAGCGCTGGCGAATTCCGAAAATGGCGTCCGCGAGGCCAAGAGCCACCATCGCCAGAACGGGCCAGACGAACATCACCACGATGACGTAGGTGCAGCCGAGCCAGAACGCGCGGCTTTTCAACGCCAGCGTCAACGTATGCAGGGCCGCAAATCCGGTCAGCGCATAAGCCATCATGAGGGTTGCGGTGACGATCTGCGCCAGAATCGCAAGCAGTCCGCCGGTAAAGCACAGCGCGATGGCGACACATAACGCCGCAAGCGTGGTCGGCGGCAGATCCGCGCTTTTCAGGTCGGGCCAGGGGCGGTGCAACCGCCCGGAAGTCGCCGTGATTTTTGCGGCGAGCCAGAGGTTGAGCGTCAGCGTCGTGACGGCCATGATCGCAGCGGCCGCCGGCGCGATCGTCACCAGAGCATCGATCAATTGTTCGGACTCGGCGGTCGGTGCCGCGTCGCGCTGGCCGATGATCTGAAGGATCTGCAGCAGGCCACGCCGCAGCGTGCCGGTGATCGTGGCGGCATCGACGCCAAGCGTGAGCAGGGTCGCCATCGTGGTGACCGCGGCAAAGCCTGATATCCAGAGCAGGATGCGGCCGCCCGGATACCATTCGAAATCAGGCGCAACCGGCGACGCGCCGTTGCCCGACGCGCCATTGGCCACACGCCGTCCCAGAAGAGCAAGATGCCCGAGCCACCAGGCGGGCAGCGCGACCGTGACGACAAAGGCGATGCAATAGGGAAAGCCGAAGATCGCGCCGAGGCCGGTGGCCGCGACAATGCCGCCGATGGTGGCGCTGAGCGGTCCCCATCCGAGTGCCGCCACCATGAGTGGCAGGGGCGCCAGATTGAACAGCAATAGCGAGATCAGCGCGCCCGAGACGATCGAGGCGAACATCAGCGCCGATGCGCAGCCGGCGGCTATGGCAATGAGAACGATCGCGATCATCAGCTGTCCCGCTCCTTTCGAGCGGTTAGAGCGCGGTCAGCACGTTTCTGTTGGTTTTCCAGATACTTGCAGGGATTTCCCGACCCGCTGTACCAGTTTTCGTACCAGAAACGCCGCCTGCGCCCAACTCCAAAACAGGAGCGGCCCCGAGGGGGCCGCGAATTCGGAGAGGATATAGCCGAGGAAGGGCAGCGGATCAACGCCCGAAATAGTTCGAGGCTTCTAGCAGTGGGCTGAAAGTTCCCGGCATGACATGGCGGTAAACCTTGCGGATGGTGGCCGTCGATACCCCGCAATAGAGGCTGACGACCTCGATATCAACCGCCTTGCCGGTGCGGCGGTCGGGTTGCAGATACCAGGAGATCGCGGTGTGCCGCAGGGTATGCCGGATGATCTTCTGCCTCGGGTCGTCTGTCGCAAGTTCCGCCTTCTCGACAACCGTTTCCCAGCCATCCCGAACGCGGGTGATCGGTTTACCGTTAAATTCAATGACCGAATGCTTGCTGATGCCAAGCCGCTGCCAGCGGCGCATATGCGCCAAGAGGCGCGGCGGGATGGGGATTGTCGGCTGCCGCTTGCTGGTGGCCCTCTTGTCATCGGGCTTTCGCTTGAAGATACCGCGCTCAAGATCAACGTAACCTCGTCCAATGCTGGGCATGACGGCGGCGTTGCAGATATCGCCATGACGGCTGCCGGTGTAGATGCCGACCAAGATGTAGCGGGCGATATGGCGGGACGTGTACCGCCCGGGCTTGCCGGGAATGCCGCTGTCGCCGCGACGCAGCCGCCACGCTGTCCGTATCAACTTCGCCGCTTCGTCGCGCGTGAGCCAGCGCAGCCGGGATTGTGGTGCGTCCGGCAACACCGGAGAGAAGCGAGTCCAAACGCCGCCGACTTTGGACTTGAAGTAGCGATTGATGGCGGAAGCGAGCATTTTTAAATCGCGATAAGCGGCAATGGGGGCGGGGTCATCGGTCTTTACGACCGTCCGCCTGCCGTCGATGCTTTTCATGACAATGCGCATCCGGTGTTGTGCATAGCGTTCCTGCAACTCGCCGGTCAGATCGCCGATTGCCTTGTTAGCGAACCAATTCCCCATGTTCTGCAAGACAGTAATCAGTTCATTCTTCCGCCCGACCGGCATGTCGGCTTTTGCGATGCGCCGCATTTCCAGTGACAGCACGTCGGCTATTTTTGTTTCATTGGGATTATTGCGGTTGAGGGCCGCTGCCGGGTCGTGCTTGGCGACAATGTATTCCGCAAGTTTTCTTTCAGCGCCTGTGCGGTCGCGTTCATCGCATCCAGTGCCAAGGGTTTGCTGGCCGTCGCGGATGACCCATTTGGGCAAGCGGTCCTTGTATTGCTTGAGTTCAAGTCGCGGTCCCCTGCTGATACGCGGCATCGGTTTCTCATCTCTCCTATGGCGACAAGCGTCACATAATATTTTCCTGCGATTAGTTCGGCATCGAGCTTTCCGGCGGCAACCATCCGGCGCAACGCCGAAGCGGTGATCGAGCCGTCGGGGAAGGCCAATTGCGCCGCCACCTCAAGGCGCAATGGTGTTGTTGGCGTCAACGCCACCGGTGTCGGAATTCGCGTGTTGGTACCCATCACCGGATTCGCCGTCCAGAAATTTTTCGGCGGGGCCGGAGATCAGCCGCACCATCGAAGATGAATCTTTCGTGATCGGCCCCCGCCGCGCACGCCGCGTGAAACGAGCGGACCCGTGGCGTCTCATGGACGCGTGCTCCGCATTGCGGACTGGTTCGGGGAATTTGGTCGCCCATGCGCGGTCCACGATGAAGGCCGTGAACAGATTTTTACGACCTAGTCCAAGGCCGCGCGCATGGTTCACCTTCAATCGCTTTGCTTGCGCACCTGACGATGCAAGCGGTCCCGGGCCGCTATCGGCAAATCACGGGACAGCCGCCGATTTAAATCCTCGGAGAAATATCCGCAATAGCCAAGGCAACGGTCCCACCGCATCGTCTCTTT
>Ga0208991_1000399_pt1 | contig 10631 bp, 4 predicted proteins | sample MedBloCAOM3_M2_FD_187855 | JGI IMG/M metagenome (GOLD analysis project Ga0208991, IMG submission 187855) | Forest soil microbial communities from El Dorado National Forest, California, USA - Mediterranean Blodgett CA OM3_M2 (SPAdes) (version 2) | ecosystem: Environmental > Terrestrial > Soil >...
CCGCCGCCAGGTTCTGCTGCGTCCACAGGACGATCCGCTCATAGCCCGCCGCGCGCGCGAAGCGCACACACTCGCTGACCAGCGTCCGACCCAGCCCGAGGCCGCGCGCCTCGGGCTCCACCAGCAGCAGGCGCAGTCTCGCGGTGCCGCTCTCGCCGGCCACCAGAAAAATGCACCCCTGGCGGCGGCCATGCGCTTCCGCGATCCAGCAGCGCTCGCGCGCCGGGTCGAGCTTCCTGATGAATTCGGCGGTGATCCCGGCCACCAGCGCTTCGAACTCCTCGTTCCAGCCATACTCCCGGAAGTACAGCGCGCCGTGGCGCTCGACCACCCAGCCCATGTCCCCGGGGCGGTGCGTCCGCAATGACACCTGCGCCTGCCTGCCGGCAGCACCGAATGCCAAGCGGATGACGCTCATCGCCTCCAGCACCGCCTGCCGGCGCGAGCCGTCGAGCCCCGAGAGCATCGAGCGAACCTGCTGCTGCGAACGGCGCTCGAGGGGCGCGAACACCCGCCTGCCGGCCGGCGTCAGCCGCAGGTGCTGCCGCCGCGCGTCTTCGGCAGAGGCGGCGCGTGCCAGCAGTCCCTTCGCTCCAAAGCCCTTGAGGATGCGGCTCAGGTATCCGCGGTCGAGCCCCAACCCATCCGCCAGTTGCGCGGCCATGACGCCCGGGCGATGCGCGATCTCGTACATCACCCGCACTTCGGTCAGGGAGTAGGGACTGTCGAGCAGGCCCTGCGACAGCACGCCGATGCGGCGGGTGTAATCGCGATTGAAGGCGCGCACCGCACTGATCTGGTCTGTGGAAACGGTCATGCCCGGCACCTCGCGGACCTGCAGCTTACTGTTGCCGAGATAGTTGACCAAGTCAACTATCTGCCCGAGGGGCGGAGTCCGCAGCGCGCAACGCGCGCGGCTAGCTAGAGCGTCCGGTCCTGCCCCGCCGGCGGGCTAGCGATCTTCCTGGTGAACACCACCTGCTGGGCGGGCGGCTGGTTCTCCATCACGCAGCCGTGCTCACGGGCGAAGCCGAAGGCGGCCACGCGCGCGCCGTCGTCGGGCTCACCCGGCGGAAACAGCACTGCGTACACGCTGTAGGGCAGCGCGGTACGCTGCCCCACCCGGAGACTCCTGAGACGCTCGCTCAGGTGAGCGAGGGTTGTGATAGGCACGCGGGCTCCTGCGAGGATCGACGGGATAGCCGCTATGCTTGCGCCCGGGGCGCGACTTGGGCGTGTCGCAGATCACGCTCCGCGGATCTTGCGCGGCGCTGTCGCTCTTCGCAGTCACGCACATTCAGGAGAGGCGTATGGCTCCCAGTCAGCGCAGCAAGGCCCGCACCCGGGCCGCGATCACCCGCAGCTGGGGGCGGTCGAGGCGGTGAAGTTCAAGGGTGTCGATCCTCTGGGCTCGGACCAGTATCACGTGACGTTCGAGCATGGTGCCGCCGAATTCACCATCCGCTTAGGGCCCGACGGCAAGATCGTCACGGCCGCGTTCGAGCCCTCCCCATGACGCCGCTGCGGAGCGTCGCCGCGACGATCAGCACCAGCAAGAGCGCGATGGCACGATCACGCGCGGGCCAGCAGCTCGCGCAGGCGCTGCTTCACGCCCGGCCACTCCGCCGCCACGATGGAAAAGCGTGCCGAATCGCGCGCCGTCAGGTCTGCGCCCAAGCGGTGAGCGCGCAGCACCCCTTCGAACCGCGCGCCGATGCGCGCCAGCGCAGTGCGCGAGCGCTCATTGCGCGCGTCGGTGTGAAAGCACACCCGCAGCACGCCCCACTCCTCGAAGACGTGCGTCAGCATGAGGAGCTTGGCCTCGGTGTTGGCGGCGGTGCGTATCGCGGACGCGGCGAGCCACGTGTAGCCGATCTCGCAGCCGTCCGGGCCCGAACGCGCAGCCCGCGCATGCCCGGAGGGCCACGACCAGCGTTCGATGTCGAAGCAACGGCTCGAGCCGACCACGGCGCCGTCGGCGATCCGCACGGTGGCAAACGGGAGCGCCGTGCCCGCCTCACGCCCGGCCAGCGCGCTCTCGACGTAACGCGCCATCTCCGCGGTTCCCTGCGGCACCGCACTCCACTGGTAAAGCGCGAGGTCGCGCCCCGCAGCGGCCACGAGGCCCGGGACGTGGTCGCGCTCGAGCGGCTCGAGCCGCACATGCGTGCCATACAACACCGGCTGTCTGGAGTTCACGGGTAACTCCTGCCAAAAAAAAGGGCCGGTGAAAGGCTCGCCGGCCCGCTCGAGTCTAGCGCAGCGCGTCGGCAAAGGCCGCGCGCTCCAGCGCCGGGGCTGCTAGCCGGCGGCGCTCTCCGGCTCTTCGCTGGCGCTCGCTTCTTCCGTATCCGGCAGCCCGCCGCCGACGTCCATGAAGCTGCGACGTTCGGTGCCTTCCAGCTTGCGGCGGCGCGAGGCATGGGCTGCGAAGCCGGTGCCCGCCGGGATGAGCCGGCCGACGATGACGTTCTCCTTGAGGCCGCGCAGATCGTCCTTGAGTCCCCGCACCGCCGCTTCGGTCAGCACGCGGGTGGTCTCCTGGAAGGAGGCCGCGGAGATGAACGACTCGGTCGCGAGTGAGGCCTTGGTGATGCCGAGCAGCACCGGCTGCAGCCGTGCCGCCTTCTTGCCGTCGTGCTGCACTCGATCGTTGATGTCGAGCGCGCGCGAGCGGTCGAGCTGCTCGCCGCGCAGCAGCGCGGTCTCGCCGGCCTCCTGTACCTCGGTCTTGCGCAGCATCTGGCGGATGATCACCTCGATGTGCTTGTCGTTGATCTTCACACCCTGCAGGCGGTAGACGTCCTGGATCTCGCGCACCAGGTAGTTCGCCAGCGCCTCGACCCCCTGCAGGCGCAGGATGTCATGCGGGTTCGGCTCGCCGTCGGCGATGACTTCGCCACGCTCCACGGTCTCGCCTTCGAAGACGTTGAGCTGGCGCCATTTCGGAATCAGCTCCTCGTACTTCTCGCCGTCGTCCGAGGTGATGATCAGGCGCCGCTTGCCCTTGGTCTCCTTGCCGAAGCTCACCGTGCCGGATTTCTCCGCGAGGATCGCCGGGTCCTTGGGCTTGCGCGCCTCGAACAGGTCGGCCACGCGCGGCAAGCCGCCGGTGATGTCGCGGGTCTTGGAAGACTCCTGCGGGATGCGCGCGATGACATCGCCCACCGACACGCGCGCGCCGTCCTCGAGACTGACGAGCGCGCCCGTAGGCAGGGTGTAAACCGCCGGGATCTCGGTGTTGGCGAAGGTCACTTCCTTGCCCTTGTTGCTCAGCAGCTTGATGGTCGCACGCACCTCCTTGCCGCCGCGCTGCTTGGTATCGAGCACCACCGTGCTCGACAGGCCGGTGACCTCGTCGACCTGCGAGGTGACCGTCATGCCATCGACGAAGTCCTGGAACTTCACCAGGCCCGCAACCTCGGTGACCACCGGGTGGGTGTGCGGATCCCAGGTCGCGACCACCTGGCCCGCGGCCACCGTCGCGCCTTCCTTGACGCTGATGATGGCGCCGTACGGGATCTTGTAGCGCTCGCGCTCGCGGCCGAAGTCATCGACCACGCCGATCTCACCCGAGCGCGACACCGCCACCAGGTGCCCCTTCTCGTGCTGCACCGTCTTTATGTGGTGGAAGCGCACCAGACCCTTGTTGCGAACCTCGACACTGCTCGCTGCGGCCGCCCGCGAGGCGGCGCCGCCGATGTGGAAGGTACGCATGGTGAGCTGCGTGCCGGGTTCGCCGATCGATTGCGCGGCGATGACGCCCACGGCCTCGCCGATCGAGATCGGTCGGCCGCGCGCCAGGTCACGTCCGTAGCAGTGCGAGCACACCCCGTAGCGCGTCTCGCAGGTGATCGGGGAGCGCACCTTGATCTGGTCCACGCCCTCGGTCTCGAGCAGGCGCACCTGCTTTTCATCCAGCAGCGTGCCGTTCTCGATCAGCACTTCCTTGCCACTGGGGCTGACGATGTCTTCCGCCATCACCCGGCCGAGCACGCGCTCGCCCAGCGCTTCCACGACGTCGCCGCCTTCTACCAGCGGGCTCATCGCCAGCCCGTTCGAGGTGCCGCAGTCGATCTCGGTCACCACGAGGTCCTGCGCCACGTCCACCAGGCGACGGGTTAGGTAGCCGGAGTTCGCGGTCTTCAACGCCGTGTCGGCCAGACCCTTGCGGGCGCCGTGCGTGGAGATGAAGTACTGCAGTACGTTCAGGCCCTCGCGGAAGTTCGCCGTGATCGGCGTCTCGATGATCGAGCCGTCGGGCTTGGCCATCAGGCCGCGCATGCCGGCGAGCTGGCGGATCTGCGCCGCGGAGCCGCGCGCGCCCGAGTCGGCCATCATGAAGATCGAGTTGAACGACTTCTGCCTGTGGCGTACACCCTTGAGGTCGGTGGCCTCCTCGGAGCCCAGTTTCTCCATCATGGCCTTCGCCACCTGGTCATTGGCGCGCGACCAGATGTCGACCACCTTGTTGTAGCGCTCGCCGTTGGTGACCAGGCCGGAGGCGTACTGGTCCTGGATCTCCTTCACTTCGTCGTCGGCGGAGGTGACGATGCGGGTCTTCTGCTCCGGAATGACGATGTCGTCGATCCCGAAGGAGATCCCGGCACGCGTCGCGTAGTGGAAGCCGGTGTACATGAGCTGGTCGGCGAACACCACCGTTTCCTTGAGGCCGAGCGCGCGGTAGCACGCGTTGATGGTCGCGGAGATCGCCTTCTTGGTCATGTCCTGATTGATGAGATCGAAGGACAGGCCCTTGGGCAGGATCTCGAACAGCAGCGCCCGCCCCACCGTGGTGTCGACGACGCGCACCCGCTCGGTGAGCAGCGCACCAGCACCCTCGGTGCGCAGGTGCTCGCGCAGGCGCACATGCACCTTGGCCCCCAGCTCCACGCCGCGGCTCTCGTAGGCGCGATGCACTTCCTGCCCGTCGGCGAACCGCATGCCCTCGCCGCGCGCGCCGATGCGCTCGCGCGTCATGTAGTACAGGCCGAGCACCACGTCCTGGGAGGGCACGATGATCGGGTCGCCGTTGGCGGGCGACAGGATGTTGTTGGATGACATCATAAGCGCGCGCGCTTCGAGCTGCGCTTCCAGTGACAGCGGTACGTGCACCGCCATCTGGTCGCCGTCGAAGTCGGCGTTGAAGGCGGTGCACACCAGCGGATGCAGCTGGATCGCCTTGCCCTCGACCAGCAGCGGCTCGAACGCCTGGATGCCGAGTCGATGCAGTGTCGGGGCGCGGTTCAGCAGCACCGGATGCTCGCGGATCACCTCTTCGAGGATGTCCCACACCTCCGCTCCCTCGCGCTCCACCAGGCGCTTGGCGGCCTTGATGGTCGAGGCCTCGCCGCGCAGCTGCAGCTTCTGGAAGATGAACGGCTTGAAGAGCTCGAGCGCCATCTTCTTCGGCAGGCCGCACTGGTGCAGGCGCAGCTGCGGGCCGACCACGATGACCGAGCGCCCCGAGTAGTCGACGCGCTTGCCGAGCAGGTTCTGGCGGAAACGTCCCTGCTTGCCCTTGATCATGTCGGCGAGCGACTTCAGCGGCCGCTTGTTGGTGCCGGTGATGGCGCGGCCGCGGCGGCCGTTATCGAGCAGCGCGTCCACCGCCTCCTGCAGCATGCGCTTTTCGTTGCGCACGATGATGTCGGGCGCGTTCAGCTCCAACAGCCGGCGCAGGCGGTTGTTGCGGTTGATGACACGGCGGTACAGGTCGTTCAGGTCCGAGGTCGCAAAGCGCCCGCCATCGAGCGGCACCAGCGGCCGCAGATCCGGCGGCAGCACCGGCAACACCGTCATGACCATCCACTCGGGCTTGTTGCCCGACTCGACGAACGACTCGATCAGCTTCAAGCGCTTGGACAGGCGCTTGAGTTTGGTCTCCGACGAGGTGCCGGCCATCTCCTCGCGCACCTTGACGGTCTCGGCCGCCAGCTCGATGGTGCGCAGCAGCTCGTACACGGCCTCCGCCCCCATGCGGGCGTCGAACTCATCGCCATGCTCCTCGATCGCCTCGAGGTACATCTCATCGGTCAGCAGCTGGCCACGCTGCATCGGGGTCATACCCGGATCGATGACCACGAAGGCCTCGAAGTACAGCACCCGCTCGATCTCGCGCAGGGTCATGTCGAGCATGAGTCCGATGCGCGAGGGGAGCGACTTCAGGAACCAGATGTGCGCGGTGGGGCTGGCGAGCTCGATGTGGCCCATGCGCTCGCGGCGCACCTTGGACTGGGTCACCTCGACACCGCATTTCTCGCACACCACGCCGCGGTGCTTGAGGCGCTTGTACTTGCCGCACAGGCACTCGTAGTCCTTCACCGGCCCGAAGATCTTGGCGCAGAACAGGCCGTCGCGCTCGGGCTTGAAGGTGCGGTAGTTGATGGTCTCGGGCTTCTTCACCTCCCCGTACGACCATGCGCGGATCATCTCCGGCGACGCCAGCCCGATCTTGATCGAATCGAAGTGTTCGACCGGCGCGTGCTGCCTGAACAGTTTCAGTAGATCTTTCATGAGTTAGTCCTGCTCCAGTTCCATGTTGATGCCGAGCGAGCGGATTTCCTTCACCAGGACGTTGAAGGATTCCGGCATGCCCGCATCCATCTGGTGGTTGCCGTCGACGATGTTCTTGTACATCTTGGTGCGGCCGTTCACGTCATCCGACTTCACGGTCAGCATCTCCTGCAGCGTGTACGCCGCCCCGTAGGCCTCGAGCGCCCAGACTTCCATCTCTCCGAAGCGCTGGCCGCCGAACTGGGCCTTGCCGCCGAGCGGCTGCTGCGTGACCAGGCTGTAGGGCCCGGTCGAGCGCGCGTGCATCTTGTCGTCGACCAGGTGGTTCAGCTTCAGCATGTACATGTAACCGACCGTCACCTGGCGCTCGAAGCGCTCGCCGGTGCGGCCGTCGTACAGGTAGGTCTGGCCATTGAGCGGCAGCTCGGCGAGTGCCAGCATGCGCTTGATCTCCTCCTCGCTGGCGCCGTCGAACACCGGCGTCGCCATCGGCACGCCGTTGGTGAGGTTGCGGGCGAGCTGGGTGAGATCCGCATCGTTCAGGCTGTCGATGTCCTCGCGCTGGCCGCCGGTCTCGTTGTAGATCTGCTTCACGAACGAGCGCAGCTCGGACACCGCCGCCTGCGCCTGGAGCATGCGGCCGATCTTCAGGCCCACGCCCTTCGCCGCCCAGCCGAGGTGCGTCTCCAGCACCTGGCCGACGTTCATGCGCGAGGGGACGCCGAGCGGATTCAGCACCACATCGACCGGCGTGCCGTCCTCGAGGTAGGGCATGTCCTCGACCGGCACGATGGTCGAGATCACGCCCTTGTTGCCGTGGCGGCCCGCCATCTTGTCGCCCGGCTGCACGCGGCGCTTCACCGCCAGATACACCTTGACCATCTTGAGCACGCCGGGAGCGAGATCATCGCCGGCGGTGATCTTGGCCTTCTTGTCATCGAGGCGCTTATCGAACGCCTTGCGCTGCAGCTTCAGGCGCTCCGAGGCCTGCTCGAGCTGCGCATTGGCGTCCTCGCTCTCGAGACGGATCTCGAACCACTCCTCGCGCGGCACCTCATCGAGGTACTCGCCGGCGATGTGGATGCCGCCCTTGAGCTTCTTCGGCCCGCCCGCGGCGCTTTGACCCACGAGCATGTCGCGCACGCGCTGGAACAGGTCATCCTCCAGAATGCGCTGCTGGTCGGCGAAGTCCTTGCGCACACGCTCGATCTCGGCCTTCTCTATGGACAGGGCGCGCGAATCCTTGTCCACCCCGTCGCGCGTGAATACGCGCACGTCGATCACGGTGCCGTCCATGCCGGGCGGCACGCGCAGCCCCGTGTCCTTCACGTCGGAGGCCTTCTCGCCGAAGATCGCGCGCAGCAGCTTCTCTTCCGGCGTCAGCTGCGTCTCGCCCTTGGGGGTCACCTTGCCGACCAGGATGTCGCCGGCCTTCACTTCCGCGCCGATGAAGGCGATGCCCGCCTCATCGAGCTTGGCGAGCGCCGCATCACCCACGTTGGGGATGTCGGCGGTGATTTCCTCGGGGCCCAGCTTGGTGTCGCGCGCGACACAGGTGAGCTCCTCGATGTGGATGGTCGTGAAGCGGTCTTCCTCCACCACCCGCTCGGAAATCAGGATCGAGTCCTCGAAGTTGTAGCCGTTCCAGGGCATGAACGCCACCAGCAGGTTCTGGCCCAGCGCCAGTTCCCCGAGGTGCGTCGACGGTCCGTCGGCCAGCACGTCGCCGCGCGCGATCACATCGCCTGCGTTCACCAGCGGCCGCTGGTTGATGCAGGTGTTCTGGTTCGAGCGCGTGTACTTGGTGAGGTTGTAGATGTCGACGCCCGGCTCACCGGCGGTGGTTTCCTCATCGTTCACCCGCACCACGATGCGCGAGGCATCGACCGAGTCGACGGTGCCGCCGCGCCGGTTGACCACGGTGACGCCCGAGTCGATCGCGACCGGGCGCTCCATCCCGGTACCCACCAGCGGGGTCTCGGAACGCAGCGTCGGTACCGCCTGGCGCTGCATGTTCGAACCCATGAGCGCGCGGTTGGCGTCGTCGTGCTCCAGGAACGGGATGAGGGAGGCGGCCACCGAGACGATCTGCTTCGGGCTCACGTCCATGTAGTTGATGCGGTCGCGCGGCATCAGCGTGAACTCGTTCTGGAAGCGGCACGAGACCAGCACATCGGTGAGCTCGCCCTTGGGTCCCAGCACCGCGTTCGCCTGCGCGATCGCGAACTCGCCCTCCTCGATCGCCGACAGGTAATCGATGCGATCGGTGACGCGGCCGTTGTCCACGCGCCGGTAGGGCGTCTCGAGGAAGCCGTACTGGTTGGTGCGCGCGTACACCGACAGGGAGTTGATCAGGCCGATGTTCGGACCTTCCGGGGTCTCGATCGGGCACACGCGGCCGTAGTGGGTCGGGTGCACGTCGCGCACCTCGAATCCGGCGCGCTCGCGCGTAAGTCCCCCGGGGCCCAGCGCCGACACGCGCCGCTTGTGGGTCACTTCCGACAGCGGGTTGTTCTGGTCCATGAACTGCGACAGCTGCGAGGAGCCGAAGAACTCCTTGACCGCCGCCGCCACCGGCTTGGCGTTGATCATCTCCTGCGGCATCAGCGGCTCGGTCTCGGCGATCGTCAGGCGCTCCTTGACGGCGCGCTCGACGCGCACCAGGCCAACGCGAAAGGCGTTCTCGGCCATCTCGCCGACGCTGCGCACGCGACGGTTGCCCAGGTGGTCGATGTCGTCCACCTGACCGTTGCCGTTGCGGATGTCGATCAGCACTCTCAGCACCTCGATGATGTCCGACATCTGGCCGTACTGCGCCACCAGGCGCTTCGACAGCTCATCGGTGCGGGCGCTGGCGTACTTGCAATCGTAGAGAATGCCGGGACCGAGGATCTCCTTGCGCCCCACGCGGCGGTTGAACTTCATGCGGCCGACGCCCGAGAGGTCGTAGCGCTCGGGATTGAAGAACAAGTTCCCGAACAGGTTCTCGGCGGCGTCCTTGGTGGGCGGCTCGCCCGGACGCATCATGCGATAGATCTCCACCAGCGCCTCGAGGCGCGTCTTGGTGGGATCGATGCGCAGTGTGTCGGACATGTACGCGCCGCGATCGAGGTCGTTGACGTACAGGGTGTTGACCTGCGCGATGCCCGCCTCGATGAGCTTGTCGACCGAGGCCGCGGTCAACACCTCGTTGGCCTTGGCGAGAATCTCGCCGGTGTCGGTGTTGACCACGTCGTGGGCCAGGACCTTGCCGTAGACGTACTCGCGTGGCACACGCAGCCGCGTGACCTTGGCGTCTTCCAACTGGCGCACGTGGCGTGCGGTGATGCGGCGGCCTTCCTCGACGATCACCTGGTCGCCGATGCGGATCTCGAAGGTCGCGGTCTCGCCGCGCAGACGCTGCGGCACGAGCTGCAGGGCCACCTCATCGCGGCTGACGAAGAAGGTGTTGGTATCGAAGAAGGTCGCCAGGATCTCGGCCTCGTTCATGCCGAGCGCGCGCAGGATGATGGTGACCGGGAGCTTGCGGCGGCGGTCGATGCGCGCGAACACGCAGTCCTTCGGGTCGAACTCGAAATCGAGCCAGGAGCCGCGGTAGGGAATGATGCGCGCCGAGAACAGCAGCTTCCCGGAAGAATGCGTCTTGCCGCGGTCGTGATCGAAGAACACCCCGGGCGAGCGATGCAACTGCGACACGATGACCCGCTCGGTGCCGTTGACCACGAACGTGCCGTTGTCGGTCATGAGCGGCAGTTCGCCCAGGTACACCTCCTGCTCGCGCACATCCTTGACCGGCTTCTTGGCGCCGGCGGCTTCCTTGTCGAGGACGATGAGGCGCACCTTGACGCGCAAGGGAGCCGCGTAGGTGAGGCCGCGCAGCTGGCACTCCTTGACGTCGAACACCGGCTCACCGAGCCGGTAGCTCACGTACTCGAGAGAGGCGTTCCCGGAGTAGCTCGAGATCGGGAACACGCTCTTGAACGCGGCGTGCAGTCCGATCCGGTCGCGGGTGTCCTCGGGCTTGTCGACCTGGAGGAACTTGCGATACGAGTCGAGCTGAATGGCCAGCAGGTAGGGCGTATCGAGAATGCTCGCCTGCTTGCCAAAGTTCTTGC
>Ga0208991_1000400_pt1 | contig 10595 bp, 9 predicted proteins | sample MedBloCAOM3_M2_FD_187855 | JGI IMG/M metagenome (GOLD analysis project Ga0208991, IMG submission 187855) | Forest soil microbial communities from El Dorado National Forest, California, USA - Mediterranean Blodgett CA OM3_M2 (SPAdes) (version 2) | ecosystem: Environmental > Terrestrial > Soil >...
AATGTCGTAGACGCCGGTGGCCGGATAGGGGAAGCCGTAGAAGTTCAGGCCGCCGCCGATCTCCATCTGCGCGTTCGGGATGTGCTTCTTGATGACGCGTTCGAAGTCACGCAGGGTGACGCCAAGCCCGGTACCGATGTTGTAGACGCGGCTCTTCACCTTATCGGCGACGGTCGCAAGATAGATGCCGAGGGCCGAGTCCTTGTTGTAGATGAAATCGTCCTTGTCATCGCCGCCCCGCTCGATCTTGAACGGCAGGCCGTGCGCCGGATTCTCGACGATCCGGCTCATCACCGCCATCGGGCCGTGCCGCGCAGTCTTGCCTGGACCGTAGGTTGAGGAAAAGCGCAACGAGACCGTCTCGATGCCCATATTGTCGTTGTAGTAGGTGCAGATGTTCTCGCCCATGAACTTGGCCGAGTCGTAGATCCGCTTGGGCCTGGCCGGCAGATCCTCGGACATCGGTTTCCAGGTTGGCGCGCCATATTCGCCTGTGACTGGTCCGTAGACGCCCTTCGCGCTGGTGAAGACCACGCGCTTGACGTCGAGCGCGCGCGAAGCCTCGAGCACGTTGACGAGGCCCATCACATTGACTTGGATACTGAGCGCGGGATTCGCCGCCGACACAGCGCCGACAAAGCCAGCGGCATGCACCACATGCGTCACCTGGTGCTTTTTCAATGCCTGCAGGACGCGCGGCATATCGAGTACGTCGCCCTGCTCGAAGTCGATCTTGTCGAGAATATCGGGGATGAGACTGTCATCGCGGTGACGCGCGAAAATAACCGGGCGATGGCCTTCTTTGACGAACTTGCGGCTGGTCTCGGCCCCGATGACGCCCATGCCGCCGGTGATTAAGATTTTCATCTGAGCCTCAATCGATCTTCACGCCGAGGGCCTTGATCAGGCCGGTCCAATGCTCAAGGTCGTTTTGGATGAGGTCGCCGACCTGCGATGGCGAGAGATCGACCCGCTCCAGAGTATTCGTTTTGAAAAACTGTTGCGTTTGCGGAAGGTCTAGAGCTTTCGAAACGTCGGTGTGAATCGTGGCAACCAGTTCCGGCGGCAGTTTCGGAGGGCCCCACAGCCCGAACCAGACCGAGGTGTTGAAGCCGGGCACCGTCTCGGAAACAGTTGGCAGCTCCGGTAACGCCGCTACCCGCTTTTCCGCAGCCGCCGCAATCAACCTGACCTGTCCCGCCTTCGCGTGCTCTTCGGCGTTCGAGAGGTTGAGCAGCAGTACGGACACGTCGTTGCCGAGAAGGCCATTCAGCGCCGGAGCCGCACCACGATAGGGCACGTGTTGCATCTCGATTCCGGTCCGGCGCTTCAGGTCCTCCATACTGAGATGCGAATAGGTGCCAGTGCCATGGGAGCCAAAGCTCAGCTTGCCCGGATTGGCTCTGCCGAAGCTGATCAGGTCGGCCACGGTCTTCACCGGCAGCGATGGGTGCACCATCAGCATGGGCGTGCCGCGGCAGAGCACCGAAATCGACGTGAAGTGGGTCGGGTCGTAAATCAGCTTGGAAAACAGCGCCGGATTCCCCGTGAAGGTCGAATCGGGTGCAACGAGAAGTGTCAGGCCGTCAGCCGGAGCGCGCTCAACCGCCTGCGCGCCGACGCCGGAATTGCCGCCCGGACGATTATCGATGACAACCGTCTGGCCCCACATCTCCTGCAGGCGCTGACCGATGACGCGGGCCATCACATCGGTGGTGCCGCCAGCCGGGATTGGTACGATTAGTTTGACGGGACCATTTGGGTAATTTTGCGCTTCCGCCGATGTCGTGATCATCACGAGGGCGAAGCAAAATGCCGTTCGCAGGAAGCCAAACATTCGATCCTCCTGAGATTACCGGGCGTTGTTCATGCCAGTGACCGGCTTCCCAATGCTGAGCGGGTCCGCGTCGATGAGGACGAAAGCGACCCGGGCGCGCTTGCCGCTGCGGTTCGCCCACGCGTGGTTCGTCCCGCGCTGGATCAGGATGTCGCCGGCCTTCAGCTGGACCGTCGACGCGTCCATGTCCATTTCGATTTCGCCCTCCATCACAATGACGTAGTCGATCGTCTCGGTGCGGTGCATGTGCGGCTGGTTGCCGGGCGGAATGTCGATGACCGCAAAGCGCGTGCCTTTCGGTGGCGGCGCCGTGCCTAGGATACGGGCCCCCATGTCTTCTGGACGCTCGCCGATCGGCATGGCAGCCGGTGCACCATCCGTGCACCAGATCATGGTCGAGACCAGACCCGGCTGCGGAGATTTCGCGTTCGTCGCCGGCGCGTCGATCATGACCCTCGCGACACGGGCTTGATCGTGCCCGGTGACGATGCGGCGGATGGGCGGATGGCTCGTCTGCATGTTGCCTCGTGCTTGCGACGTTCTACTGAAGCTGAAAGCCGGCCTTGCGCACGACCTCTTTCCAACGGCTGATTTCTGCGAGCGTGGTCGCCGAATAATCCTGAGGGTCTGCCGAGACGATCTCGGTATTCATATCGGCAATCTTCGAACGAACCTTGAGGTCGCGTAACGCAGCGCGAATCTGCTGACTCAACTTTGCAACGATGTCATCCGGTGTCCCTGCTGGGGCGACGAAACCGTTCTGGGCTTCGACCACGAGATCCGGATGGCCGAGTTCGCGCATTGCCGGGACGCCAGGGAAGAACGGGCTGCGCTCGGGCTCGATGTTCGCCAGAACGACGATATTGCCGGCGTTGTATTGCGGCAGAGCGAAGAAGGGCGAAAGCAGAACGAACTGCACGTGTCCAGACAGCAAGGCGGTCAGCGCTTCGTTATTGCCCCGAAAAGCGACCGGCACCGCCTTGATGCCGAAAGCCTGCGCCAGCAGCTCTGTTCCAAGATGGGTAACCGCGCCAAATCCGGTTGTTCCATAGTTGAGTTTGCCGGGATTTTCCTTTGCATGAGTGATGAAGTCTGAAAACGTCTTCACCGCAAACGATGGCGCAACGGCCAAGACGTGTCCGAACTTATTGACGGGCGCTATGCCGGCAAACGAGTCCCAGGTGAATGGAAGGTCCTTGCGAGTAGCCAGCAGGACCGGGATGGGACTTCCAAACAACAAGGTGTATCCGTCGGCGGGCGCCTTCGCCACTTCGCTGGTTCCGACAACACCGCCGCCGCCGGCTCGATTGTCGACAATGACGGGAACTCCAAACGATTTTGCCATTTCATCCGCGACCACGCGCGCCGATGCATCGACTGCGCCGCCAGCCGCAAACGGAACGACAACCCGGACAGTCTTGCTCGGATAATTGGGACGCGTTTGCGCAGTCGCTTCGCCGGATACGATCACGACGAGCGCTAATACCAGCGTTGAGACAGTCGAAGCGATGGTTTTCATGTTAGTCGGCTCCGATCGCCGCGATCGGGCGCAAGCGTTATTCAGCCTTGACGCCAAGTTGCTCGATCAGCCGCTGCCAGTCGGCACGGTCCGCGTTCAGCAGATCGCCGAGCTCGGCGGGACCAAGGATCGATACCTCTGAGCCCGCATCCTTCATTGCCTTCAGGAATGTGGCGTCAGTTTTTAGGGGAACCGCTAGATCGACCCATCGCGCAACGACCTCGTCGGAAAGCTTGGAGGGGCCGAACAAGGCGACGCTTGGCACGTACACATCACGTGGGTAACCCAATTCGACGACCGACGGGACATTTGGAAAATTGGGCACGCGTACAGGATCGAGCGTGGCCAATAACTTGCCTTTTCCTGAGTCTAGTGCGGGACGTAACGCAATTTCACTAAGGGCTACCAGATCAATCCGTCCGGCTATGATGTCGGTCACGGCTGGTCCACCGCCGCGGTAGGGGATGTGCAGGAGATCGATACCGGTGTTACGGGCGAAGCGCGCCATAACGAGGTGAGCTTCAGTGCCAGTCCCGGGTGAACCATAGGTCAGCTTGTTTGGCTCGCGCTTTACAAGCGCAACCACATCACGCAAATCGTTGGCTTGCAGCGAATCCCGGGCGGCGACGTAGAGCGACTGCTTCGCAACCGCCATCACCGGCTTGAAATCGCGCGCAACGTCGAAGTCCGCCTTGGGCGGCATGAGTGGACTGAGCGTCAATGTCGCAAGAGTTGTGAACAGCAGCGTTTGGCCGTCCGGGGCGGCATTCGCCACGACGCTCGCGGCGAGCCGTCCGCCGGCACCGGGCCGATTCTCCACGACAATCGGTTGTCCGAGCCCCGGAGACAAAGCATTTCCGATTTGACGGGCGATCGTATCGACTAGCCCGCCCGGAGCGTAAGGCACGATCAACTTGACCGGCCCTGACGGATAACGAGCTGCCGTCTGGCTGTGAGCGGAAGGCGTGAATGCGATTATCGCCACCACCGCGAGGCCGAGGTTGAACAATTTCCGGATCGACATTTTGTTCATCTCTGGGCTGTCCTGAGCAACAACCTCTCGCTAACGGCTACAAGGCTGGGAACGAGATCCAGGTTCACGCTTTCAAGGGATCCTTGACGCTCGGGAACGTCTCAAACTCGGTGTTCCAGAGCTGGCCATTCAGCTTCTCGACCCGACGGATATAGATGTTGCTGACGATGTCTCGGGTCTCTGGATCGATGGAAATCGGGCCGCGAGGACTCTCCCAACTCATCCCCTTCATGGCTTTGATCAGAGCATCGCCATCTGTATTTCCGGCCGTTTTCTTGAGCGCTTCATAGAGCAGATGCATGCCGTCATAAGCACCCAGAGAAATGATGTTGGGAAGGAATCCGATGGCTTGCTTGATCCCAGTGACGTAGCTTTTGTTCAGCGCTGAGTCGTGCGCGGCCGAATACGGGCCCGCCGTGATGATTCCGATCATCTGTTCGCCCATATCATTGAGACTGTCATCGATCGTGAGATCGCCCGGCCCGACAATTTTGATGGCGGACCGGGCTAGTCCGCGCTCGGCGAACTGCTTAGCGAACGTGGCAGCTTGGGGGCCTGGGAAATAAATGAATGCCGTGTCGGGCTTCAGGTCCGCCAGCCGCTGCAAGAATGGCGAGAAGTCAGGATTAGCAAGCGGAACGCGAATGGATTCGATGACGGTGCCGCCAACCTGCAGGAACCGAATCTTGAAAGCGGTTTCAGCCTCCAAGCCAGTGGCCCATTCATTGACAAGCGTAACTACGCGCTGGCTACCGTTCTTCGCCGCCCATTCGGCGATGATCCACGACTGAGGACTGAGCAAGAATCCGGCGCGCACGAAGTAAGGCGATCGGCTCGTGGTGGCGGAAGCACCAGAGCTCATGACGAGAGTCGCCTTCTTGGCCTGGGTGGCAAGCTGTGCGATAGCGAGGGCTGTGGGTGTAATGCCGATAGCGCAAACATCAACTCTGTCATTGACAATCATCTCTTGAATCAGCCTGCGCGCAGTGTCCGCAACTCCAGCATCGTCGCGAATAATGATCTCAATTTTCCGATCAGCGACGACGTCGCCGTGCTGCTGCATGTAGAGCTGGATGCCTGCCTTGAGCTGTGGCCCGACGGTTCCGAAACCGGCACCAGTCATTGGCATGCTGACCCCGATCTTGAGGAGCTTCTGTGCGAGCACGGCTGGCGCAAATACGCCAGTCGCCGTTGCGGCCGCCACGCCTTTGAGAACCGTTCTCCGCAGCATCGTCGCCTCCAAGCTATTTCCACCCGCAGTGCCGTTCTTTGAGAGAAATTCTTGTTTGGTTGGGCGGTCGGCGCGCCCACTGCCTCTTGGGCTGCGATTAGTTATTGCAAGCCTTGAGGTCGCCGCGCTGCCTCCAGAGTTCTTCTGGCCCGGCTCGATGGCTTCGTATTCGAAGTCGCGCATGAACCTGGGGCGATAATAGGCATACAAACGTTCTGGCCTGTCAATAGCCCGCAGTCTGCGGGGATTGACGCAGAATAAGCGTGCGTATACGTATCGTCGTGGCGTCCTCGGCAAAGGCAGACGAGGCCATGATGGCCAACGGTAAGATTCCCCTTCTGGTTCTCGGAGGAGGGATCGGTGGTGTGGCGGCGGCGCTGAGCTTGGCGCGCCGCGGGCGACGCGTTCACGTTCTTGAAAAAGCGCCCGAACTCGCGGAGATCGGCGCTGGCCTGCAACTCGCGCCTAACGCGATGCGGGTGCTCGACTGGCTTGGAATTCTAGAGCGGATAAAGAGCGCTGCCGTTTTCCCGCAAACGTTGAATTTGCTCGACATCGTCACCGCAAAGCGGCTGAAGACGGTGGATCTGGGGCCCGCCTTTATCGCTCGGTACGGCTATCCTTACATCGTGATGCATCGGAGCGATCTCCTCACCATTCTGGTGGAGGCGTGCCGCGACAGCGGCCTCGTTAGCTTTGAGACAAGCAAAGACGCGGTGGCAATTGAGGACTTGCGCGACTCTGCGGAGGTAACTTGTGGGGATGGATCGGTGTACCGCACCGACGCGCTGATCGCCGCCGACGGCCTTTGGTCACTTGCTCGACGGACGCTCTTTTCAGATGATCAGGTGCACACCCCGAAATACGTGGCATACCGCGGCACGATTCCGATTTCGGAAGTCGCGATGTACGCGCGCCCGGACGATCTTCTCATCTGGGCCGGCCCGGAAATGCATCTCGTGCAGTATCCGGTCCGTGGTGGAAAGCTCTACAATCAGGTCGCCGTCTTCAAGAGTGATCAGTACCGCAGTGATAGCGACGATTGGGGCACTACGGAAGAACTGGACCGTCATTTCTCGGCGGCGTGCCCCTATGTGCTCGAGGCCGTCAAACAGGTTGGCCGCGGCCGACGTTGGCCGCTGTTCGATCGCAACCCTATCATCCAATGGGCCAGGAACAGGGTGGTTCTGTTCGGAGATGCCGCCCATCCAATGCTGCAGTTTCTCGCGCAGGGAGCGTGTCAGGCCCTTGAAGACGCCTTCTGCATTGCAGATTGCGTGGATCGGCATGCGCCCGACATGGCCCGCGCCTTTGTGGCGTTCCAAAATACTCGGTTTCTGCGCGCGACCCGCGTGCAGATGACCGCACGTTTCTTCGAACACTTCTGGCATCCGAAGGACGTCGCGGCCGATTTGAGGAACGCTTATCTCGCAAGCCATGCGCCGGAGGAGTACGACGAGTTCGATTGGCTCTATGGCACGAGATGCGACGGCCTGCCGCGCTCAGACTCGAATCGCCTGATCTCCAGCGACGAGACCTGGGCCGGGCCAATACCACGCGGCCGACAGGAGGAGACTGTCCTATAATCGCAAACGAACAGGCGGCACGGGTGCAAGCCTAGCAGGGCGTAAGAGGGCGCAACCAATGATCGGGAGGAGGCGCACTGAAATGAAGGCATTCACGTTAGCAATCGCGGCAACGCTCGCATTACCTGCGGGCGCGCTGTCGCAAGCCACTTATCCTGATAAGCCGGTGCGGATCATCTGCGACTCTGCGCCGGGAAGCGCCACCGATGTCTCGGTGCGTCTGATGGCTGAGCGGCTCTCGACGATCTGGGGGCAACAGGCGGTCGTCGACAACCGTCCTGGCGGCGGGGGCTCAATTGCTGCCCGCGCCGGCCAGACGGCGACACCCGATGGCTATACGCTGTACGTGGGTGCCGCTTCGACCTTTATCGCACTCAAGGGCGCACCCGGCGTCGCGCCGAACCTGCCGATAGAGCTGCCGCAGGATTTCACGGCGATCGGTTTCGTCAGCCATCAGCCGATGTTCATTGCGGTGTCGCCGCAGATCGGGGTGCAGTCGCTGCCCGAACTGATCGCGCTCGCAAAGAACAAGCCCGACCAATTGAGCTACGCCACGACCGGGCGCGGCCGCATCACGCACTTGACCATGGAGCTTTTGCAGGAACGTGCCGGGATCAAATTGCAGATGATTCCTTATACCGGAGGACCGACCGCGGCCATGACGGACGTCGGCACGGGTCGCGTTGCCATCGTGATCGAGGGGTACTCCGGATTGGCGGGCGGAATGACGAGTGGCCTGATTAAGGGCATTGCCGTTGCATCGCTGGAGCGGCTCGAGGATTTCAAGGACTTGCCGACCGTCGCGGAAACGCTCCCGGGCTTCGTCGCCGGCGGCTGGAACGTGCTGCTGGCGCCTGTTGGCACGCCCGGTGCGATCGTCCAGAAGGTGAGCGTAGATCTCCGCAAGGCAATGGACGAGGCAGAGGTAAAGAAGAAGCTTGCTCAGCTTGGCGCTTACACGCACGCGATGACACCCAAGCAAGTCACTGAATTTGCCATCGGCCAGCAACGGACCTGGAAGCCTATTGCTGAGAAGGTGGCCAAAGAGATGACTGGGTCGCCGCGATAGAGTCCCATGCCTCGTCAACGAGTGTCCACAGGCGATTTGACCTCTTGCGATCGCGACGCAAGCTGGATGTAGGAGAGTGACAATGCGCCTGTGCCGCTTCAACAACGACAGGCTTGGATTGGTTGAAGGAGACGTCGTGCGTGACGTCACGGCGGCCGTCGATGTCCTGCCGCAGCTGCGCTGGCCGCTGCCCGGGGGCGATCCTGTGGTCACGCATCTCGATCAAATACAAGAGCGGGTCAAGCGGATTGCGGCTGAAGCGCCGAAGCACAGGTTCGCCGATGTCCGTCTGCTCAGTCCCGTGGCCAACCCGGGCAAGATCATGGCCGCGCCAGCCAATTACCGTCTTCATGTCGAGATGGATACCAAGGACCCTGCGATCGATGCGGGCGTTCATCGCGCACAGTTGATCGACATGGAAGCGCCGACCGAGAAGCTGGGCCTGTTCTTGAAGGCGAATTCATCTCTCGTTGGCCCGTCGCAAGGGATTGTTATTCCACCCCACGCGAAACGATTGGATTACGAAGTCGAGCTCGCTGTGGTGATCGGACGCGTGGCGCGAAACATCCGGGGCTCGGACGCTCTAACCTACGTTGCGGGTTATTGCATCGGCTTGGACATGACCGTCCGCGGTGTCGCAGATCGGAGTTTTAGAAAATCGGGCGATACCTTCACTGTGCTGGGGCCCTGGCTGGTGACCGCCGACGAGATAGCCAACCCCGGGGACCTCGTGCTGTCCCTCGCGGTCAACTCCGAAGTCCGCCAGCGTTCCAGTACCGCGGCCATGACGGTCGGCATTGAACGATTGATCGAGCTCGCTGCGGCGAACTACACCTTGCATCCCGGCGATGTCATCCTGACAGGCACGCCGGAGGGAGTTGGACCTGTGGTCGATGGGGATTCAATCCTGGCGCATTGCCAAGGGATTGGAGAGATGACGGTTCCGGTGAAGGCCGCCGCTTCGGCCGCTTGATGGCAGACTCGTGATGAGCAGCAAACCAAAGTCGGGCGGAACGATCGCAACTGCCGATGACGAGGCGACGCCTCCGCCACTCGAAAGCCTGACCGGGTTTCTCCTGCGCTGCGCATCAAATATTGCGGATGCGGCTTATTACAAGCAGGTCGGGAACGCAGAATTCACGCCCCGCCAATTTGCGATTTTGCTCTCGCTCCGAAACGGCGGGCAGATGACCCAGGCTGCGTTGTCAGCCTTGACCAGGATGGATCGGAGCACGATCAACGAGATGGTTCCGCGCATGCTCGAGCGGAACCTGATCAGCAAGTCGAATTCTCCGCACGACAAACGGGCGATCCATCTTTCAATTACAGCTCATGGACTGAAGACGCTGAAAGAGCTGCTCCCTTCGACGATCCGTTCCCAGGAAATGATCATCGCTTCGCTCCCCAAGGAGTATCGGCGGATTTTCAAGCACTGTCTGGAAACGATAATCGAGGCGAATGACGCAGATTTGCCCGAGTAGGAGGCCACGCTTGAGGACGATGACCATGCACGGCAGAATACCAATTCTGGCAAGAGAGGAAGGGAAGGTCGAAAACCAAACGATCGGCCTGATTTCCAGCAGCTTGCGCCAATCGCTATAGATCGACCGCCATCAAGAGGAGTTAGCTTTCGATGACAGCAACGCAAACAGCCGGGTCGCCGGCGCTCTATTCGGGTCCCTTCAACACTCTGCACTCACTGGGAATCGATCGCGGTAATTACATCGCTGTTCATTCGAACGATCCTGCCGCGGCGGCGCAATACGCTGTGGAGAACATGGGGTTCTACCTCGTTCACGCGGACATCGAGGGACGACACTACCTCGCGGCCCATGGGTTGGACGCGTACTCACTGGTCTACACCCCGGGGGAGAAGGGTAGGCTCGATCATATTTCCTATGTAGTACGCAGCGCGGACGAATTGCTCGCGGCCGAAGAGCGACTCACTGAACTCGGGGTGAAGAGCGAGCGAATCGAGCGCTCGCAACTGTGGCGACACGGTCCGGCGTTACGGTTCGCAAGCCCTGGTGGGCAGATCATCGAACTAGTGCCGGGGGTGCTGGTCGATGTGCCGATGGCGGCGCTGGTGGCCGAACCGCAGACGACGCCCGCGCCTGTCTCATTCGACCACGCAATCGTCCGCGCGGTGGATGTAGGCGCCACATTCGAATTTGCTTCGCGAGTGATGGGATTGAAGGAGTCGGCCCGCATTGTTGCTCCCGATGGCATCCCGGTGCTGGGATTCTTCCGGTGTCACACACTGTTTCATTGCTTTGGTGCGGCACGCTCGCAGTATAACGGGCTCCATCACATGCAATTC
>Ga0208991_1000401_pt1 | contig 10587 bp, 11 predicted proteins | sample MedBloCAOM3_M2_FD_187855 | JGI IMG/M metagenome (GOLD analysis project Ga0208991, IMG submission 187855) | Forest soil microbial communities from El Dorado National Forest, California, USA - Mediterranean Blodgett CA OM3_M2 (SPAdes) (version 2) | ecosystem: Environmental > Terrestrial > Soil >...
CGCCACGATGTCGGTCACGCCACCGGCCGGCACCGGGACGACGAGCTTGACGGTCCCACTCGGAAAGGTTTGGGCACTCGCCGTGCCGCTTACCGACGCGAGCAGCACCAACGCCGCGCCGATCAGCGCAGCCCTGGTCGTCGAAATCAGCATGAATACGTTTCCTCGTTGTATCGATAAGCTCGACGTTCTTTGCGCCAAGTCCTTGTGCGCCAAGTCCTTGCGCGCCACGTCGATTGATGGTCGCAAGTGTAACTTCCTTCGAAACGAATGTCACTTGCGCGCAGAAATTTGCAAATCCCTGCAATGCCACCTGCTTCGATATGGCGAGTTTTGCACCGTTGATGCGCCGACAACCCGCCGCCTCTGTGAAGCGCTTCACAGATTCAGCGCTGCCGCCCGGCTAAGCCCATCGGTAGTCAGGACAGGGAAGCTGCCAATGCGCAATAACTTCGCCGGCTTCAACTCGATTCTCCCAGCCACTCGGCCATGGCCCAGACGCGACAATTCGGACGAAACGCTCATCGCCAAGATTGCATCCGGCAACCGGCTCGCGATGCAAGTCCTCTATGCACGGCACCATACCCGCGTTCACCGCTTCCTGCTGCGATGGACCGGCAACGCCGCCATCGCCGAGGACCTGACCGCCGACGTATTCCTGAGCGCGTGGCGGCATGCTGATCGCTTCGACGGATCCTCGACCGTCTCGACGTCGCTCATTGCAATCGCCCGTCGCAAAGCAGAGAGCGAGCTGCGGCGCCGGCCGCAAGCGCTGTCCGACGCGCACGACGAAGCCATCATCGATCCGGTGGACGATCGGGAGATCGTCGCTCGCGGCAAGGACGATGGAGCAGGTTTGCGCCAAAGCCTGATGCGGCTGACCCGGGAGCACCGCGAGATCATCGATCTCGTCTATTACCATGGAAAATCGGAGCAAGAGGTCGCGAGGATCGTCGGCATTTCTTGCAACGAAGTCCGCAGCAGAATGCTTCGCGCACGGACACGATTGTCGGAGCTGGCGGCGGCGAAGGAGGAGACTGCTTACGTTCGCTGACGCTCACGACAGGTCGAGTTCCGAGCCCTCTGCTGCGATGTCGGCGAGCTTGCCCGGCGCCAGGACGGAGACGCCCCCGCGTTCGAGCTTGATCCAACCGCGCTTGGCCCAGACGCGCAGCTGCTTGTTGGTGCTCTCGCGAGATCTGCCGATCATCTGGCTGATCTCGCGCTGTGTAATGGTCACCTTGCGCTTTGCCGTTGAGCCGTCGCTTTCGACGGCCAGCTGAATCAATGTCTTCGCGAGCCGCGTCGGCAAATTCAGGAACGTGAGGTCTTGCACCTGCTCGCTTGTCCGGCGCAGCCGTGCACAGAGAATTTCGATGAACTTGAGAGTCACGTCGGGATGGTCCTGGAGAAAAGGAACGAAGTCGCGTCGCTCGATGACGACCAGCTCGCAGCTCGACATCGCCGTGGCATCCGCCGTGCGCGGGCGACCGTCGAGCAGCGCGATTTCCCCAAAAATCTCGCCCTCGTGAAAGACATTGAGCACGATGTCCTTGCCTTCGGCCGACGCGATGCTGACCTTGACCGCACCGCTGAGGACACCCAGGAGTCCGGTGCCGGCGTCGCCCTTGGAAAAGATGGTGGCCCCCTTCGCGACCTTTCGCGTCTTCATGTAGGAGCCGAGATGCTCCAGCACCGGGACGGGAAGGTCGCGAAACAGAAAGTGGTTGCGAAGAAGCGCCAACTTGTCGGGAACAACTCCCGTCGGCCGGCCATCTTTTGCAGTCGGCATGCTCTCATCCCCCGCGCAGTATCCCAGGCATGCATCAACCGCTGCGGTCCCGAAGCGCTGCCCGGTCGGGCTCGAAGCGTGTGCAATGGGAATCATTATAGCCTTAGACTATAGACGCGACGCGACGCTTTTCACAGCTGCGTCGCTGTACAAAGACCCCAAGAGGTCTTTTTCAGAGCAACAATTGTCGCAATTCCAGGTTGAGAGCGGTCTATCCGCCATTTTGAACTTGGGGCGGGGGCCGTGGCGCGAGCGGACTGAACCGTAGGGTTGCTCGTCGCCGAGGGCCGGACCGCAATTGCGGTGGCCTGCGCACACCTAGATGCCCAGCGTTAACAGACTGCAAATGCGCGGCGACAGGATGCATTTGCATCGTCTGCATCGCACGGCCGATCGCTCGCCGGAAAATTCGAGCCAGTGTGAAATGGCTCACCTTTGATAGCAGCGCGCTATGGCAGCATGCACGCCGAGCGTGATCCACCATCGGAGTCGACATGCAAATGCACCAAATTCGCTACTTCCTGGCGCTCTGCGAGGAAGGCAATTTCACCCGCGCTGCCAAGCGCAGCGGGGTCTCTCAGCCATCCCTGACCAACGCCATCGGCGCGTTGGAGCGGGAATTGGGCGGCGCACTGTTTCAGCGCAGACCGTTCATCGCGCTGACAGCGCTGGGCCATGCGATGCAACCCTATCTTAGGCGTATTGCAGAGACGGCGGATCATGCTCTCGAAGCGGCGCAGGTCTTCGTTCGCGTGCCGGCGGTGAATTCCGAGATCGCCGGACGTCACCAACCGACCGGCCCCGAATACTCATCGGCCGACGGGTCGGCGTAAATTCAATGCGCGGACCGGACGCCCCCGCAGCGTCCGGTTTCCGGCTTGTGCAGTCCCCTGCCCCGTCCATACAATCCTCCGAGATTGACCAATAGAGCGCTTGCAATCAAGAGCGCCGTCGGAGGACGACCACATGAGGCGCTGGGCGTGCGGGCTGTTGTACGCATTCTGTCTTCTCGGCATCGCGGCCGAGGCTCCGGCGCAGACGCCGTATCCGGCCAAGCCGATCAGGGTGCTCGTGCCCTATGCGCCCGGCGGGCTGACCGACGTGGTGGCGCGGCTCTACTCCGAGCAATTGCGACAAAGTCTCGGGCGGGGCGTGTTCGTCGAGAACAAGCCCGGCGCCTCCGGAATCGTCGCGATCGAGGAAATGGCGCGGGCTCGGCCCGACGGCTACACCATCATGATCGGCAATATCTCGACCAACGGACTGACGCCGGTTCTGCTCGCGAAAAAAATGAAGATCGACTACGAGCGGGACGTGCAGATCATCACCCAACTCGCCGACGTTCCCGTATTCTTTCTTGCGACCACGACGCCATTTTCGTCCGATCATTTCTCGCCGAAGACGTTCGCTGAGTTCCTCGCCTATGCGAAAGCCCATCCCGGCAAGGTGCGTTACGGCAGCGCCGGCATCGGCAGCTACCAGCAGATCAACACCGAGATCCTCGCCAGGCGCGCCGGCCTCGAGCTTGTGCACATTCCCTTCAAAGGCGGCGGCGCCGAGATCATCCGCGACCTCGCCAACGGCGACATTCACGTCTCCTGGTTCAACATCACCAACCCGATCGGCATGATGAAGGCGGGTCGGGTGCGCGCGCTCGCGATCGCCGCCGAGGAGCGTCTTGCTCAGCATCCCGACGTCCCGACTCTCGCCGAGGTCGGCTACCCCGGCATGCGCGCCTCGCAATGGGTCGCCGCCTTTGCGCCGTCCGGTGTGCCGCCCGACATCGTCGAGACCTTGCGCAAGGCGTTCCTCAAGGCGATGACCGTCCCGGACATGCAGGAGGCGTTCGCGCGCGGCGGCATGCTCGTGCCGCGGCAGGCCTCGCTCGAAGATCCCCGCGGCTGGCTGCGCGAGGAAATGGCGAGCTGGAAGCGGGACGTCGACGACCTGCATATCGTGGTGGAGGAATAAGCTTTGAAGATCGGAATCCTGCTCGGCGACGACATCGGCCTCGAAGTCGTCCCCGAATGCGTCAAAGTATTGAAGGCTGCCGCCGCGCGCGAGCGCCTCGAGATCGACTGGTATCCCCTGCCGATCGGCAAGCGCGGGCACGAGGAGCACGGCGATACCCTTCCGGCGGTGACCGAGCAGGCCCTGCGCGGGCTCGACGGCTGGATCATGGGCCCGATCGGGCACGCCGCCTATCCACGCGGCGATGCGACCTGGGTGATGCCGCCGGTGCGCAAGAAATTCGACCTGTTCGCGGCGGTGCGCCCGGCGCTGTCCCATGCCACTATTCCTTCGATCCACAAGAACGTGGACATCGTTTTCCTGCGCGAGCTCACCGAGGGGATGCTCTATTCCGAGACGGTCGTCGCCGGCCTGCCGGAGTTCCGGCCCAACGACGACATCACCGTGGCGATGCGGGTGATCACCCGCAAGGGATCGAACCGGGTCGCGCGCGAGGCCTTCGAGATCGCCCGCATCCGCAAGCGCAAGAAGGTCACCGCCGCGCACAAGGAGCCGGTCTATCGGCTTGCCTGCGGCATGTTCGCGGAGGAATGCCGGAAGGTTGCCCGCGACTATCCCGACGTCGCGTTCGAGGAGATGATGATCGACTCGATCTCGATGAAGCTCGTCACGGAGCCGCAGCGGTTCGACGTGGTGGTGACGACCAACCAGTTCGGCGACATTCTCACCGACATCGGCGCCGGCCTCGTCGGCGGGCTCGGCCTCGCGCCCGGGCTGTGCGTGGGCCAGAAGCAAGCGATGGCACAGGCCACCCACGGCTCAGCGCCGGACATTTCCGGACGCAACATCGCCAATCCCTACGCCATGATCATCTCGGGCCAGATGCTCCTCGCCTGGCTCGGCCGCAAGCACAATGAGCCGAAAGCCGCCGCCGCCGCGAACCGCATCCAGGCGGCGGTGAACACGGTGATCGCGGAACGCAAGCATCTGACCCGCGATCTCGGCGGCCAGGCCAGCACCACGGAGATGGGAGACGCGATCGCTGTCGCCGTGCAAGGATAGTCGCAACATGTCATGCCGGAATAAACCGGCAGCACTTCATTGGGAGCAACTGGCTCCATCGGGAGGAAGTCCATGCGCATTCATGCGGGAAAGCTTGCGGCAATACTGATGCTCGCGTGCGCCGCGCCGGCAACGGCGCTGGCGCAGGCGTTGCCGCAACAGACTTGGCCTCAGAAGCCGATCAAGATGATCATCCCCTTTCCGGCCGGCGGCGGGACCGACTTCATCGGACGGGTGGCCGCAAAGCATCTGTCGGACCGACTCGGCCAGCAGGTCTTCGTCGAGAACCGCGGCGGTGCCAACGGCGCCATCGGCCTGCAGGCGCTGATGCAGTCGGATCCCGACGGCTACACCATCGCGACATCCTCGGACACGCCGCTGGTGGTCAATCCCTGGCTCTACAGCAAGCTTCCCTATGAGGCGCTACGCGATTTCGTTCCCGTCGCGACGCTGGTCCGCTTTCCCGGGATGCTGGCGGTGCATCCGTCCGTTCCCGCCAAGTCCGTGGCCGAGCTGATCGCGCTCGCCAAGGTAAAGCCCGGCGACCTCACTTATGCCTCGGCCGGGGTCGGCAATTTCAGTCACCTGGCCATGGAGCTGTTCTCGCTCGCGACCGGCGTGAAGCTCCTGCACGTGCCGTACAAGGGCACGGGCCCGGCGTCGCTGGCGCTGATCGGCGGCGAGGTGCAGATGGGCTTCAACAACGTGCAGACGCTGTTACAGAACGTCAAGGAAGGCCAACTGCGAGCGCTCGCGGTCGCCGAGCCGGAACGCATGCCGGCGCTGCCCGACGTGCCCGCCGTCGCCGAGACCGTGCCCGGCTTCACCATGGCGCCATGGATCGGCATCATCGTTCCCGCCAAAACGCCGAAGGAGATCGTCAACCGGCTCTCCGAGGCGACGCTCGCGGTGATGCGCAGTCCGGAGGTCATCAAGCTGCTCAACGATCAGCAGGTGACGCCGATGGCGACCGGCCCGCAGGCGTTCGAGGAGCTCATCAAGAAGGACCTCGACAAATGGGCCAAGGTCGTCAAGACCGCTGGCATCAAGGCCGAGTGAGCTCGAGATCATGGCGGTGCCGACATGCAAACCTTCACTGTCTCTGCGATCCTGCTAGTGACCTCGCTGATGTCCACTCCCGCCTTCGCGCAGCCGGCCGCTCCGCCGCTCGATTATGTCGCGGTCGCCGACTCGTTCAGCCTGCCGGCCGGCATGACCTTCGGCAGCACCTCGGGCGTCGCGATCAACTCCAAGGGGCACATTTTCGTGCTGCATCGTGGGCCCAATCCGCTGATGGAATTCGATCCGAACGGCAAGTATCTGCGCTCGCTGGGCGAAGGACTGTTCGACCGGCCGCACGGCCTGCGCATCGACCGCGACGACAACATCTGGGCGACCGACGTGCGCTCTCACGTCGTCTACAAGATGAGTCCCGAAGGCCGCGTGCTCCTGGTGCTGGGGGTGCGCGACAACGCCGGCGAGATGCACGCCTACGGGCATCTGCGCCTGTTCAATGAGCCCAACGACATGGCGTTCGGGCCATCGGGCGAGATCTACGTCGTGCAGGGACATGGCCGCAGCGAGCCGAAGGTGATCAAGTTCGACAACGACGGCAACTTCATCAAGGCCTGGGGCAAGAAAGGCACCGGGCCGGGTGAGTTCGACATCGCCCATTCGATCGCCATCGACGCCAAGGGCCTGCTCTACGTCGCCGACCGCAACAACCAGCGCATCCAGGTGTTCGACGGCGACGGCACATACATCCGCGAATCGAAGCATCCAGGAACGCCGTGCGGCCTGTTTATTGGTCCGGATCAGCACATCTGGCTCGCGCACGGACATGCCGGACAGCTGATCAAGCTCGATCTTGACGGCAAGGTGCTCGGCGTCACCGGCAAGCAAGGCAAGGCGCTCGGCCAGTTCGGCGAGGCGCATTTCATCACCGTCAGCGCCAAAGGCGATATCTACATCGCCGACACGCTGAACTGGCGGGTGCAGAAGTTCGTCAAGAAATCCCCCTGACCTGCGCGCGGTCATCTCGGAGAAAAGTTGAATGTACAATCTTCACCTCAGCCCTGAGCAGCTCGAAATCCGCGACACCGTCCGCGATTTCGTCGCGCAGGAGGTCAAGCCGCCGGCGATCGAACCCAAACGGCTCGAAGCACGCGCGCGGCCGCTGCTGTTGGACGTGCTCGACAAAGCCTCGCAGATGGGGCTGCGCACGCTCGCGCTCCCGGAGGACGCGGGCGGCGCCGGCGCCGACAATCTCACCTGCTGCATCGTCACCGAGGAGCTGGCGGTCGGCGATCCCGATGTCGCTGCGGTGCTGGCGCAGACCTCGACGCTTGCCCATGAATTGTTCGACCGCGCGATGACGGACGAACAGCGCGGACGCTTCCTGCCGGCTTTCCTCAATCACGACCGCTACCACCTCGCGTTGGCCGAGCACGAACCCGATCGCGACGCCACGCTCGGCATCAACTATCACCGGCCGCAGTCGAGCGACACGCCCTTCAAGACCACCGCCAAGCGCTCGGGCGACGCCTGGATCGTCAACGGCCTCAAGGACCGCGTCGCCAACGCGCCGCTCGCCGGGCTCTTTGCCGTGCAGGTTACGATCGGCGCGGGTGTGAGCACGCTGCTGGTGCCGCGCGGCACCCCCGGCCTCACCGTGACGGAAATCGCCGCGAGCCGCCGCTGGCACCACGGCGCCTACGGCACGGTGACGTTGAAGGATTGCCGCGTGCCGTCGGGAAATCTCCTCGGCAGTGAAGCGAGAAGCCCGCTCGCCGCCGACGCCGGCCGCCGCATCCCGCAGGATCAGGCGCTCAATCTCGGCATCGGCCGCGCCGCCTACGAAGCCGCGCTCGATTACACGCAGCTGCGCATCCAGGGCGGCCGCCGCATCATCGAGCATCAGGCGATCGGCGGAAAGCTTGCCGAGGTCCTGGTCCGGCTCGAGGTTGCGCGCGCCGCGATCTGGCAGGCGGCCTGGGCTTCCGACCACCCCGACGCAATCGCCGACCGCAGCCTTCCCGACCTGCCGCTTAGCACCATTGCCGAAGCGTTCGTGTCGGACGCGATCTACCACGCCACCAAGGATGCCGCGGAATGCTTCGGCGCCATGGGCGTGATGAAGGACATGCCGCTGCAGAAATACGTGCACGACGCGCTCATCTGCCGCCATTCCGGCGCCGGCAATAGCGACGCCGCGCTGCGCATCGCCGAGGCGCTGGCCGGCTATCGGCGGCCCGCCAGTGCCGCCGTGCTCGCGGCGGAATAAGAAGCAAACAGGGACAAGATCATGGACTTCACGCTGAGCAACGAGCAGCGCGCCTGGCAGATGACTGCCCGCAAGTTCGCGGAAGAGGAAATCCGCCCGATCTCGCTCGAGCGCGACGAGATCTCCGATCCGCGCGAGACCTTCGACTGGGAAATCATCAAGAAAGGCTCGAGGCTCGGCTTCCGCACCATGGCGGTGCCGAAGGAATGGGGCGGCCAGGGCACCGATTTCGTGACCCAGGCGCTTGTCATGGCCGAGCTTGCGAAAGCCGACAGCGCCATCTCCAAGACCTTCAGCCAATGCTGGAAGTGGAGCCACCTGATCGCCGCCACCTGCACCGATGAGCAGAAAGGACGTTTCCTCAAGCCGTTCCTGGAGGACGACACGTTCCTGCTCGGTAAGGGCATCAGCGAGCCGGGCGCGGGATCCGACAACCGCCTGCCGCCGGGTGACGACCCCAAGGCCGGGCTGAAATTGCGGGCGGAGCGCCACGGCGACGACTGGATCCTCAACGGCGAGAAGTGCTTCATCGCCAATGCCAGCGTCGGCAAGCTGTTCTTCATCGACGCCCGCACCGACCCCAACGCCCCGTTGAAGCAGGGTACCACCATGTTCCTGGTGCCCCGCGACACCCCGGGCTTCCGCATCGGCAAGGTGTTCAACAAGGCGGGCTGGCGTTTCTACCAGAACGGCGAGATGATTTTCGAGAATGCGCGCGTGCCGCATGCCAATGTCGTCGGGCCGGTGAACGGCTCCGACATGAAGACGCACCAAGCCGGCGACCGCACCGGCGGCGACCTGTTCGGCGACCTCGAGCTCGCCGCCAATGCGCTCGGCGTCTGCGACGACGCCTGCCAGATGGCGCTGACGCTGGCGCGCACCAAGAAGCAAGGCGGGCGCCCCCTCTTTGATCAGCAGCTGGTGCAGCTCAAGATCAACCGGATGCACATGCTGACCGAGGCGCTGCGCTCGTTCGTGATGCGCATCGCCTGGGAGCACGATCACAAGGTGCACTCGGCCAATGCCGGCCTGTGCATGAACCTGTCGACCGATGTCATCCAGGAGGTGACCGAGATCAACCTCGACATCCACATGAGCGCCGGCGTGCTCGAGCCCCGCGCCGACAAGCTCGTGCGCGACGGCATCATCTGGAGCCATTTGGCCGGCGACAGCGTGCAGCGGATGAAGGCGACGCGGAGGTTGGCGAGGTAGCCGTCCCTTGGCTCAAATCGCAATCTTGGTATCGATCGCGTCATAGTCCGCCTGCAAGCCGCCATCCGTGGAATCCAGAAGTCCCGCGGCCATCAAGGCCTGGACATCCGCGTGCACGTTGCTGTAGTCGCGTCCGAGCGCCTTCGCGAGCGCGCGAACGCTCCCGACCTTGTGCCGGCGGACGTAGCGCAAGAGCTCCATCCTCTTGCTGGTCAGCACGCGAACGAGCGCATCCCAGCTTTCGAACGTTAGGTGACGCTCGCGAAAGGATTCGCTGCGCTCGGCTCGATGCCAGGCATCCGTGAATCGGCGCGCGGCTTCATCCTCGAATGCGCCGCCGACGGTGATCTTCACCTTGTTCATTTGCCGCCTCGCAACGACCGCACGTCGGACCAGAAATCGCTCATCCGCTGCTCGACCGTACTGAAGGCGTAGGGCGTCTCCGCACGTTTGAAATGCCGGTGATCTCCTTTGCCGCGCTCATTGTCATAGCCCACGTCCCGAACGCCCGGCCGCCCATAGAACAGTGAGTATTTTAACCCGTGAACTGTGGGAGGGACCGGCGACGGAACGCGCCAGATCTTCATTTCCACGATCGAACCGTCGTCGTAGTCGATGCGCTCGTAGAACAGCAGCTCCGCCTTCATTTAACGGGCCTTATATGGCATAATGAACCATATGGTGTCAATTGCCATATATCATTGCAGCGCGCAATCTGTGCCGGCGTCCCGGGCCCAAAGGGCTGGGACAGTGGACAGCCGACCGCACCGTTCCAGCGTTCCAAACCCTGATACCTGGAACGCGGAACGGCTGGAGCGGCATGTCTTGGGCCCGGGCCGAGACGTGCCGGCACGATTTCGTCGAATAGTCTGCTGCCAAGCTTGAGCTGAAGCGGCTCGGCGCCTTGGCCCGTCGGAAACGAAGCCATGATCGCTCCGTGACCAAAAGCTCGTCTGTGTGGGGAGTTCTTATGAATTCTTTATGCAGAAAGCCAATTTTGGCGAACCAAAGCCACCGCGCGAAGCCTGCGGCGTGGCGGCGGAATTTCGGCAGACCAAAGCCAACGGGCGAAGCGCCGAATTCCGCGAAGCAAACCCACCGTGAGGGGTCGGATTCAGACGTGTCAGGTTTTGGGAGAACGAACCTAAGCCAATTTGCACCTATGTCACGTACCCGCCTTGAAGCGCCATACCCGGAGGTCTAGGCTCGCCCACAAGAGTTTGCGTCGAGCGAACCGCAATAAGGGAGGCGACACCATGCGATCGTG
>Ga0208991_1000402_pt1 | contig 10560 bp, 11 predicted proteins | sample MedBloCAOM3_M2_FD_187855 | JGI IMG/M metagenome (GOLD analysis project Ga0208991, IMG submission 187855) | Forest soil microbial communities from El Dorado National Forest, California, USA - Mediterranean Blodgett CA OM3_M2 (SPAdes) (version 2) | ecosystem: Environmental > Terrestrial > Soil >...
CTCGCCATTGCCGCCGTGATCGAGCCCGAGACCTCCGCTGCGACCAGACGCGGCGTACGATCGATCCAGCCCAATGCCTTCAGTTCCTCGAAGCCTTTCCACATGCCGAACAGCGCATCGCCGTAGCAGACCGGCAGCACGCACCAGTCGGGGACTTCCCAATCGAAGGCCTCGGCGATCTCGAAGGCGATGGTCTTGTAGCCCTCCATGCCATAGGGATTGCTGCCGACCACGGGACCGAAGAAGGCCGAGGTCGGATACCAGCCGAGCTCGCGCACGCCAGCCGTTTGCAGACGCCAGCGATCAGCCTTGTCCTCGACGACGACCACCATGGCGCCATAGGCGCGCATCTGCGCCATGAGCGGCGGCGAGGCGCCGAGGAAGGTGAAGACGACGCACGGCAATCCCGCCTTGGCGGCATAGGCCGCTGCCGCAGCGCCGGCATTGCCGGACGAACTGGAGGCGATCACCTTCGCTCCGAAGCGCCGAGCCATGGTGAGCGCCGCGGAGGCCAGCCTGTCCTTGAACGACCAGGTGGGGTTGCGCGATTCGTCCTTGATCCAGACGTCGCCGAGGCCGAGCGCCGGCGCTTCCAGCAGGGGCGTATTGCCCTCGCCCAGGCTCACGGCATCGGCGGCGGCGGCCGGCAGGAACGATTCCCAGCGCCACATCGAGGCCGGCCGGCGCGCCGGGGCATCGCGGATGGCGCCTTCGCCCGGTGGGGAATCGTAGGCGACGGTGAGATTGGCCGGCGCGCGCGCCTGGCGGCAGGCTGGGCAGTCCTCGGCGAATCGATCGATGGGATAGCGGGCACTACAACGAACGCAGACCAGCGCACTGGGAATAGGCATCGGCCGCCACGTTGGCGTCCCCGGTGCGGGGCGTCAACCACGGGCGGCGATATCCAGCCAACTGCCGACATGCGACATGCGTGGTCCTGGCTGAAATGATCCGCTACGGTGCCGCGCCCGAATTCGCCAGGAGTTCCATCGTGACCAATCGCGCCCATGTCCTGCTATGGACCGACTCTTCCGCTGCCTATCTCGACGCCATCAAGGCGGCTGGCCTCGCCGATCGCGTCGCGGTCGATACCTTACCGCGCAAGGACAAGCCCTCGGCGGACCAGCTCGCGCGTACCGAGGCGCTGATGGCGGGAGCCGTTCCGGCAGGCGTGCTGCCGTCGATGCCGAAGCTGCGCTGGGCCCAGGCGATGAGCGCGGGCGTCGAGGGCTGGCTTGCTCTGCCCGACCTGCCGCCCGGCCTCACCCTCACGTGCGCCCGCGGCACGCACACCGAGTCGATGCCGGAAAACATCATGGCCGCGCTGTTCTATGTCGCCAAGCCGGTCGCCACGGCGGTCGACAACCAGAAGCGCGCCAAATGGGTTCACACCGTCCCGCAGCCGCTGACCGGAAAGACGCTCGGCATCCTGGGCCTGGGCGCCATCGGCCAGCAAGTCGCCCGCCTCGCCTCGGCGTTCGGCATGCGCGTGATCGGCACGCGGCGCCGGCCGGTGCCGATGGAGCACGTCGCCGAGATTCTGCCATCCGATCGCACCGACGAGGTGCTGGCGCAATCCGACTTCGTGCTGCTGTTGCTGCCGGCGACGCCCGACACCGACAATCTCATCGATGCCCAGCGGCTGGCGAAGATGAAGCCCGGCGCGTGGCTGCTGAATTTCGGCCGCGGCCACCTGATCAAGGACGACGACCTGATCGCCGCCGCGAAAGCCAAGAAGATCGCCGGCGCGGTGCTCGACGTCTTCCGCCAGGAGCCGTTGCCCGCCGAGCACCCGTTCTGGAGCGCCGAGGGCATCGTCGTGCTGCCTCATATCGGCGGGCCGCACCCGCAGCGCGACCGCTTCGTCGCGCGCCTGTTCGTCGACAATCTCGGCCGCTTCCTCGACGGCGCGCCGCTCAAGGAGATTGTCGACCGTGCGGCGGGCTACTGACACTGTCGAAACAACCTACAAGCAGGAGAAAACGACCATGGCGGAATTCGAAAAGCGATTGGCTTGTGTCATTGCAGCCGACGGCTCGATCGCGCGCGGCTACATGATCGATCGCTGCGAACTGGTCGGCGCCAATGAATATGTCATCACCTGGAAAGTCCCCTTGCAGAAGGAAGCCAAGACAAACTTCTCCTGCGTGATCGGCAGCGCCGAGCAGGAAATGGTGGAACCCGGCTTTTGTACCGTCGGGCTGATGGCCGACCCGATGAAGATGCGCGTCCACACCTACGACGTCGCCGGCAAGCCAGCCAAACGCCCCTTCCATCTCGCGTGTTTTCGCGACTAGGACCGATTTTTGGCGACGACGCGCGACATCCTGCGCCTGTGGAAAGGTCGATGCAGCGTGCATGAAGCTGAAACGCAAAAATCGAAAGAGCGAGAAGGTCGACGCCTGTTGAATCGGCTCACTCACACCTTGTGCAAATCGGTTGGAAAATTCACTTGGCCTGTCTCGTTTGCAATGGGGCAGGAATATGATTTCTGCAGGTGAATCAACGCGGTAAGGCTTTTGTCAGGGAACAAGCATTTGATAGAGCTGCGGGGGAGAAGGAGGCACTCATGACTCGTTCATTCTCGACACTCATCGCACTTGCTACTCTGACCTTGGGCGCGACTGCTGTTTACGCCCAGACCACGGCGCCGGCTCCGGCACCGTCGAACTGCGGCATGGAGACCTGGTCGACCGACAAGATGACCTACGTCACCGTACCGTGTAACAGCGCTGGCGCCGCCGACCAGGCGCAAGCTCCGGCGAACGGCCAGAACACGCCGGCCTGCGGTCCGGAAACCTGGTCGACCGACAAGATGACCTATGTCGGCACGCCGTGCCCGGGCGGGATCACCTACGAAAATCCCAGCGCCCCGCCGCAGCAGTAAGCGTTCTGGCTGACAGCCTGTACGTCACCAGACAATGACTGCGGCACGCGCGAGGAGTAGATGCTCCTCGCGCGTGCTGCAGCACGCGCCTTTGTAGCGGCGATCCTACTGCACGAGCTGCGCCCTCAGGCGCGTGTATTCGTCGTCTGAAATCGACTTCGTCGACTTCAGTCGATCCAGTTTTTCGATCTCATCGGCAACGCTGAAGCCAACGGCCTGGCGCAAATGCTCGCGCGCCAGCTTGGCCTGCTCCTTGTTGCGCTCGGCCATGCCGCGGCCCTGCGTGAGGATGTAGGCAAAGATGCCGATGTAGGGCAGCACGATGAGCAGGATCACCCAAAGCACCTTGCCGAAGCCGGATATGTCATGGCGACGGAACAGGTCGCTCGCGACGGTCATGAGCAGCCAGAACCACAGGATGAACATGAATATGGCAAAGGCGTCGGCGACAAAGTTGGCGAATGTGAAACCACCATCGAACAGCATGATTTTCTCCCCTCGATTCTGTTGCGCCACCGCCGTCAAGGCATGCCGCTGTTGACGCCACCCGCCGACCTGAGCGAGGCGCCGCCGGTCGCCGTGAAGTTATGAACGCGCGCAAGGGCCGCGTCGAGGCGCTGGCAGGCCGCCGGGTTCCTGTCAGCCGCCACAACGCGAAACGGGATGGCTGCCTCCTGCGCCACCGCCTCCGCGCAACCTAGTCCCGCCAGCGCCACGGCCATCACGACAACGCAGATTGGCTTCAGGGTATCCGGCATCGTTTCCTCCGTGTCTACGGCGATGCCACCCGGCATGACGCACGGTCGACGAAGATGTCGACCCTCGGGCCGTAAATTAGCAGTCCCTCGCGCACGCCCGGGCCGATCGGCTCAGCGATGGCGCGCGTGTCCATGACGGGCTTGCCGGCATTCGTGAAGGCGCACTCGACGACCGGGGCGACCGCATTGCCGCTGTTGTTGTCCAGATACATGACAACCTGCCAGCGCTGGCCGGGCACCGCCCTCAGCGAGGCGTTGTCCATGGTGACGATCGGAACGGTCGGGCCGGCCGTGATCGGCACGGTCCCGACCTGTCTGCCGCGCACGCGCTGCTCGACAACCTGGAGAGGAACGTTTTGCGCCTGCGGATTGAAGGCCTTGTCGTCGGGCTGGGTGAGCGGCCGTCCATCCCGGCCGACGGTTTCGGGCGTCCACACCTGTCCCGTCTTGGGATCCTTGAACTCAAAGGCACCTGTGGAAGCGGCGACGTCAAGGCTGTTGCGCGGCGCCTGGCCGAAAGCCGCCGAGGCCAATGTCATCCCGGCCAGGCAGGCCAGAATTTTGGGGATAGAATTCTGAATTGCGCTCATTTTGTCACCTCATGTTTTGCATGACACGACAGGGATGGCTCATTCAAAACAACGACGCGTCCGTACGCGGCCGCCGGACGCCGCTTCAGATACCGACCATCAAGAGGGAGCGTGCAACTGAGACGGCCACCGGGATTCTCCCTGAGAAAGGCAGACCACGCCATTATCGTTCGCTGTCAGACGCTACCGATATCCGTATTTGCATTGCTGCAATCGCACAATCGCGCCTAGCGCGCCGCTCTCCGGGACGTCAGCGCGATGGCGACATAAGCCCAGCCGGCGAACAGAAGAGAAACTCCAGCGAGCGTCGCCGGTGTGAAGGAATGGCTGTAGGGAAGCTTCATCACGAGCAGCGCGCTCGCCAGCAGGGCAATGCAGCCCGACACCAGGAACCAGTGCCAGCCGGCCTGGCGACGGACCTTCACGGCAAAGGCGATCTGCGTCACGCCATGAAAAGCAAAAATGATGGCGATCAGGATCGTGATGGCGATGACTCCGGCAAACGGATCCATGTAGATCAGCGCCCCGCCGATCGCGGCCAGGATGCCGAGCAGCATGTGCCAGATGAAGCCGATCCAGTTCAGCATCTTGGCCGCCTGCATGATCTGCAGGATGCCGCTGATGATGAGAACGGTGCCCAGGACCTTGCTGGCCGCGATCTCGGAAACCGCGGGAACCAGGATCGCCGCGGCGCCCGCTGCGATCAACACGCTGCCCAGGAGAACGAGCCAGACCCATTTGTCGCGAAACACTTCGGCCGTATGAAGCCGTTCTTCGCGTCCGGCATATTCGGTGCTCATGTCCGACCTCCCGTTCGACGGGCTCGCCCTTGGACTGGCAAAGTCGCCGTGCCACGCAACCTGGGATACAGTAGCTCAACGATGAGATGATCGCCAGCCGTCCGCCGAGACGACAGTTCGAAGGAATGCCAGCCCCATGACGCCAGAGGCGCGATCCTCCGCACCGGCCTCGATGCCGGCAGCAGCGCCCGCAGGCGCGTCCAGCGGGACGGTGTGGAGTCGCGTGCTTGCCTTGCCGTTGACCGTCCTCGCGGTCGCGGTGGGCCTCGCCCTCGTCCTGTACACCGCGCCCAGCCTGCTGCTGCTGTTCGCCGGTATCCTGTTCGCGACATTGCTCGACGCCTGCACGCGCGGACTTGGCCACATCCTGCCGGTGGCGCGGGCCTGGCGCTTCGCCCTGGTCACGCTCGTTTTCGCGTCACTCGCAGCCCTTGCGATCGGCTGGGGCATCGTCCGCTTCCCGGCGCAGGCGCAGATGCTGATGAAGGTGATGGACACGCAGCTTGGCATCCTCGAGGGCCATCTGGCGACTTTCGGGATCGATCTTTTCGGTCCCGGCGGCCGGCAGGACCTTTCGCACCTGATCGCCGATCCCGGCCGGCTGTTCGGCCACGTCCAATATGCGGTGAGCGGCGCCTACGCGGTCGGCATCAACACCATCGTCATCGTCTGCCTCGGCGTGTTCTTCGCCGGCCATCCGAGTGGTTATCGCGAGGGCGTGCTGATCCTCGTTCCGCTCGGTGCGCGGGCGCGCGTTCGCGAGGTCATGGACGAGATGGGGCAGATGCTGCGCAGCTGGCTGCTGGGCCAGCTCGTGCGCAGCGCCGTGGTGGCCGTCGTCCTGGCGATCACGCTTCATCTCCTCGGCCTGCCCGGCGCGCCGCTGCTCGGGCTGCAGGCCGGCGCGGCCAATTTCATTCCCTATCTCGGGCCGCTGATCGCCGCCCTGCCCGTCGCCCTGGTCGCCATGCCGCTCGGCCTGTCGACCCTGGCCTGGGTGATGGCGATCTACTTCGCGATCCAGACGCTCGAAGGCTTCGTGGTCGCGCCGCTGATCCAGAAGGGCTCGGTGGACGTGGCGCCGGCCTGGACGCTGTTCGCCATCGTGATCATGGGCGCCATGTTCGGCGCCATGGGCGTGGCCCTGGCCGCGCCGTTGCTCGCCGTGGGTCGCATCGCCGTCCTGCGCTTCTACGTGCAGGACTGGTTGAAGGACCGGCCGGGCGCGGCGCCCTCGAAGAAGTAGCGCCGCGTCACGGGCTCGCGCGCCCGGGCGCTGCGATGGCCTGGTCGATCCGTTCGAGCACGTAAGGGAAGAACGGATTGGACGAGACGCGCAACAGCGCGTCGAGATTGACGATCAGCACGCCTCGTTCGCCGCGCGGGGAAATGGCGCCGAGGTTGACGCCAAAATCCTCCGACTTGTCGGGCTCCATGCCATAGAGCGAATCGCTCATCGGAAACGGCAGGGCGACATGCGACAGCGAAAAGATGCCGGTCGGGAACGCCAGGGCGAGCTCGCTGGTCTGCTCGCTTGTCGCGCCGGCCTCGGTCACCTTTTCGACGACCTTGTAAGTGTCGGCGGAGGCGTTGGTGATGATCACCGTCCGGAACTTGCGCGGCGGCGGAGCCAGGATGCGCGACAGCACGGTCTCGGAGGCGCTGCGCAGCAGAGGGCCCAGCGTGGCGCCCCGGTTGATGTCGAACAGGACGAGCTCGCTGCCGTTGGCCGGCAGGTGGGCATAGAGCCCGGAGATGATCGCCCGCGTGCTCACCGTGAAGTCGACGACGGACTGGAAGGTCAGGACGGGCGGCAGGCGGTCCAAAATTCCGTCGCGCGCGGCACGCGCGATGCGGTCCTGCAGGGCCGCCGTCAGGCGGTAGGACTGGCGGGCGCCGTTGACGGGGAAGGAATTGTACTTGAACGGGTTGAACTCGGGCAGGATGCCGAGCCATGCCGCCTTGGCGAAGGCGGGCAGCAGCGCCGGCAGCGCGGCGATGCCGGCGAAGCGCGCGAAGCTCGTGATGCCGATCATCGGCGAGATCAGGATGAGGCGGTCGGGCCGCGCCAGCTGCTTGTTGTCGAGGGCGTCGAGGGCGTACTTCATCGCCAGCGCGCCGCCGTTGGAGAAGCCCACGATGTGCAGCGGCTTGGAAGGTCCGGCAAGCCGCCTCGCCTCGCGCACGGCGAGGCGCGTGGCCGCATCCCAGTCCTCCCATTCGACGTCGGTCAAGGCGGCCGGAACGGTGCCATGGGCCGGCATCCTGATCGCCACCGCGACGAAGCCCTCGTCGCGATAGCGGCGCGCGATGTGGCGCAGGCTGTAGGGCGAATCGGTCAGCCCGTGCAACAGGACGACCGCGCCGACCGGCGGCCCGTCGGGCTCGAGGATGTAGGAACGGTTCCAGTCCTGCGCGAAGTGGCCGGGATAGATCGGGCTGCCGTCATAGTAGCGGTTGCCCGGGACGCGGGCCTCGGCGTCGAGCTTGTCGGTGACTTCGGTCCGCACGCCGCGGAAGATGGCCTCTTCGGCCTTGAGATAGGACGCCCAGTCGGTCTTGTCGATCTGGTCGGCGTGCAGGTCGTGCGGCACATAGGTGTGCCATGGCTCGAGGTCCGGTCCGCGCTGCGAATCCCAGGCCCGCGCAACGAGCAGAGTCGCCGCGACCACGATCAGCAGCACCAGCACGCGCCTCAGAAATCTGAATAACCTGGCTGTCATTGCGATCCCATCAATTCGACATCGTCGGACACAAGCGTGTTTTGGGACGCACGGAATGGTCCGGGGACTGGGTGCCAATCAAAGCGCGCTTCACCGCCTCTAATATGCGCGAATGGACCGATCATTCAAAGCGACCGGATGAACGCATGGTGGTACATTGTCTCGCCGATTCTACTGCTTTCCACATCGGCACTAAGCCATGACCTCTTCGGCGGACCAAAAGCTTTCGCTGCGCGCCCTCATCGCCCTCGTCGTAGGCTCGATGATCGGTTCCGGCATCTTTGCTCTGCCCTCGGCGTTCGGTCGCGCGACCGGCGGCCTGGGCGCGCTGATCGCCTGGGCGATCGCCGGCGTCGGCATGCTGATGCTGGCCTTCGTCTTCCAGACGCTGGCCCGGCGCAAGCCGGAACTGGACGCCGGCATCTACGCCTATGCCAAAGCGGGTTTCGGCGAATATCCCGGCTTCGTGTCGGCGGTCGGCTACTGGATCGGCGCCTGCCTTGCCGACGTCGCCTGCCTCATCCTGATAAAGGCGACGTTGGGCCTGTTCTTCCCGGTATTCGGTGACGGCACCACGGCCACCGCTATCGTCGCCGCCTCCATCCTGCTGTGGGCCGTGCATTTCATGGTCCTGCGCGGCATCAAGGAGGCGGCGGCGATCAACACCATCGCGACTGTCGCCAAGATCGTGCCGATCGGGCTTTTCATTGTCGTCGCCATCGCCGCGTTCAGAGCCGACGTCTTCGCGCTGAATTTCTGGGGTGGCGAGGAACCTAGCTTCAGCAACGTCGCAAACCAGGCGCGTAGTTCGATGCTGGTGACGGTGTTCCTGTTCGTCGGGATCGAGGGCGCCAGCGTCTATTCGCGCTATGCCAAGAACCGCAACGATGTCGGCGTCGCGACGGTGCTGGGGTTCCTCGGCGTGCTCTGCCTGCTCATCCTTGTGACAATGCTGTCATATGGCGTGATGCTGCGACCGGACCTGGCGGCGCTGTCGTCGCCCTCGATGGCAGGTGTCATGGAAGCCATCGTCGGGCCATGGGGCAAGGTGTTCATCAGCGTTGGGCTCCTCATCTCCGTCCTCGGCAACTACCTGTCATGGTCGCTTCTGGCGGCGGAGGTCGTGTACTCGGCCGCACAGAATCGCACGATGCCGTCCTTCCTTGCGCATGAGAACGAAAACAAGGCGCCCGCCGCCGCTTTGTGGCTCACCAATGGCGTCATCCAGGTCTTCCTGATCGTCTCTTTTTTCGCGGAGTACGCCTTCACCATGGCGCTCAAGATGACGAGCGCCATGACGCTGATCCCCTACCTGTTCGTCGCCGCCTACGGGCTGAAGCTCGCCTGGACAGGAGAGACCTACGCCGCCGGCGGCCGTGGGCGCGGCGTCGACTGGACGCGTGGCGCGATCGCGACGGTTTACGCCGCCGGCATGCTTTATGCAGGTGGTGCGAAGTTCATCCTGCTGTCTGCCCTGCTCTACGCGCCGGGCACCATCCTGTTCATCATCGCGAAACGCGAGCAAAGTAAAATAGTCTTTACGCCTGTCGAATGGCTCATCTTCGGGGTCGTCGTCGTCGCGGCAATCGTCGGCCTTTACGGCCTCGCGACCGGCATGATCTCGATCTAGCGTGAATGGAGTGCCGCGCCGATGCCCACGAATCCACCTCCGGCCGGTGGCGAGCGACCGTCACAGCTGATCGACCTCGCCCTGCAGGGCGGCGGCTCGCACGGCGCCTTCACCTGGGGGGTGCTCGACCGGCTGCTCGAGGAGTCGTGGCTCACGATCGAGGCCATATCCGGGACCTCGGCCGGCGCCATGAATGCCGCGGTGATGGCCGACGGTCACGCCCGGGACGGCAACCCGGGCGCGCGCAAGGCGCTGGAGGGTTTCTGGCGCAAGGTTTCCGAGGCCGCCGCATTCAGCCCCTTGCAGCGCAGCCCGCTCGACGTGCTGCTTGGCCGCTGGTCGCTCGATCACTCGCCCGCCTATCTCGCCTTCGACATGATGGCACGCGTCTTCTCGCCCTACGATCTCGCCTTCGGCGCGCCCAACCCGCTGACCAAGGTGCTGTCCGAATCGATCGACTTCGCGCGCCTGGCCGCGGCGCCGATCAAGCTCTTCATCACGGCGACGAACGTGCGGACCGGGCGGCCGCGCGTGTTCCGCAACGGCGAGCTGTCGCCCGACGTGCTGCTGGCCTCGGCCTGCCTGCCGGCCATGTTCCAGGCCGTCGAGATCGACGGCGAGGCCTATTGGGACGGCGGCTATTCCGGCAATCCGACCATGACGCCGCTCATCCAGGAATGCGTGTCGGACGACACGATCCTGGTCGCCATCAACCCGGTGGAGCGAACCGGCATCCCGCGCTCGGCCCGTGACATCCTGAACCGCCTGAACGAGGTGTCGTTCAACGCGGTGCTGCTGAAGGAACTCCGGATGATGGCCCTGCTGCGCAAGGTCGCTTCCGCCGAGGACGCCGAGGTCGCGCACTGGGCGCATATGCGCGTCCACATGATCCGCAGCGACATGCTGGTCGAGCTCGGCGCCTCCTCCAAGCTCAACGCCGAATGGGCGTTCCTCACCCTGCTGCGCGACGAGGGCCGGCGCGCCGCCGACGCTTTCCTCGCGGCGCATGGTGGGGATCTCGGTCAACGCTCGACGCTCGACATCGATCGCCTGCTGGAAGGCGTCTGATGGGCCTTGCCGGAGTCCTGCTCGGGCTGGCGCTGCTGGTCTGGCTGGCCTTCCGCGGCTGGAGCGTGCTGCTGCTGGCGCCGGCGGCGGCGCTGCTGGCGGCC
>Ga0208991_1000403_pt1 | contig 10560 bp, 9 predicted proteins | sample MedBloCAOM3_M2_FD_187855 | JGI IMG/M metagenome (GOLD analysis project Ga0208991, IMG submission 187855) | Forest soil microbial communities from El Dorado National Forest, California, USA - Mediterranean Blodgett CA OM3_M2 (SPAdes) (version 2) | ecosystem: Environmental > Terrestrial > Soil >...
GATGGAGCGGCTGATCGAAACGCGCATCCAGCCGGTCACCGAGGTCGAGGAGGTGGGCTTGCGCGACGCGCTCGGCCGCGTGCTGGCGCGCGATATCGTGGCCGGCCTCGATCTGCCGCCTTTCGACAATTCGGCGGTCGACGGCTACGCGGTGCGCCATCGCGATCTCATGGGCGCGACCGAGACGCGGCTCGCCGTCGTCGATCGCGTGACGGCGGGCGCCACGGGGGCGCGGCAGCCCGCGCCCGGGGAGGCGGTCCGCATTTTCACGGGCGCGCCGATGCCGCAAGGCTTGGACACGGTTTTCATGCAGGAGGATTGCCGCCTCGACGGCGGCGCCGTGATCGTGCCGCCGGGGCTTAAGCCCGGCGCGAACCGGCGTCTCGCGGGCGAGGACGTGAAGAAGGGCGCCGTCGCGCTGCCGGCCGGGCGGCCGCTCGCGGCGCGCGACCTCGCGCTTGCGGCCGCGGTCGGGCTCGCGGCGCTGCCGGTGCGGCGGCGGATCCGCGTGGCGCTGTTCTCGACCGGCGACGAGGTCGTCGAGCCCGGCACGCCGCGGCGCGCGAGCGCGATCTACGACGCCAACCGCTATTTGCTGGCGGGGCTGCTGCAAAAGCTCGGCGCCGACGTCACCGACCTCGGCATCCTGGCGGACGATCCCGCGATTCTGCAAACAGCTTTGGCCAAGGCCGCGGTCGGGCACGATCTGGTGCTCACCTCGGGCGGCGTCTCGACCGGCGAGGCCGACCATGTCCGCGCCGCGGTCGAGAAGATCGGCCGGCTGGTGTTCTGGCGCGTCGCCATCAAGCCGGGCCGGCCGGTCGCGATGGGGGTCATTCCGGGACCAGCTCCCGGCACCGGCGCAGCCTTTGCCGGGCTGCCGGGCAATCCGGCGGCGGTGTTCGTCACCTTCGTGCGCGTGGTGCGGCCGTTGCTGCTGCGGCTGGCCGGCGCCGTGGTGCCGCCGCTCCTTCCGTTTCCGGTGCGGGCCGGCTTTGCGTATCGCAAGAAAGGCGGGCGGCGGGAGTATGTCCGTGTCGCCCTGCGGACCGGCTCCGACGGCGCGATCGAAGCCATCAAATTCGCCCAGGACGGGGCCGGCGTGATCACGTCGCTGACCGAGACCGCAGGCCTGGTCGAGCTCGCCGAAAGCACCACGGCGGTCGAGCCGGGCGCGACCGTCGGATTCCTTTCTTACGCGGCGCTGTCGGATTCAGCCTGACCGCAAGGCGCTCCGGAAGGCGGCGCTGCGGGCGCGTTCAGATCCGAACGGCCTCGGTCGCGAAGGCGACATCGGCCGGCTTCTGAATCATGTTCAGGCTGAGGGCGCCCAGAACCGCGATGACGGCGGCGGCGATACAGGCGGTGATGAAAATGCGCATGGCTCGATCTCCCCGGACGATGGCCGAGAACCATATAGCATATGGGGACCCGGCCGTGTGGCATTTGCGGGAAAATGCTCCAATTACGCAGTCTTGTGGTGCGACGCGATACGGCCGGCCTCGGCCGCATCCTCGGGCGTATTGACGTTGAAGAAGGGATCGACCGGCGCCGTGGGCCAATCCGCGATGGCGATGCCGTGGCGGCCGGTCCAGACCTCGATCTTGCGCAGGCCCTCCGCCACCAGCGCGTGGCGCAGATCGGCCCGCAGCGCGACCGGCCAGTCCGTTACGGCCTACACGTCCCATTTCCACGGCCCCAAGCCCGGCGGCGAGCTGCACATCGTCGATTTCGGCGGCCAGGAGCGCCTGCCATCGTGGTTTCGCGCCGGCCTGCGGCAGTGGCTGGCACGGTTCCACGTAAGCCCGCGTGACGAGCTTGCGGCAGAGCTGGCAGGGCTCGCCGGCCACGCCGGTAGGCTGAACTGCCTGGAGCGCCCGCATGGCGGCTACGCCCAATACGCCGTATTTCACCGGGGCCTCGCAGGATAACGACCGGCGCATGGCCCCTCTGCCCGTAAGGCATTGGCAAGTCTGAGGGGCGATGCTACCCCGGCAGCACCGTCTGTGTCGGGAGTACCCACGATGACCGAAGCCTTCATCTGCGACGCCGTCCGCACGCCCGTCGGCCGCTACAACGGCGGCCTTGCCGCGGTCCGGGTCGACGACCTCGCCGCCCATCCCATCAAGGCGCTGATGCGGCGCAACGCGGGCGTCGACTGGGGTGCGGTCGACGATGTGATCTATGGTTGCGTCAACCAGGCGGGCGAGGACAATCGCAACGTGGCGCGCATGGCGGGCCTGCTGGCCGGTCTGCCGGTCGAGGTGGCGGGCGCCACCGTCAATCGCCTGTGCGGCTCGGGCCTCGAGGCCGCCGGTCATGCGGCGCGCGCGGTAAAACTCGGCGAGGCCGACATGATGATCGCCGGCGGCGTCGAGGGCATGACCCGCTCGCCCTACGTCATGGGCAAGGCCGAGGGTCCCTTCGATCGCTCGATGAAGCTCGAGGATACGGTGCTGGGCTGGCGTTTCGTCAACCCGCGCATGAAGGCGGCCTACGGCGTCGACGCCATGGGCCAGACCGCGGAGAACGTCGCGGGCGAGCATCAGATCAGCCGCACCGACCAGGACGCCTTCGCCTATCGCAGCCAGCGCCGCTGCAAGGCGGCCCAGGATCGCGGCTTCTTCGACAGGGAGATCGTCAAGGTCTGCGTCAAGAAGGGCAAGACCGAGACCATCGTCGAGAAGGACGAGCATCCGCGCGGCGACACCACGATGGAGATTCTCGCCAAGCTGCCGGCGGCGTTCCGCGATGGCGGCTCGGTGACGGCGGGCAACTCGTCGGGCATCAACGACGCGGCCTGCGCCATGATCATCGCCTCCGAGGCCGCCGCCAAGGCCAACGGCCTGACGCCGCGCGCGCGCATCCTGGCCACCGTCTCGGCCGGCGTGCCGCCCCGGGTCATGGGCATCGGCCCGGTGCCCGCCACCCAGAAGCTTCTGGCCAAGCTCGGCATGACGGTGCGCGACTTCGACGTGATCGAGCTCAACGAGGCGTTCGCGGCCCAGGCGCTGGCCGTGCTGCGCCAGCTCGGCCTGTCCGACGACGCCGAGAACGTCAATCCCAATGGCGGCGCCATCGCGCTCGGCCATCCGCTGGGCGCCTCGGGCGGCCGGCTGATGATCACGGCGCTCAACCAGCTCGAGGCCACCCGCGGCAAGCGCGCGCTCTGCACCATGTGCATCGGCGTCGGCCAGGGCATCGCGCTGGCGCTGGAGCGGGTCTGAGTCCCGCCTAGTAGGCGGCGCTACGCCGCGGCGTTGAGCTTGATGCCGGCCTGGCGCATCTCGGTCAGCATGCGCTTCTTGCTGCCGTCGAGATCGATGGCGGCGGTGGCTTCCTGCACCAGGGCGACGTCGAAACCCGCCTGGCGGGCGTCGATCGCCGACCAGGCGACACAGAAGTCGAGGGCCAGCCCGCAGAACACCAGACGGGTGAAGCCGCGCGCCTTCAGGTAGCCGTCGAGGCCGGTGCGCGTCATGCGGTCGTTCTCGCGGAACGCCGAATAGGAATCGATGCCGGCATGGAAGCCTTTGCGCACGATCATCTGCGCCTTGTCGACATCGAGCTGGGAATGGAAGGCCGCCCCCGACGTGCCCTGGACGCAATGGTCAGGCCACAGGGTCTGCGGGCCGTAGGGGAATTGCACGGTGCTGAAAGCCTCGCCGCCTGACCAGGCGCTGGCGAACGAGGCATGGCCCGGCGGATGCCAGTCCTGGGTCAGGACGACGTGATCGTGACGGCCGATCAGGCGGTTCACGACCGGCACGATCGCGTTGGCTCCGGGAACGGCCAGCGCACCGCCGTCGCAGAAATCGTTTTGCATGTCGACCACGATCAACGCCTCGTTGGGCATACGCTACGCTCCGTCTGATGGCGGAATGTCTCCGCGCTGTTGTTCGGCTTCGAATGCGGCGATCCAGTGGTCCAGCGAGCCGGTCTCGATGGCGCCGCGCAGGCCGCGCATGATGTCTTGGTAATAGTGCAGATTGTGCCACGTGAGCAGCATGGCGGCGAGAATCTCTTCGGCGCGGATGAGGTGATGCAGGTAGGCCCGGCTGTGGTTCCGGCAGGCGGGGCAGGCGCACTGCTCGTCGATCGGCCGCGGGTCGTCGCGGTGGCGCGCATTGCGCAGGTTGAGCTCGCCGCGCCGCGTGAAGGCCTGGGCGGTGCGGCCGCCGCGCGTCGGCAGCACGCAGTCGAACATGTCGATGCCGCGCTTCACCGCGCCGACGATGTCGGCGGGCCGTCCGACGCCCATCAGATAGCGCGGCCGCTCGGCTGGCAGCATCGGCAGCGTGATGTCGAGGGTGCTGAACATCGCCGCCTGGCCCTCGCCGACGGCGAGACCGCCCACCGCATAGCCGTCGAAGCCGATGTTGGTGAGCGCTGTGACGCTCTCGGCGCGCAGGTTGGGAAAGGTGCTGCCCTGCACGATTCCGAACAGGCCGTAGCCCGGCCGCTCGGTGAAGGCGCGCTTGCCGCGCTCGGCCCATTTCATCGACAGCCGCATGGAAGCGGCGGCCGCCGGCTCCTCGACCGGCCAGCTCGTGCATTCGTCGAACGACATGGTGATGTCGGCGTCCAAAAGCTTCTGGATGTCGATCGAGCGCTCCGGCGTCAGCCGGTGCTCGGAGCCGTCGATCGGCGAGCGGAAGGTGACGCCGTCGGCGTCGAGCTTGCGTAGCTCCTTGAGCGACATCACCTGGAAGCCGCCCGAGTCGGTCAGGATCGGCCGCGGCCAATTCATGAACTTGTGCAGGCCGCCCAATGCCGCCACGCGCTCGGCGCCCGGCCGCAGCATCAAATGGAAGGTGTTGCCGAGCACGATCTCCGCGCCGGTCTCGGCGACCGACTGCGGCAGCATCGCCTTGACCGTGCCCGCGGTGCCGAGCGGCATGAAGGCCGGCGTCTCGACCGTGCCGTGCGCCGTCGCGATGCGGCCGCGACGGGCGGCGCCGTCGCCGGCGAGAAGCTCGAAGGAAAGACTCATCGCCGCAACAGACAACAATCGCCGTAGGAATAGAAGCGGTATCGCTCGCGTATGGCATGCGCGTAGGCCTGCTTCATGCGCTCAAGCCCGGCGAAGGCCGCCACCAGCATGAACAGCGTGGACCGCGGCAGATGGAAATTCGTCAGCAGCAGGTCGACGGCGCGGAAGTGAAAACCCGGCACGATGAAGATGTCGGTCTCGCCGCTCCAGGCCTTCATCGCGCCGTCATGATCGCGCGCCACCGATTCGAGCAGGCGCAGCGAGGTCGTGCCGACCGACACGACGCGGCCGCCGGCGGCGCGCGTGGTCTCGACGGCACGGGCCGTTTCCTCGGGCACCTCGCCCCATTCGGCATGCATGGTATGGGCGTCGGTGTCGTCGACCCGCACCGGCTGGAAGGTCCCGGCGCCGACATGCAGCGTGACGCCGGCCGTTGTAATACCGGCTGCCGCCAGCGAGGTCATGAGCCCAGGCGTGAAATGCAGGCCTGCCGTGGGAGCGGCCACCGAGCCATCGTATCTGGCGAACAATGTCTGATAGTCGGCGCGATCCTGCGCATCGGCCACGCCGCCCCGTATGTAGGGCGGCAGCGGCACGGCGCCGCCCTTCTCGAGGGACGCCAGGAAAGCAGGCCCAAGCGTGTCGAAGGTGAGCACGATCGAGCCGTCATCGTTCTTGGCCTCGACCTTGGCTAAAAGTCCGCCGGCGAAGGCGAGCCCGTCGCCCGGCCGCAGACGCTTGGTCGGTCGGGCAAAGGAGAGCCAGCGTCCGTTGCCCAGATCGCGGATTAGCAGCGCCTCGATCGCGACATCCTGCCGGCCCGGCGTGCCGCTTCGCACGCCCTTCAGTCGCGCCGGGATCACCTTTGTATCGTTGAAGACGAGCAGGTCGCCGCGGCGCAGCAGGCCCGGGAGATCGCGCACCAGGCGGTCCTGCAGACTGTCGGGGGCGACGTCCAGAAGCCGCGCCGAATCGCGCGGCGAGGCCGGGCGTTGGGCGATCAGGTCGTCGGGAAGATCGAACTCGAAGAGATTGACGCGCATGCAGGCGAAGATAGAAGGCGTCAGGTCTGGCCGATATCCATGACCTCGGAATCCGAATCGTCGGCCGGCGGCTGGGCGTTGGCATCGACCAGGGCGACGAAACGATGCACGCCGCCCTCGACCACTCGCTTCACGCGCGCGCGCGTTTCCAGGCAATGGAGGTGCGCCAGGGTCTCGCCGAAGGCGAACACGATCTGGTTGTTGTCGAGGTGACGCGGAAACAGCACCGGCACCATGTCCCATCCGGTGGCGCCCTCGGCGCCGCGGCGGGCGATGGCGGTGGTCATGTCGTTCAGCCGCGCATCGTGATGGGAAACCAGCTGGTCGAGCCTTGTGTGCAGACCGATGAAGGGAAAGCCGTGGCTCGGCAGCACCAGCGCGTCGGCCGGCAGGCGGCGGAAGCGCGAGAAGCCGTCGAGGAACCAGGTGAGTGCATCGGCCATCGGCTCGTTGGGCCACACGCCGACATTGGTGCTGATCTTGGGCAGAACTTGATCGCCCGCGATCAGCACGTTGAGCTCGGGGCACCATAGCGAGGCATGCTCGGGCGCGTGGCCGCGGCCGACGATGACGTCCCAGCGATGGCCGCCCAGGGTGATCGGATGGGCGTGGATCATGCGCTGGAAAGCGGTGGGCAGCGGCACGACGCCCTTGGCGAAGCCGCCCTTGTGGCGATGGAACAGGGCGATGCGATCGGCCGGCACGCCGTTCCGCGCCAGGTGAGCGGCGCGCACTTCCTCATTTTCGATGAAGTCGTTGCGTGCGGCGATGGCGCTCATGTACTCGCCCAGGGTCATCCAGAGCGGTGCGTTCCAGCGCTCGCACAGCCAGCCGGCCAGCCCGACATGGTCGGGATGGAGATGCGTGGCGATGACGCGCGTAACCGGCTTGCCGCCAAGCTTTTCGCTGAAGATCTTGTCCCACAGTTCGCGCGTGTCCTGCGTATTGATGCCGCAGTCGACGATGGTCCAGCCGTCCTTGTCCTCGACCAGCCACAGATTGATGTGGTTGAGCTGGAAGGGCAGCGGCATGCGCAGCCAGTAGATGCCGGGTGCGACGTTCTTGATGTCGCCGGGCTCCGGCACGTCGCCGCAGGGAAAGCGCAGTTGCGCCAGCAGGCGCTGGGAAAGATCGGGGGAATCGGGCATGGCTCGACCCTAGCCTCGGAGGCGGGACGGTGTCACTCCTGCCGGCCGACTGCCCGCCATGCGATATCGCGCCGGCAGAAGCCCTCCGGCCAGTCGATCAGGTCGACGGCGCGATAGGCGCGCGCCCGCGCCTCCTCGACGGTGGGCGCGACGGCGCTCACGTTCAGCACCCGCCCGCCATTGGCCAGCACGCGTTTGCCGTCGGGTTTCGTGCCGGCATGGAAGATCTGCACGCCCTCGACCTTGGCCGCCGCGTCGAGCCCGCGGATCTCGCTGCCTTTTTGGTAGGCATCGGGGTAACCCTTGGCCGCCATCACCACGGTCAGCGCCGTGTCGTTCGACCAGCGCAAGTCGAAATGCTTCAGCCCGCCGTCGGCCGAGGCGATCAGCGCCGGCACGATGTCGGATTTGAGCCGCATCATCAGCACCTGGCACTCCGGATCGCCGAAGCGGCAATTGTATTCGAAGATCTTCGGGCCCTGGGCGGCGATCATCAGCCCGGCATAGAGCACGCCCTTGAACGGCGTGCCGGCCTCGGCCATGGCGCGCACCGTGGGCAAGATGATCTCGTCCATGGTGCGCTGCTGCATCGCGGCGTCGAACACCGGCGCCGGAGAATAGGCGCCCATGCCGCCGGTGTTGGGTCCCTTGTCGCCGTCGAAGGCGCGCTTGTGATCCTGCGCGCCGACCAGGGGCAGCGCATGCTCGCCGTCGCAGAGCGCGAAGAAGCTCGCCTCCTCGCCGACCAGAAATTCCTCGATCACCACCGACGCGCCGGCGGTGCCGAAGCGGTTGCCTGACAGCATGTCGCGCGCCGCCTCGATCGCCTGGTCGACCGTCTCGGCCACCACGACGCCCTTGCCGGCGGCCAGCCCGTCGGCCTTGATCACGATCGGCGCGCCCTGTGCCTTGATGTAGGAAACGGCCTCGGCGGCATCGGTGAAGCGTTCGTAGGCGCCGGTTGGGATGTTGTGACGCCGGCAGAGTTCCTTGGTGAAGCCCTTCGAGCTCTCGAGCCGGGCCGCCTTGGCCGATGGCCCGAAGACCTTTATGCCAGCCTCGGCGATGCGATCGGCCAGGCCGGCGGCCAGCGGCACTTCGGGCCCGACCACGACGAAGTCGATCTTCTCGCGCTGGGCGAGCGCCACTTGGCCCGCGATATCCTCGGCCGCCACGTCGATGCATTCGGCAACTTGGGCAATACCGGCATTGCCGGGCGCGCAGTAGAGCCTGGTACAGAGGGGGGAGGCCGAAATCGCCCAGCACAGCGCATGTTCGCGGCCGCCGCCGCCCACGACCAGGATTCGCATGGCGAGGCTTTGACCACAGTTTGCGCTCCGGGCACAAGCGGCTAGGCTGCTCCGCCCATGGATAACATCGATCCCGCTTCTGGCCCCGGCAACGTCCCGGAATTCACCGTCTCCGAGCTCTCCTTTGCGCTGAAAAGGGAGATCGAGACGGCGTTTCCGCGGGTGCGCGTGCGCGGCGAGATCAGCCAGCCCTCGTTCCCGCGCTCGGGCCACTGCTATTTCCGCCTGAAGGACGAGAACGCCGTCCTCGACGGCGTGTGCTGGAAGACCACGATCCCGCGCCTCGGTCTGAAAATCGAGGAAGGCATGGAGGTCATCGCCACCGGCAAGCTCACGACCTATGCCGGCTCGTCGCGCTACCAGATCATCGTCGATCGCCTGGAGCTCGCGGGCGAAGGCGCGCTGCTCAAGCTGCTGGAGGACCGGCGCAAGCGGCTGCAGGCCGAGGGCCTGTTCGATCTCGACCGCAAGCGGCCGCTGCCCTTCCTGCCCGAGGTGGTGGGCGTGGTGACCTCGCCCAGCGGCGCGGTGATCCGCGACATCCTGCATCGGCTGGCCGACCGCTTTCCGCGCCATGTGCTGGTGTGGCCGGTGGCGGTGCAGGGTGAGAAGGCGGCGGCTGAGGTGGCAGCGGCGATCGCCGGTTTCAACCGCTTGCCCGAGCAGGGGCCGGTGCCGCGGCCCGATATCCTGATCGTGGCGCGGGGCGGCGGCAGCCTGGAGGATCTCTGGGCCTTCAACGAAGAGATCGTGGTGCGCGCGGCCGCGGCTTCGACCATCCCGTTGATCTCGGCGGTAGGCCACGAGACCGACACGACCCTGATCGATTTCGTCTCCGACCGTCGCGCGCCCACGCCGAGCGCCGCCGCCGAGATGGCCGTGCCGGTGCGGGCCGACCTGATGGCCCAGACCCTCGATTTCGGCAAGCGCACCATGGCCTGCATGAACCGCGTGCTGCGTGAGGCGAACCTTGCCGTCAGCGGCCTGGCGCGCGGCCTGGGCGATCCGCTGCGCCTGATCGAGGAGCGCCAGCAGCGGCTCGATGTCAGCGGGGAGCGGCTGAGGCTTGCGACACAGCAGATGGTCAATCGGCGCAGCGCCGAGCTGGCGGCGGCACGGCTGGTCAGCCCGAATATGGTGATCGCGGCAAAGGAGCAGTTGCTGGTGGGCGAGGCGCGTGCGCTCAAGAGTGCGATGGAGCGCTTCAAGGGCGATACCTTGCAGAAGATTGACCGAACGTCAGACCGGCTGGAACAGTACGGCGAGCGACTGCGGCGCTGCGGAACCGAGATGCTGGAGCATGGCCGGCGCCAGGTCGACCAGTTTGGCAAGCTGCTCGAAAGTTACTCCTTCCATTCCGTGCTGAACCGCGGCTTCGCCCTGGTGCGCGACCAGGACGGCCATCCGATATTGACGGCGGCGGTAACGCGCGCGGGCGACACGATCGGCATCGAATTCGCCGACGGCCGCATCGGCGCCCGGGTGACCGAGGGCGCGGCTGTCGCGCCTCGCTCCGCCGCTCCGCCGCGCCGCCGCGATGGCGGCAGTGGGGGGCAAGGATCGTTGTTGTGACGCACCAGCGTTGATGAAGACAAAATTGTCATCCCGAGCGCAGCGAGGGACCTTTACCGCGGCCTTAAAGGTCCCTCGGCCTACGGCCTCGGGATGACAATAAAATCATGGGGGAAAGCAATATGACCACCGCGCCGCTGTCGGCCGAAACCATCAAGAACTTCCTGTATGCCAGCACGGCCACCGTCTCGATGCAGATGCTGAAGCGCGGCTTTCGCAACAGCGCCATCAACGGCGTGCGCCCGCTCAATCCCAAGGCGACGCGCCTTGTCGGGCCGGCCTTCACCCTGCGTTACATCCCGGGCCGCGAGGATCTCGACAAGCCGCCCACGCCCAGCGATCCGCCGAGCGCGCAGCGCGAGGCGATCGAGGGCACGCCGGCGGGCCACGTACTGGTGATCGGCACCGAGGGCACGACCCGCGCCGGCACGCTGGGCGACATCCTAGCACTGCGCCTGAAGGTGCGCGGCGTGGCGGGTGTGATCTCGGACGGC
>Ga0208991_1000404_pt1 | contig 10559 bp, 9 predicted proteins | sample MedBloCAOM3_M2_FD_187855 | JGI IMG/M metagenome (GOLD analysis project Ga0208991, IMG submission 187855) | Forest soil microbial communities from El Dorado National Forest, California, USA - Mediterranean Blodgett CA OM3_M2 (SPAdes) (version 2) | ecosystem: Environmental > Terrestrial > Soil >...
AATGCCGATTTCCGCACCGACAAGTATTTCGGTTTCGCCGTGCCGACCTCGCTGCCCGGCGTCGAGCCGCATATCCTCGATCCGGTCAAGACCTGGGCCGACAAGGCCGAGTTCGACAAGACCGCGCGCGCGCTGGTCGGCATGTTCCAGAAGAACTTCGCCAAGTTCGAAGCCCAGGTCGACGCCGAAGTCCGCGCCGCCGCGCCGGAAGCGAAGCTCGCGGCGGAGTGACCCACAGGGTCATTCCCGGAGCGCGCGCCAGCGCGAACCCGGAATCTCGAACGAGTAACCTCCAGATTCCGGATCGCTCTGGAGACGGAGCGTCCGGAATGACAGCCTGAAGGGCGGCCGCGAGGCCGCCTTTCGACTTATGCCGCCACGTTGGACAGGAACCGGTCGACCGACGAACGCAGCTCCGCGGCCTGACGAGACAGGCCATCTGCGGAGCTGAGCACCAGATCTGCGGAGCGGTTGGTATTCTCGCTGGCCGCGGCCGTTCCGGCGATGCCGCGTGCGACGCTTGCCGTTCCGGCGGCAGCCTGACGGATACTTTCGGTGATCTCGGCCGCAGCCCTGTTCTGCTGGTTCACCGCAGCTGCGATGGTGGCCGTGAAGCTGTCGATCTCGCCCATGACGGCCGTGATCGCTCCAACATTGTCCACGGCCCTCTTCGTCGCCACCTGCACCTCGGCAATTTGAGAGGAGATCTCCTCGGTTGCCTTTGCGGTCTGGATCGCGAGCGCCTTGACCTCCGACGCAACCACTGCAAAGCCGCGCCCTGCCTCGCCCGCCCGTGCCGCCTCGATTGTCGCGTTGAGAGCCAGGAGGTTGGTCTGGCCGGCAATATTCCGGATGAACCCTACCACCTCATCGATATGCTGAGCAGAAGTCGCGAGCATCCCGATCGTTTCGTTGGCATCGTTCGCCATGCTTGAGGCGCGCCGCACGATGTTGGTCGCGTCCTGGAGCTGCCCCTCAATGGCCTGCACCGATTCTCCGAGTTGGCCCGCGGCTGCCGAGACGGTCTGGACGTTGGCGGATGTCTTGTCGGCGTTCGATGCCGTCTCAACCGATTGCTGACCGGCGGCCTGCGCAATCGATGACAGGGTTCGCGCGGTTTCGGTCAGCTCGCCGGTCATGGCATCCGCATTGGTAAGGACCGAGGTGATGGTAGAACGGAAAGCCTCGATTTCAGCCTCCATCTGCCTTCGCCGGGTGACCTGCTCCGCGTTCGCCTGATCTTTCGACGCCATCAGGGCGGAATCCTCTTCCGCGCGAGCCCGCAGGCCGGCCTGCATCACGGCAAGAGATTTCAGAAGCCGGCCAAGCTCATCGCGCCGCCGAAGATTGATCTGGTCAGTGAAGTTGCCGGCGGCGACATGTTCCGCAATCTGCATGGCGCTGAAGATCGGCTTGCTCATGGAGTACGCGAAAGCGATCGCGAGCGTCAGCCCGACCAGAACCGTTGAAACCGCAAGCGCGAGCATCGTGCCCTGAGCTGCAGAAACCGTCGCCTCGGCTTCGGTGCGATGATCGAAACCGTAAGCAGCGACCATTTCCACAAGATCGTCCACTGCCGCAACCGCGGCATCGCCCGTCTTCACCACCGAGGAAGGCAGGGGAAGCATGGTCTGGCCGCCAGCCTGCGGTTTGAGAATCTTCAGCCCGGTTTGCGACCAGTCGCGGAGCCCCGTTTCGGCCCGCTCCAGGGCCGCGGCGACGTCCTTGGTTTTGACGCGCTCCCGAACGACCTTGAGGTCGTCCGCGATGCCAGCGACCAGTTTTTCGAATTTCGCGACCGTATCCTTCGATGCCCCCTCACTGACGCCGCTCTGCATCAGCAGGCGCGCCGCGTTCAGTGCAGCATGCGCCGAACGCGCATGGTTGATGGCCATCAGCGGTCCATCGTACAGGCGCACCACAAGATCGCCCGAGGTCGACATGCCGCGCATTCCATAGAACGCAAGCCCGCAGGCAAGGGCGATAACGACGCTGAAAGCGCAGAAAAACTTGTAACGAATGGACATAAAGCGTCTCCGGCGAACTTCTGATGAACTATTCCGCAATCTTCACTGTCATCTTCATCCGCGGATGAATCGCGCAGATTATCAGCGCCTCGCCTGCTTCCTTGAAGGTGACGTCCGTGGCTGCGCCCGGCGGCTGTGATCCAAGGTTGAACTCGTTGCCTTTGCTGGTCGAAACGATGTTGTGGGGCACGGTATCGTCATTCACGAAGGTCAGCGCCTCGCCCTTCTTGATGGTGACGCTCTCGGACGAGAAGATGCGGCCCTTCTGGGTTATCGTCAGGTTGGCGGCCAAGGCGCCGACCGTGAGGCCCATGAGAACGACTAGAGCGAGGGACGTTGGCTTGCGCATCGAAATTCTTTCGGTTGGCGTGCATCCGTTCAGCGAGGGAGAACCGGCACGGTGGTTGGATTGAGATTGCTGGTCAGCGTCTTGAGGAAGGCGAACAGTTCGGACTTCTCTTGCCCCGTCAGACCGAGTGGTTTCATCAGGTCTGAACGGCTCGGCCGGTCGACGCCTCCGCGGTCATAATGGTCGACCACCTGTTCGAGCGTGGCCATCGACCCGTCATGCATGTAGGGACCGCGCCTGGCGATTTCGCGCAGCCCTGGCGTTTTGAAAGCCTGCTGCATCTTGACGACACCAGGCAGGAATTGTCCCCGCCCGAGATCCGCGCTCGCAAGCCCGATGTCATGGAAGCCATCATTGGTGAAGTTCCAGCCCTCATGACATCCTGAGCACTGAGCCTTGGTGTTGAAGAGGACAAAGCCACGCTTGGCTTCTTCGGAAATCGCCTGCTCATTGCCCTCGATCCAGCTGTCGAACGGCGCCTGCTCGGAAACCGCGGTTCGTTCGTAAGTGGCAATGGCCTCTGCGAGCGTGTTTGGCTTTAAGCCGGTGCCCGGAAAGGACGCCTCGAACAACGGCTTGTATTCGGGGATGGAAGCCAGCCGCTCCATGAGCGTGTCGAGCGGCATATTCATCTCGCCGGGAGCTTGAATCGGGCCGAGCGCCTGCTCCTCGAGGGTCGCAAGCCGACCATCCCACATGAAGATGGCTCCCCATGCGGCATTGATAATGCTTGGCGATCGTCGACCAAGCTGCGCCATGCCGTGTCCGACGCCGACCGCCAATCCGTCGCCCCAGCCAAAGCCGGGGCTATGACAGCTGGCGCAGGACTGCGCCGAGGTGATCGAGATGCGGGTATCAAAATACAGCTTTTTACCGAGCGCCGCTTTCTCTGGCGTGTAGGGGTTTTCCTTTGGGAACGGGACCAGCGTCGGACGCCGGTATTCTGCCTTCATGGCATCAATGGCCGCAGTGGCTTTCGGACCTTGTGCGCTGAGACGGGTTTCTCCGACAATCGCGGCGCCGAAGCCGAGATTGGCGAACCCGATCAAACCAAGGCTGGCCGCGACGAAAGGACCACACCAGGCGGAACGAAGGAAGATGGATACAGGCACGGTGGCTCCTCGAAGCGGTCCGGTAAGATGCCACCATCCAATGGACTGATTTGATAAGGATCGCGTTAACGGGGCCTGGTAGAAATACCGGCGCGAAGGGATCGAATCGCGGTCGATGCCGACTTCCGCGCCGGCGCGCCGGATTTGAAACTTGCGGGCGGCGTGACGCCGAATCCTAACATCGCTTAACTTCTAGATTTCGGACTGTTCCGAACGCGGCGCGTCCGGAATGGCGGCAGCGCTTGCCGGCCTCGTCACGCTTTGAAATAGCCGGTCCGATGCGTGGTTGCGAGCAGGCGCCCGCTGGGTGACCAGAGTTCGCCGCTCCGGTCGCCGTGACTCTTGTGGAAGATCTTGGGGTCCGCCAAACCCAAAACGCGGTTGATATCCTCGGCCGCGAGATCGTCGGCATCGGCGTGGAAGACGGCCCGCCCGATTCAGCGGGTCGCCCCGCGTTGCGCGCCCGACTCTTGCAACCCGCGCGGCGAAGTGCCGCGCACCGGCACGTTCCAGATATCCTGGGCATATTCGCGGATGGTGCGGTCGGACGAGAACCACGGCATCCGCGCGACGTTGAGGATGCTGGCCCGCGTCCATGCTGGGACCACCTGCCAGCGCGCGTCGATGCCGCGCTGGGCCTCGAAATAGGCGTCGAAGTCGGCGCTGACCATGTAATGGTCGAGATGGCGCAGCGCATGCGCGATCGATTCGAACCGGCCGGGATCGCCGGGCGAGAATTCGCCGCACTCGATCGCGTTGATGGCGCGCGACAGGCGCGGTGAGCGCCTGATGACGTCGGAGGCGTCTAACCCCTGCTTGCGTCGCGCCACCACATCCATCGCTTCCATGCCGAAGATCGCAATGTTTTCGGGGCCGACATGACCACGGATTTCGATATTGGCGCCGTCGAGCGTTCCGATGGTCAGCGCGCCGTTCAGCGCGAGCTTCATGTTCCCGGTGCCGGAGGCTTCCATGCCTGCGGTCGAAATCTGTTCGGAAAGATCGGCGGCGGGAATGATCACCTCGGCGAGGCTGACATTGTAGTCGGCGAGGAACGCGACCTTTAGGCGCCCGGCGATCACCGGATCGTTATTGACGATCTCGGCGACATCGTTGATGAGCTTGATGATCAGCTTGGCGTAGCGATAGCTCGCCGCCGCCTTGCCGGCGAAGATTTTCACGCGCGGCACCCAGTCGCGCTGCGGCTCGTCCTTGATCGCCTGATAAAGCGCGACGGTTTCAAGGATGTTGAGCAGCTGTCGCTTGTATTCGTGGATGCGCTTGATCTGGACGTCGAACAGTGCAGTTGGATCGACCTGGACGTTGAGGCGTTCGCCGATCAGCCGCGCCAGCGCGATCTTGTTGTGGTGCTTGACCGCGCGGAATTGCTGCTGGAACGCGTTGTCGCTGGCGCGGGCTTCGAGAAGCTCAAGCTGCGAGGGATCGTCGAGCACGGCTTCGCCGCAGGCCTCGCGCAACAGATCGGTAAGCTTTGGGTTGGCCAGCATCAGCCAGCGGCGGAAGGTAATGCCATTGGTCTTGTTGGTGATGCGCCCCGGATAAAGATGATTGAGATCGTGGAACACCGTCTTCTTCATCAGATCGGAATGCATCGCCGAGACGCCGTTGATGCGGTGCGATCCGACGAACGCCAGCTGCCCCATCCGCACCCTGCGGCCGGACTTCTCGTCGATCAGCGACACTGAGGCCCTGAAATCGACGTCGCCGGGACAGCGGGCATCCGCGAGCGCAAGATGCGCGACATTGATGCGGTAGATGATCTCCAGATGGCGCGGCAACAGACGTTCGAACAGTTCGAGCGGCCAGGTCTCGAGCGCTTCCGGCAGCAGCGTGTGGTTGGTGTAGGACAGCGTCGCCACGGTGATCTTCCACGCTTGGTCCCAGCGGAAATTGTGGAGATCGACCAGAATGCGCATCAGCTCGGTGACGGCGAGACTGGGATGGGTGTCATTGAGCTGCACCGCGGCCTTTGACGCCAGACCGCGCAACTGCCCGTCGGACACCAGATGGCGTTTGACCAGATCCTGCAGCGAGGCCGAGACGAAGAAGTATTCCTGACGCAGCCGCAGTTCGCGGCCCGCCGGGCTCTCGTCATTCGGATAGAGGAATTTGCAGATCGATTCCGCGCGCGCCTCCTCGGCGCTGGCGCCGAGATAGTCACCGGTGTTGAACACGTCGAGCTTGAGCGGGTCGGGCGAGCGCGCCGACCACAGCCGCAGCGCATTGACGTGCTGGCCGCGCCAGCCCACGATCGGGGTGTCATAGGCGACGGCTTGCACGGTTTCTGCCGGATGCCAGATCGCGCGCTTGCGTCCCTTCGCTTCGACGTGTTCGACGCTGCCGCCGAAATGCACATGATAGACCACTTCCGGCCGCTGAAATTCCCAGGGGTTGCCGAAGCCCAGCCATTCGTCCGGATATTCCTGCTGCCAGCCCTGCGCGATGATCTGGCGGAACAGGCCGAAATCGTAACGGATGCCGTAGCCGATCGCGGGAATGGCGAGCGTCGCCATGCTCTCCATGAAGCATGCCGCAAGCCGTCCCAGACCGCCATTGCCGAGCGCGGCATCCGGCTCACATTTACGTAGCTCGGAGAGGCCGACGCCGAGATCGCCAAGCGCTGCCTCGAATACCGGCAACAGCCCCATATTGTTCAGCGCATCGGTAAACAGCCGGCCGATCAGGAATTCCAGGCTGAGGTAATAGACCCGCTTGGCGCCGGCGTCGTAGCTTTGCTTTTCGGCTGTGAGCCACCGGTGCACGATACGGTCGCGTAGCGCCAGCGCCGCGGCCTTGTACCAGTCGTGCCGGGTGGCCATGCCGGCGTCCTTGCCGATCGCAAGCCGCAGCTTGGTGAGGATCGCACTTTTGATTTCGGCCAGCGCCAGTTCGTCGACGGGCTGGCCGAGCGCCGGAAAGTTTCCCTGGAACGATTGATCTGGCAAACCTTTGAATCCTGGAGAGCTGAGTGTCGACGAAATGATACCCGCCTTGCGCCGGGATCGAAACCCGCGCGGGGCCTCTTTTGTGCAATGCATGCATGGTTTTTTGCGCAAGGACTGGGCCGATTGCGGGCATCTACACGCGCCCATTTCGGTGATATAATGAAATTTGCAAAACACGATGTCGCGATAACAGGGTGAAGGACCGGGCCATGAGATTGACCATCGAGATTGTCGCCGCGGCGCTACTGGTCTTCTGCATCAGCGCCACCAGTGCGGCATTTGCGGCAGGCGGCAAGGCAGGCCGCCGCGCCGACAGCCTGAGCTGCTCATTCAGCGTCGCGAAATCGATCTCGCCCGCGACACGCTGCGCGGCCATCCGCCGGCAATGCGGCGGAAAATTCTACGCCAATTATTGCGGCGACAAGTTGCTCTCGGCGATGTGATCTTTCAAACATCGCGGCGTTCTTCAGCGCTTAGTCGCACCTCGCTATGGCGCCATTTGCGAAGATCGCCCTTGCCCTCGAGGCGATCGGCTTCAGCTAATGCCTGGATGCGCACGCCAACCACTTCAGCATCGACTGGGAGCGCAAGCGTTTCGCACTGTTTCAAGGCTTTGCTGATAACCATCGCGGTCTTCTGCCAGCGCAAACTCAGGGCCGAAAAGATAATCGAATCGAGTTCAGTCTCGGAGACGGATTCCGGAAGGGTAATTTCTTCCCATCGCCGTACCGTGCTGATGGTGGGTGGCTCGGCTGGCGGTCGCAAGTCTGGGTAGCGGATATAAACTGCCGGCAAGAGTTCGAAATGCAACGTACAAAAAATATCCCCGAGAGGTGCGGCGAGCATCGCACGATATTCTTCATCGAGGGCGAATATGATCCCCATCGCTCGCTCGATTGCGGCGGCAGCATCCAGCATGTGCCTTTTAATCTCAGCGGCTTGCGTCCTGTCCATTGCCTCGATCCCTTGCGGTTTCAGTCGCTGCCCGCGGCAGCCACACAATAAGTCCCGTTAAGCCGCCCTCGACGCAAACTAGCTGGGGCACGGCAGGTGAGATGATCTCGATTGGAACAAATTAAGAACACTTTAGCAAGTCTTTGATATATCATAGTGATTCGGCTCGTGCCGATACAACATCTATGGTCTGTCTTAGCCTTGAGGACTACATGTCCACCATCGCCTTCGATCAATTCGCGCTCACCCGCATTGCCGACTTCGCGCGCTCGCTGTCGCGGCTGCATCTCGCGTCCCGCCGCCATCCGGTCGATGACGACCAGATCGACCGCGAGTTCAACGCCGCCTGCATGTCGGTATGGGGCTACACCACGGACGATTTCAGCGACGATTTGTTTTCCGACGATGACCACGCCTGGCTCGATTCGCTCGACGAGGCGCATGCGCGCATCTTCGCCGCCGAGCAGGGCTACGACCTCGTCGACGACAACGGCATGCTGACGGACTGGTGGGGCTATTGCTGGATGATCCTCGCCGAAAAGCGCGGCCTGCTGACGCCGGAAAACCGGGCGGCGGCGCGCGCTCAGATCGAGGAAAAATATCTGTCGGCGCCGAACGTGATCGGCGTCATCGTCGGGCGATGAAATTTTGCGCAAGGCGATCGAGGAAAGCGGGCTACAGGGCGCGGGCCGTGCCGCGAACCCGGTTCGCGAGGTTTGTATCAAGGTCGCGCCGGGCTCGCCCATATGAAACACCGTCTCGCCCGCCGGCACATCGATGATCGGACAGGCCTCACGCGCGAAAACGCGAAAATTCAGCTCCCGATTCTGCATGCGAATAGCTCAGTCTAGTTCGGCGCGCTTCGCTCTTGGTGAGGCTGCTTTCGGCACCGAGGTCGCGGGCAGCGCGACATCGCGGCTCGCTTCTGGCAAAGGCGCTTCACTCGCGACCATTTCCGCAGCTACAGGCGCCACCTTCATCTCGCCGAGCCGCGCGCGCACTTCGGCGGTCAGGCCCGGATAGGAAGCAACCGGGGTGAATTCAGCGGTCTGGCTGGCGCCGACCCGAACGCCGGAATACGCCACCAGCCCGTTGGTGGCGGCAATCACGTCGCCGGGACGCAGCGAGGTGTCGAGCGTCAGGTCGACCGGTGCTAGCCCTGCGGGGTCGCGGCCATTGCAGGTGCAGTCCGCGTGCAGCGCCTTGCGATAGCCGTAGGCGTTTTCACTGTCGGCATAGCGCTCGCCAGTGCTGGAGGACGCGCCATCGATGGTGCTGCCGAAGAAGACCTTGGTCGGGCTCGCGGGACAAAACGCCTGGCACATCTGAACCGGCGTCGCGTTGCCGCGCGCCAGCGGGAAATATTTGCCGTCGCAGCTGCGCACGCAAAAAGCGGGTCCGGAGCCGGACGCCACGGGGCGCGGCGCCGTCGGCGCGGGCTGCTGGTTGAGGCCGAACGGATCGGCGAAGAAATTCGCTTGCGCTGGGGCTTGGCGCTGCTGTTTCTGGGCGCCGCCAAAGAAGAAATTGAACAGGCCTTCGGCGGACGCCATGCGCGGCGCAAGCACAACTGAGCCGGCAAGCGTGACGGCGGCAACAAGCATCAGGCGGCGCCGCATGCGCTGATAAGGCAACTCTGTACGCAACGCTTGCTCCACCCGACGCAAAAAAACCGCTGGGGCGAGCAGTGCCTCAGCCCGGGTTCACATTAGTGCGGGGTGGTAAACGAGCTATGAGCAAGCGCCGGATGGCCGAAAAGAAATGCTCGCTTTCTTCATCTCTCCCCGCCCGCGTGCGGCGCGAGGGAGAAGGCAATCAATCCTTCAAAAATTCACCGGCCTTGTAGAGCGAGCGAAACGCAAGGCCCGCCTGCGCAAAGGTTTCGGTGGCGCCTTCTTCGCGGTCCACCATGGTGAACACCAGCACGACCTCGCCGCCGGCATCGCGCACCGCTTCCACCGCTTTCAGCGCCGAGCCGCCTGTAGTAGTGACGTCCTCGACGATCACCACGCGCTTGCCTTGCAAGCTTTCGCCCTTCGCCAATCCTTCGACCGCGAGCCTTGCGCCGTGCTCCTTCGGCTTCTTGCGGACGAAGAAGGCCGCGATCGGATGGCCCTTGATCCAGGAGAGCTGCGCAATCGCGCCGGCGAGCGGCACCGCGCCCATTTCCAGTCCGCCGACATAATCTAGGCCGTCGTCCTTCAGCGCCTCGTAGGTCAGTTCCGCAAGCAAAGCGGCCCCTTCGGGATCGAGCATGGTCGGCTTGAGATTAAAATAGAAGTCGCTCTTGCGGCCCGAGGCCAGTGTGATTTCGCCGCGTCCGAACGAGCGCTTGCGGATGATCTCGGCGAGGCGGGCGCGGGAGGCGGATTTGGACAAGGTTTTGTTCTCGGGGCTAAAGCGGCCGCAATCTATCGGCGGACGCGCGTACATTCCAGAGCGATGTCGCGCCGTCAACAGAGCAGGTGTCATCATCCGCGAGCGCGGATGATCCAGTATTCCGCGACGGCGGTTGTAAGCCTCCAAGGTTCCGGGTACTGGATACCCCGTTTTCGCGGGGGCTAACAAAAAATGACCATCGAACTTCACACCTGGAACACACCGAACGGCCGCAAGATCAGCGTCGCGCTGGAGGAGATGGGGCTCTCGTACAAGACTTTCCCTGTCAACATCACCAAAGGCGAGCAGATGGCGCCGGCATTTCTCGCGATCAGCCCCAACAACAAGATTCCCGCGATCGTCGATCCCGACGGCCCGGGCGGCAAGCGCGTCAGCGTGTTCGAGTCCGGTGCGATCCTGCTCTATCTCGGCGAGAAAACCGGCAAATTCCTGCCCGCGCCGCTGATCGAGCGCATCCCCGTGCTGGAATGGCTGATGTGGCAGATGGGCGGCTTTGGGCCGATGCCGGGGCAGGTGCACCACTTCATTGCGCTGGAGAACGAACAGGACCGCGGCTATGGCCTGAAGCGCTTTATGGCGGAGACGCGCCGGCTCTATGGCGTGCTGGATCGCCGCCTCGCGGATCGCGAGTTTGTTGCAGGCCCGCTATCGGTCGCAGACTTTGCGATTCTCGGCTGGGCGTGGCGGCACGAGCGCCACAAAGTGTCGTTCGTGGATTTCCCTAACGTCGGGCGCTGGTACGACGCGCTGA
>Ga0208991_1000405_pt1 | contig 10533 bp, 12 predicted proteins | sample MedBloCAOM3_M2_FD_187855 | JGI IMG/M metagenome (GOLD analysis project Ga0208991, IMG submission 187855) | Forest soil microbial communities from El Dorado National Forest, California, USA - Mediterranean Blodgett CA OM3_M2 (SPAdes) (version 2) | ecosystem: Environmental > Terrestrial > Soil >...
GATTATAAGGTGCGCTGCAGCGCGACAGCGAGCCTCACCTGAACAGCGTCAGAGGCCAGTGCGCGGCAAGCCGCCGCGTGGCCAACAGTAAGAGTATACAGTATTCGATCCATTGGCCTCGAAATAAGGAGAATAACGTGTCCTGTCGCTTCATCAAGTTATTCGTTTCGACGACCTTCGCCCTTGTTTTCAGTTGGCACGCCAATGCCGCCGACCCGATCAAGGTCAAGCTTGCAGAAGTGATCCGGTCACAACTCTACATTCCGATGTATGTCGCGCTGTCGAAGGGTTTTGCTGCGGCGCAGGGTCTTGAAGTTGAACTCGTGACGGCAAACGGCGGCGACCGTGCAGGGGCTCTGGTGCTTTCTGGCCAAGCCGATTTTGCGCTGGCGGGCCCAGAGGTAGCTATTTACATCTACAACGGGGAATCTGCTGACAAGCCGCTTATCTTTTGCGCGCTTACGGCTACCGACGGTTTCTACCTGGTTTCGCGAACTAAGCTCGACAAGTTTGACTGGTCGATGCTCAACAACAGAAAGGTAATCGGCTGGCGTCCCGGCAGCACTCCAGAACTGTATCTTCAATACGTGATGAAGCAGCGGGGCGTCGACGCGGCGACAATCGGCAGTGTAGTAACGAACATCGGCGTTCCAGCCCGTGATGGAGCCTGGATCTCGGGTGCCGGCGATTTCGGTATCTTCATGGAGCCGAATCTCAGCAAGCTGGAGAAAGCCGGAGAGGCGCACGTGATCACCTCGATCGGCAAGGAAGTCGGCCGAGCCGATTACACCGTGTTTTTTGCCAAGCGCAGCTGGCTGGAGAAGAATGCGGCGACGGCGCAGAAGTGGACAAACGCGGTTGCCCAGGCCCAGGCCTGGGTTGCTACGGCGAGCGAGAAGGACATCGCCGAGGCGATCGCCTCCTTCTTTCCTGGACTAAGCCCCGACGAAAACATTGCAGTCGTGAGTCGCTATCGGAACGCGGGGGTGCCGATCTGGGCCTCCAGCCCCATTGTCGACGAGGCAGGGCTGTCCAAGGCACAGGAAATCATGGTTTTGGGTGGCGTTCTGCCAGCCGACAAGACTGTGCCCTACGACAAGATTGTGACCACAACCTACGCCAACAACGCTGCGACCAAGAGCGTCAGCAAATGAGGCCGTCATGACGGGTATCACCGGACCGGAGGCGAGCGCGCAGCCCGCCATAGCGATCCGCGATGTCACGCTGAACTATTTTTCGCCGGAACGCGAGACGCTGGCGCTGTCCAACGTGTCGCTCGAGATTGCCCAAGGAGAATTCGTCGCGATCGTCGGATCGTCGGGATGCGGCAAGAGCACCCTGCTCTCGCTCATCTCCGGACTGATACGCCCATCGAGAGGTTCGATCCAGATAGCTGGCAAGGATGTCAACGGACCCTCGCCCCGCGCCGGCTACATGTTTCAGAAAGACACGTTGCTCGAATGGCGGACTGTGCTCGATAACGTGCTGCTGGGGCCGGAACTCCTTGGGCTCGAGCGAAAGGCGGCGCAACGTCGCGCCGAGGATCTACTGCACCGTTATGGCCTTGGGGAATTCCTGCGCAGCCTGCCGGGCGAGCTTTCGGGCGGAATGCGTCAGCGGGCGGCTTTGGCACGGACCTTGTGTCCGGATCCCGATCTGCTGCTGCTGGACGAGCCGTTTTCCGCACTGGACTACCAAACCCGTCTCGCGCTCTCGGACGAGATAGCCGCTATCCTTACAGGTGAAAGGAAGACGGTTGTACTGGTGACGCACGACATAGGTGAGGCGATCAGCATGGCCGACCGGGTCGTTGTCATGAGCCGACGACCGGGGCGCATCAAATCGATGCACAGCATTGCCTATCCGAGTTTTGGGCCGCAGCGGCCAACTCCCTTTCAAGCGCGCAAGTGCCCTGAATTCAGTGCCTATTTTCAGCTGATCTGGGACGAACTCGACATCCACCAAGTGCAGTAGGAGGAGCGGTGGATGGCAATTGAAACAATCGCGGCGGCAACCGCGCAGACTTCCCCATCGCCGGGTCCTATCATGCAGAGCGCGGCCTACGCGAAATATTTGCGCGGGTTGCGCCATCGCACGCGCATTGTTCAAACATGGCAGATCGGCCTCGTTGCCCTCCTGCTTGGCGTTTGGGAAATTGCGCCGCGCGCCGGATGGATCAATCCGATGCTGACCAGCTATCCGTCGGCGGTGGCGAAAACGCTCCTTGTCATGCAGCAGGACGGGAGCCTCGTCCTGCATACCTGGACGACACTGATCGAAATCATGATCGGATTTTGTGGTGGCATGGCGCTTGGTCTCGTCGGCGCCGTTGCTTTGTGGTCTTCACCATTCCTGTATCGCGTCCTGGACCCATTCATCGTTGTGCTCAATGGCATTCCCAAAATCGCACTGGTACCGATCTTCTACATCTGGCTTGGCGATACCGCTTCGATCTATGCCATGGCGATTGCCGTGAGCGTATTTGTCACCATCATCATGCTCCATACCGGCTTCGATGCCGTCGATGCGGACAAGATCAAGCTGGTCCGGTTGTTCGGTGCGTCGCATCGGCAGGTTTTGTGGAAGATCGTGCTTCCCGCCAGCGTTCCGACCATGGTGTCGACCCTCAAAGTCAATGTCGGACTGGCACTGGTTGGCGTCATCGTCGGTGAGTTCCAGGCCGCGAAAGCAGGTCTTGGATATTTGATCACCTATGGAAGCCAGATTTTCAAGATGAACCTCGTGATGGCAGCAATCGTTATCCTGGCAGTGATTTCCTCGGTGCTGTTTATCGCTATCCAGGCACTTGAGACCATCGTACTCCGGCGCAGCGGTTCCCTACGTTCATCCGACTGAGACGGTCACGCCGCCTCCCCCTGCCCGGCATCAGCTCTGCCATGGATCGTTGAAGCGGTGATGCCACGCGTTGCTTGCGGGATCTCTTCTGGCGATTTGCCGGCGCTGCGGTCGCGGGCGCAGGCAAGTCTGAAGACAGGCCGGTCAGGATGCCGTGGCGTTTGGCTTCGGTCGGCTGCCGGAATTTCGCTTGCGGCCGGGCGCAGGCGCGGCTGCTTTTCGCGTTTTTCTCTTCGCCGGTGACGCCTTCTGCGATGGCCGGCGCAATGTAGGCGCCCCCGCAGCGATGCCTTCGCCACGCCTGCCTTTTTGTTCCGCCAGCAGAAGCAGCGGGGTCTCTCCGCCGCTGTTGAGCCCGACCAGGAAATCCATTCCGGCGCGCATCACATGCTCGGCGGCAAGCGTGGCGGCGGCGCGCTCATCTCCCTTGATAATCGCGCGCAGGATCGCCGCGTGCTCTTCCCAGGAGCGGGCTTGCCTGCCCGGATCCATCGGCGAGAACAGCATCGCGGTCCGTTCTCTCAGCTTCTGCAGCAGGTCCCCCAGAACCGTATTTTGTCCGGCCGCGGCGAGCTCGCGGTGAAACAGCTGGTTGAGATCGAACAGCTGCTCGAATCGTCGGGCCGCGACTGCCGCGCTGCCCTTGTTCAGGGCCGCCTCGATCCGCTTGATGATTTCCTTGTCCTGGCGGCGCGCCGCGAGCCTTGCGTTCTGCCCTTCCAGGAGGGCCCGCAACTCGATGGTCTCGCGCGCCTCCTGCTCGGTCATGGTCGCGACCGCCGCGCCGCGCCGCGCGGTGACCTCGATCAGGCCTTCGGAAGCGAGCACACGGATCGCCTCGCGCACGGGATTGCGGGAAACCCCGAGTTCGTCGGCAAGGCGGCCTTCCACCAACCGCTCGCCCGGCTTCAACCGTCCGGACAATATGGCTTGACGAAGCTCCGTGACCACCTGGTCGTGAAGTGAAGAATGCGCCTCGCCAAGTCGACGCTTCGCTATTCCGCTCGTGAGCGCCATGACGTTAACCGATCTCCAAAATCATAGTTGGCGTGCAGCGCGATAGCCATGCATTGACGCATATCAAAACGCTGGTTCGCTTGGCGCTGACGCGCGAAGCAGGCTGGCTCCAGTCTACTGCAATCCGGTCGTTATGCCATCCCGTCACGAGGCACCGCCGAATGAACACGTAGAGCGCGGAATCTAATCCATCCATGGAAATCCCGTTGGCGATCAGATAGGGCGCGCCGGCGGGGCCCGCGGGCGGCTTGCGCGTGATCATCTGCACCGTGCTGATTGTGCCCTCGGCGGCGGCGCAAACCGCGTCGAAGCCGATCAGGGCGCCGGTCGGCACGATGACCTGTCCGCCGCGTGCCCGGGCGAGGTCGACGAGATCGGGCCGGGGCAAGAGCGCGCTGGCGCTCAAGATCATGACCTGCTTGCCGGCGTTGAGCATCGGCCGGCAGATCTGGTCGAGGATCTCGGCCGGTGCGCATTCGAGTGCAAGGTCGGCATTGCCCGGCAAGTCTTCGAGCGAGATCAGCGGGCAGGAGATGGCTTCGCGATCGAGCCAGGCCTGGGCTTTTGCCCGATCGCGGGTCGCGATTCCGGAAAGGGCGAGGCCGGGCAGTCCGTCCGCGAGCTTGCGCGCCACGCTTCGGCCGATCGCGCCAAGCCCGGCAATGGCGATTCGTTTGGAAGACAAACTCTTGAGCTCCTGTGATGCGCTAGTCGTAGAATATGGCCTCGCGCCCGGCAACCGGCGGCCTCGGCCATGCAAGCGCTCGCGGCTCGGCTATTGCGCCGGTCCGTCGGGCCCGGGCACGGCCGCCGCCGTGTCCGGTTCGGTGCGGGGCGCGGCAGCATGGCGTTCCGCCAGCGGTACCCAGGAAACACTGACGTCCCCGTTCAGGAAGGTCTGGCAGGCCATGCGGTAGCCGGCCTTGAATTGCTCGTCGGTCAGGTGTTTGCGCTCTTTGGCCTTGATGGCGTCGGTATGCGCGAAACCTTGCTCGATCCGGCATTTGCAGGTGCCACACAGCCCGCCGCCGCACTTGAACGGAATGCCGCCCTGCTCGCGCAGCGAAACCCGCAGCAGATTGCTGTTCACCGGCGCGCTGGCGACCTTGCCGTTGTTGGTCAGGAAGGTGACCTGGATCATGTCTTCAGCCATGTCGTGACCGGCTCAAAAAATACTTCAGCTCGCAGGCAGCGCCGCCTTGCGCAACTTGGTGTCCATGTGACCGAAGCTCGTCAGGTGCCGCAGTTCCTTGAGCGCCTGTTCGGTGGTTTCGAATTTTTCCAGGAATTTTGACGGCACATCGTTGACGATCGAAGTGTCGTCCTCGATGACGCGGATCTTGGTGCTGTCTTCCAGGAGTTCCGCGATCACGAAATGCGCCTTGGTCTGCCCGTAGAACAGGTAGTCGTAGGCCTCCAGAGGCCGCAGGCCGCGAACGGCCTCGGTCCTGAACTGTCCGGGCTTGCTGGTCAGGATGACATACATCGCAATTCCTCATCGTCATTGCAGAACGTGCCGGATTATTCGCCACCACGAGCTAGGAAGCCGCGGGCGCCAGGGGGTCGACCGGGATCTTGTCCTGCTCGAGCTCGATGTCGTGGCTGAGCCAGAGCTGGCAGATCAGGCGGTAGCCTTCATCTAGCCCGGCACCCAACCGCTTCTTTTCCTTCCAGTTCGGCTCAGGCAATTGCTCGGCCCCCTTGAGAACCCGGCAGGCGCATTTCCCGCACTTCCCCATCCCGCAGCCATATCGCAGATGCGGAAAGGGAAACTGCTTGATACCCGCTCTCACGACGAGATTGGTGTTCTCTCCGACCTCACCCTCGTAGGCCTGCCCCTCGCGATGAAAGGTGATCCTGGGCACCCGATCAGGCCTGCAGCAACTGCCGGTCGCCCTGCTGCACCTTGGGCTCGACGTTCTCGATCTCGCTGATCGGAATGTCCTTGGCGACGTAATCCCAATAGAGCGCGGTTGTGTACAATAGCCGCATCTGCGCGCCGACCTCGCAGATCTTCAGGCACCGCTGCTGCAGTTCGACGGTGTTGGCGTGCTCGAGCACGATCTGATAGCCGCGCTCACCATGGATTTCGTCGGAAACGATATGGAGATCGAAGAACTCGACCTCCTCGTCGGTGAATTTGTACTTCTCGCGCAGCGTCGGCGTCTGCTTGCGATAGATCGAGGGCACCTGCGACTCCAGGCCGACCACGAGGCCGGCGACCGCGACGATCGGATCTTCACGCATCGCAACCGCATAACACCAGCTCTGCAGACCCCGCGTGGTGGCGGTCATGTTGTCGGAGTCGATGACGCGCGCCCGCGTGGTGCCGCAGGCTTCGGCAAAACGGATCAGGAGGTCGGTATGGCGGTCGCCGCCGATCTCTTCCTCGTACATGTTGGCGAGCAGGAAATCCTTGGCTTCGGTATAGCGCTCCGGCATCCGCGCATAAATGTAGGCCAGATAGTCCGCGAACGGCCCGACATAGTGGTAGTGATTTTCCGCCCATCTGGCGAGGTGGACGCGGCTCAGCTTGCCGCTTGCCCAGGCGATGCTGAACGGCGCCTTGTTGGCGCTCTTGCCCTTGATTGCGTTCTCGAGGGCGGTGCGGAACTCCACGTGCTTCATCAATTCAGGCATCATCGCGCTCCTTTTGGACGGTGGGGGCTTGGATAGGGGGCATCCTCCCTAGCAAAATTGTATACTATATACAATAGCTGCCGGGGGCCAAAAATGGGAGTAGTGCCCCGTCCGGAATTTGCCATGATTGATTGCGAAATCCCGGGCCAACCGAACTTTTTTCTTGCACCATAGAATACAGTATACAATCCTGTGCGGCGCGCACGTTGCCAATGCCCGGCAGCCGGCCATTTCACGGGGGAATTATGAGTCAGCATGTCACGATCACCGCCGCCCATTGGGTCTATCTCGCAGGCGTGATGGCCGTCGTGCTCACGATGGTCCTGCGCGCCAACGTGGTGGTGCCCTCCATCGTCGCCACCTTCGCCGTAGCCCTGGTTTGGACGCACAACCCGGTGAGCGCGCTCGGCAGCATCTTCAATGCCAGCTTCGTCGCGGCCAAGGAGCTGTTCAACATCTTCCTCGTGATCGCGCTGATTACCTCGCTGCTGAACGCGCTGAAGTCGCTGCGTTCCGATGTTCTGATGGTGCAGCCGTTCCGGACGGTGATGACGAACGGCCACACCGCCTTCTTCGTGCTTTCCGCGGTGACTTACGTCATTTCGCTGTTCTTCTGGCCGACGCCGGCCGTTCCGCTGGTATCCGCTGTGCTGCTGCCCGCCGCGATCATTGCCGGGCTGCCGCCGCTCGCCGGCGCCATGGCGATCGCAATCGCCGGCCAGGGCATGGCGTTGTCGTCCGACTACGTGATCGGCGTCGCGCCCGGCATCAGCGCCAAGGCCGCCGGCGCGGCGATCAACGCCGCAGCCGTGGCCGACCGCGCCTTGGCGTTGTCGCTCATCACCGGCGGCGTTGCCCTGGCGCTCGCCTACTTCTCCATCCGCAAGCTCATTCGGCCAGGCAGCGAGGCCTTGCTGGTGCGCTGGCAGAGTCAATCGAGCACCGGCGAACTCGAGCGCCTGGAGGCCGCCGGCACGTTCGACAAGGCCGAGATCGCGCGCGGCACCGGCGCAGAGCCGCTCGCCCTTGACGCCGGGATCCGGGCCGAACTGCCTATCGGCAAGCGGCGCGCCTACTGGTCGAAATTCTTTGCGATTCTCACGCCGCTCGGTTTCGCGGCGGTGATCGCGGTGATGATACTGCCCAAGATGGGCGCCGGCCTCGGATTGCCGGAGCTCAAGGGCGGCGACGCGGCCGCGCTGGTCGGCGGCATGGGCGCCGCGCTGATGATTCTGGCAACGCTTGCCGCCGAGGGTGCGCGCCGGAGCCTCGATGTCTGCGCCGACCATATCACCGACGGCTTCGTCTTCGCGTTCAAGGCCATGGGCTCGGTGCTGCCGATCGCCGGCTTCTTCTTCATGGGAGCCGGCGGCGAACTCGCTGCCGGAGTTCTCAATGTCCCGGTCGGGGAAGCGCCACCGCTGCTGTTCAATCTGATCCAGAGCGCCGAGGCCTGGATTCCGCACAATCATATCCTGGTGGCGTTCGGCGTGCTGCTGGTCGGCATGGTCACCGGCGTCGATGGTTCCGGTTTTGCCGGCCTGCCGCTGACCGGTTCGCTGTCGGGCGCGCTCGGACCGACGGTCGGGCTCGACGTCACCACGCTGTGCGCCGTCGGGCAGATGGGCGCGGTGTGGACCGGCGGCGGCACCCTGATCGCATGGTCGTCGCTGATCGCGGTGGCCGGGTTCGCGCGGGTGTCGGTGCTCGACACCGTCCGCGCCCTGTTGGTGCCGGTGCTGACCGGCCTGTTCGTATCGACCATCTGCGCCGTCCTGTTCTGGAGCTAGAGAAAGGCCAAGTCATCATGTCCGATACCGCGGCACCGGTCGCGTACGCCCGCGCGGCGCGTACCCCCATCGACGAGTTCAGGAACCATATCGACGGCAAATGGTCGGCGAGCCGGAGCGGCAAGCAGTTCGATGACGTCAATCCGGCCGACACCAGCGACATCGTCGGCCGTTTTCCGGCGTCCTCGGCGGCCGACGCCGAGGCGGCCGTTCGCGCCGCATCGGCCGCCTTCGCAGGCTGGAAAAGGACACCCGTTTCGACACGGGCGAGGATCCTCAACCGCGCCGCGGACTATCTCGAGACCAACGTCGATCGCTTCGCCGGGGAACTGACGCGGGAGCAGGGCAAGGCGCTCAATCTCAGCAAGGACGAGATCCTGCGCTCGGCGCAGACGTTGCGGTTCTACGCCGTCGAAGGCCAGTCGTTCACGGGCGAGACCTTCCCGAACGACGATCCCGACATGGTGGTCTACACCCAGCGCGAGCCGCTGGGCGTCGTGTCGGTGATCACGCCCTGGAATTTTCCGGTGTCGATCCCTGCGCGAAAGATTGCGCCGGCGCTGATCGCCGGCAACACCGTGGTGTTCAAGCCATCGTCGGATGCACCGCTGAGCGGTTATCGTCTCGTGGAAGCCTTCGTCGCCGCAGGTATTCCCAACGGCGTCCTCAATTTCATCGTCGGCAGTGCCGCCGACGTCGGTCCGGCCATCACCGTACCTCCCGTCATCCGCGCAATCTCCTTCACCGGATCGACCACGGCCGGCGAACAGATTCATCGCTCCGTCAGCTTCACCACCCGCACCCAGATGGAGCTCGGCGGCAAGAACCCGCTGATCGTGATGGAAGACGCCGATCTCGACAAGGCGGTCGATCTCGCCATCAAGGGCGGCTTCTCGCTGAGCGGACAGGCCTGCACCGGAACCAGCCGCGTGCTGGTGATGAAGGAGGTGAAGGCGGCCTTTACCGAGAAGCTTGTGAGCAAGGTAAAGGCGCTGAAGATCGGCAGCGGCATGGTCACGGGCAACGATATCGGTCCGCTGGCGACGGCGCGGCAACTCGAAACCGTGCTGCGTTACATCGAGATCGGCAAGCGCGAGGCGACACTGCTGTGCGGCGGTGAGCGTTTGAGCGGCCCCGGTTACGATCGGGGCTATTACGTGTCGCCCGCCATCTTCACCGATGTCACGCAGCATATGCGGATCGCCCGCGAGGAGATCTTTGGGCCGGTGATCGGCATCATCGAGGTGACGAGCTACGCCGATGCGATCGCCAAGGCCAACGATACGGAATACGGCCTGTCCGCGGCGATCGCGACCCGCAACCCCCGCTACATCCACGACTTCGCCAACGACATCGAGGCGGGGACCGTCAAGATCAACCGCACGACAACGGGAAATCTGATCAATGCGCCGTTCGGCGGCCTCAAGCGTTCCAGCACATCGACGTTCCGCGAATCCGGTCGCGGGGCGCTCGAATTCTACACCCAAATCAAGACGGTCTACCGTGGCTGCTGAGCTGCGGCCTGCGCCACCATCATCACAACCAAATCGAACCGCCGAGGCATGAATGAGATCTTCCTTCAAACTTGAACTTGAGGAAGCGCGCCACATGGTCGCTGCCGCGATCCGCAAGTCCAGCGAGATCGGCGTGCTGGAGACGGTCTGCGTCGCCGACGAGGGCGGCTATCCGCTTGCGCTGGAACGCATGGACCGGGCGCGGGTGACCGGACCGCAGATCGCCTGGAACAAGGCCTTCACCGCGGCCGGGCACAAGCGCTCGACCCATCTGTTCAACCAGGCGCCCGGCGGCCCGGCGCTCCCGGGCAATGAAGCGTTCGGCATTCAGTGGAGTTTCGAGGGCAGGTTCGCGGTGTTTGTCGGCGGCTTTCCGATCGTGGTGGACGACGAAGTGGTCGGCGGCATCGGCCTCAGCGGCGGCAATGGCGAGCAGGATACCGCCTGTGGTCTCGCTGCCCTGCGGGCGCTGCAGGAATTACTGGCGCCGAACAACCATCACGTTCTGGTCCGGGCCGACATCAAGATGTGATGGACGGACGGCCCGCGCCAAAAGCAGTCGCCCTGAAATCGTCGTTGGGTAAGATCAAGGCGCATTCGTCGCTATAATCCGTGCTTGCCATAGAGCGACGCGGCGGGCGGGTCGGCGGCGCCTCTGCGCTGGTGCCATGCATCTGCTCGGAATATAGCCGGACACGGCGCGTGCGAAGCGGTAG
>Ga0208991_1000407_pt1 | contig 10514 bp, 7 predicted proteins | sample MedBloCAOM3_M2_FD_187855 | JGI IMG/M metagenome (GOLD analysis project Ga0208991, IMG submission 187855) | Forest soil microbial communities from El Dorado National Forest, California, USA - Mediterranean Blodgett CA OM3_M2 (SPAdes) (version 2) | ecosystem: Environmental > Terrestrial > Soil >...
CAACCCGCAGCGCGATCAAAGCATAGCGACGGCTTACTCAAGCTGTTGATGTTCCCGGACCGCCCGCGCCGAGCCGGCCATCCTGGCCCGACCTCCCCAGGTGACTCCCCAACACGCTTCACTGCTAGCACGAATCCGGCGTCCTTGGAAGCCAAATGCGAGATCCGACGGCTCCGGCATAGCGGGCGGCACGAGCCGTGATGGCGTCAACGATGCAGGAGCCGAGCCTTGAATCTCGCGCGTCGGTCTTTTCCAAAGTTCGGAGCAACGCTATGATTGCTGGATATAAATCTCGCGGGGGACGCCTCTTTCGATAGACCACACGGGGACCGGCCATTAAATTCGAATTTAGATTCGTGAAACGATTTTTATTGGCGCAAAGATACGACATGTCTACTTTTACGGTGTCGTCGAGAGTCCAAGTTCAATTGGACGCATCATTTTCGACTCGGGACACCCTAATAGATGCAAATCGTGCTTGGTCGGCTGGGAAACCACGATGGCTAAACTGCTCCTCATAGAGGATGACCACGAGATGGCGGGCGAGATCATCGCCGAGCTCGCCGATCATGGATTTGAAGTCGACTGGGCTGCGACGGGGATCGAAGGGCTGGATAAGGCCCGCACCGGCAATCCGGATGCGCTGATCGTCGATCGATTGCTGCCTGGAATGGACGGTGTCACGATCGTCGAAGCACTGAGACAGGATCAGGTGCGAACCCCGGTCCTGATCCTGAGCGCTCTCGGAGCCGTTGACGATCGCGTAAGGGGATTGCGGGCGGGAGGCGACGATTATCTCACCAAGCCGTTCGATCTCGTCGAGTTGATCGCAAGGATCGAAGCCCTGCTGCGGCGTCCGGCCGCCAGCCTCGAGGCGAAACTTAAGGTCGGGCCGCTCGAGCTCGATCTCATCGAGCGTACGGCAAAGCGCGGCGACCGCTCCATTGAGCTGCTGCCGCGGGAATTCCGCCTGCTCGAGTATATGATGCGCCGCAAGGACCAGACGCTGACGCGCGCCATGCTGCTCGAAGAGGTATGGAAATACAAATTCGTCCCACAGACCAACCTCGTCGACGTGCATATGGGCCGGCTGCGGCACAAGGTCGACGATCAGCACGAGCCGCCTATGATCCATAGCGTCCGCGGCGTAGGATTTATCCTCCGTGCCCCTGCCTGACTTCGTCCGCACGGTCACATTCCGCTGGACGCTGGCGGTGGCCGCGATCTTCGTGGTGTATGTCCTGCTATTGTTCGGCGTCATCTATTGGCGGACCGAACGATACCTGACGTCCCGATCCGACGCCGTGGTCACGCTGCAAGCGCAAATCTTCGCGGCCGAACCGCCCGAAAGGCAACTCGACGCGATCGACGAGCTGCTGAGGCAGGACCCGCGCAAGGTTCAAAACGCGGGATTGTTTACCGCCGATGGACACCGGCTTACCGGGAATCTGGAGCGCTTACCACCCGACCTTCGGATCGACGGACCGGCCCAACGATCGCTGGTGCCGGTCGGTCAAAGCCGGGCCGAAATGCAGACTGTGCGTGCCGTTGCGCGCAAATTGCCCGACGGAAAGGTGCTGGTGATCGGCCGGAACGTCGATGAGGTCGTGGCTATCACCGGGATTGTTGGCGAGGCGTTGGCTGCGGGCCTGATACCCGCCTTGTGCCTGAGCATCGCGGCGGGCGTGCTGCTCAGCATTCGTGCACAGAAGCGGGTCGAGGAGGTAAACCGTAGGGCCGAGCGTATCGTCGCCGGTGACCTGCGACAGCGGCTGCCGGCCCACGGAGGAAATGATTCGTTCGACAAGCTCGCCGTCATCGTGAACGGCATGCTCGACGAGATCGAAGCTCTCGTGCACGAGATCGCGGGCGTTGGCGACGACATCGCTCACGATCTTCGCACGCCGCTGACGCGCGTGCGAATAGGTCTTCAGCGCGGCCGGGCCAATTCCCGGACGCTCGAAGAGTCCCACGCCGTTTTCGACAACGCCATTCGTGGGCTCGATCAGTCGCTTGCGATTATAACGGCGATATTGCGCATTGCGGAGATCGAGCACAATCGGAGGCTCGCCGGGTTCAGCAACGTCGCATTGGCGATGCTGGTTCGGGAGGTCGGCGATCTCTACGAGCCGATCGCCGAGGAAAAGGGCGTCATTCTCCGGGTTCAAGCCGACAACGAAACGACAGTGCGTGGCGACCGCGACCTGCTGTTCGAGGCGGTCGCCAATATCGTCGACAATGCGGTCAAGTTCACGCCGAAAGGCGGACACGTGCGGATTACGTTAATCGACGGCGCCGGCAAAAGCGTCGTGCGCGTGAGCGACACGGGGCCCGGGATCACCGAAGACGAGCGCGAGATCGTGACCCGGCGCTTCTATCGTTCGGACAGGAGCCGGCAAACCCAAGGCGTCGGGCTCGGCCTCAGCCTGGTTGCGGCAATCCTGAAATTGCACGGATTCCGCTTGACGATAGCCGCCGGTCCCGGTTGCGTGATCGAGGTCGCCTGCCCGCACGTATCCGCCGCCTGACTGACCGCGCATCTGGCCAGGTCGCGCGCGCTCCGCGCTGCGTCCCGATACGGCAAGCTGTTTCGCTGCATTTTTTTACCGCCGGACCCCCAACCTACGTATAGGTCCTTCATCATTTCTGATATTGCGCGCCCCCCTACGTACAGTAGTGCGCGAAACCTCGTCGCCCTAGATTTTCAACTGTCCACGACGGGTTAGAAGCGCAGGCGAGTTCCCTAAACTCGAATTTAGCTTCCTGAACGGCAATTTAGTGGCTCCCTTGCATGCAGCTTCTATCTTCTTTGGTGATCGACGCTCTCGTTTAACGTCGTTTGGATCGCGCAGAGAGTTTGGACCGGGATCGCGTGGACCAAACGAGGCTCACTCTGGAGGTTGCTGCCATGACCCATGTTGCAAGCTTCTCGACAACGGTCGACGCCGGCCTCAAACGATATCTCGACGACATTCGCCGCTACCCCATGTTGGAGGCGCAGGAAGAACTGCGGCTCGCCAAATGCTGGCGAGAGCATGGCGATCGCAACGCCGCACACCGCCTCGTCACCAGTCACTTGCGCTACGTTGCCAAGCTCGCCTTCGGCTACCGCGGTTACGGGTTGCCCATCGGCGAGGTGATCTCCGAAGGCAACGTCGGCCTCATGCGGGCGGTGGAGCGCTTCGATCCGGATAAGGGCTTTCGTCTGGCGACCTACGCGATCTGGTGGATCAAGGCATCGATCCAGGAATACATCCTGCGCTCCAAGTCGCTGGTAAAGATGGGAACCACGGCCAATCAGAAAAGGCTGTTCTTCAACCTCCACAGGGCAAAGAGCAAAATCGCCGCCATCAGCGACGGCGACCTGCATCCCAATCAGGTCGCGCTCATCGCGCAAGGGCTCGGCGTCACGGAACAAGACGTTGTCGACATGAACCGGCGGCTTGGCGGGGACGTGTCGCTCAACTTTCAGGCTTCCGAGGACGGCGCTTCAACCGCGCTCCAAGACCGGCTGGTCGACGACACGCCGCCCCAGGAGCAGATTCTGGTTGAAAGCCAGGAGGCCGCCAACGGCCGCAAGGCGCTGGCCGAGGCGCTCAAGCTGCTCAACGAGCGTGAGCGGCGGATCTTCGTGGCCCGCCGCCTCGCCGAAGAGCCGAGCAAGCTCGATGAGCTGGCAAACAAATTCGGCGTGTCGCGCGAACGCGTGCGCCAGATCGAAGCCCGCGCCTTCGAGAAAGTTCGCAAGGCGGTCAAGCACCGGGTCGCAGCCTCGACAACCGCCGAGATGATCCCGGCGTATTGAGCCTTCGTGCACAAGGTCCGGTCCGCCGCTGCGTTTCGAACGCAACACGCGCCGCTCCATTCCGAAGAACAGGTAGCCTCATGGCGAAGACCAGCACACCGGCACCGAGCTTCGGCACCACGATGGTCGTGCTCCTGCGGTCCCTGTCGGGCGCAATTTTCGATCCCTACCGGCCGGAGCTGCATTATATGCGCGGTCCAGGCCCGAAGTGGCGCGAGAAGCATGGGATCGCTGCTTCGAACGAACGAGAATTTGGCTCTCGTAACGCGGCTTCGGTGATGCCCTTCCATCGCGCAAGTCAAAGACAGCGCAATCTCGCAGCCCAGATGGTGACGACATGTCGATGAATTCGCACGCAACGACCATGGTTTCGCGCGCTACCGGAAATCGCCGGGCGCCGCCATATGCCGGCCTGTCGCACCCGCCGGGCCGCCTCGGAGACAAATGGGCCGATGAGCGATCCAATCACGACCCCGTTCGCTTGCCGCCCGGTCAACCCAAGTTCGACGCGATCACTTCGCTGATCCAATTTTCTCCCGCAGAGTCCGTAAGGCGGCACACCGTGAACTGGGATGGCGTGGCGGCGGAGATTGTGCATGTCACGAAGCATGCCCGAATCGAGTGTCGCTTCCGAGCTCCTGTCCACATGCTCGTTATGTTCGAAGCGGGCGAGCGCAGCGACGGGTTCACCTTCGTCGAGGGCTTGCCGCGGTCCGCGTTGAGAAACTACAAGCGAAAGCTCGTCTTCGTGCCGGCCGGTCATGAATACTATGATTGGCAGGAGCCGCGCAGTCTCGTCCGTGCCGCACATTTTTATTTCGATCCGGCGGCGCTTCCGGTCAGACCGGATGCGGCATGTGGTGCCATACCGCTTGCCCCACGGCTGTTCTTCGAGGACGCGGCGATCTGGGACATAGCGACCAAGCTGAAGGCGGTGATCGATGGCCCGCAGGCCAGCGACCGGCTCTATCGCGAAGCGCTCGGCACTGTCCTGGCGCACGAGCTCGTGCGGCTCGATCCGGGTGCCGGCCGCCCGGGGCTGCCGGCCCGGGGCGGTCTCGCGGCCTGGCAACAGCGTGCCGTCGTTGCGCATATCGAAGAGCATCTGACGGAGCAGATCTCGCTCTCCGCCCTCGCCCAACTCGTCCGATTGAGTCCCTACCACTTTTGTCGGGCGTTCAAGAAATCGTTCGGCATCCCTCCGCACCGATTTCACACCCATCGTCGAATGGAGCACGCGAAGGTTCTGCTGGCGAAGCCCGCCGCCTCGGTGACCGATGTCGGAATTGCGATCGGCTTCAGCGCCACGAGCTCGTTCACCACGGCCTTCCGAAACGCAACCGGACTTACGCCGACCGGCTATCAACGGAGTGTCGCGTAAGACGACAACGCTCGACAAGAGATCGATACCCGCGACCACGGCGACGAAGACACGACCTTGTGTCGCCAACAAGGAGAAGCTTCGATGCGGCGAGTCCTGACCATGGCGGGGGCCCTCTTCCTTTTCGGCTGCGCCACCAGCTTCGCGCAGGTCGCGCCCATGCCCGGCATGGGAGCAACATCCCCACTCGGCACGATGAATTTCAATTCTCCATCCGGACCGGTCGGCATCCCGCTCGGCGCGACCGAGCTCAACAGCGGCGGAATAAGCCCGCTCGCCGGCGGCACGTTGTGTACAGGCACCGCAGCCTCAAGCGGCGGAACCGCGGGATCGACCACGGGAATGTCTGCGACGGGCACCGGAATGTCCGCGACGGGCACTGGAATGTCGGCGACGGGCAGCGGGGTCGCGGGATCGATGTCCACCTTTGACGGCGGTGGAGCGCCGCTTGGTTCGATGATGGGCAGCACATGCCCCTCCGGCGCAGCGGCCGGCTCCCCGAGCATGGCGGCAACACCTTCTTCAGGGCTTGGGCTCGGAACAGGCCCAGGAGGCAGCACGATCCCGCTCGGCTCAACCGAGCTCGCCTCTCCGGGGGTGAGCGCGCCCATGGGCGTGCCGGTGCCCAGCGTCTCGGACATTCCCTGCCCCGGCACGTCGACGATACCCGGATCGACGATGCCCGGAACGTTGGGCTCGGTGGGCACCATGTCGACAAACGGTTGCTGATCCAGATCGCGAGAGGGGCGTCCATGCGCAAAAGACTCATTATTCTCGTCTGCTTGCTGGTCGCTGCCGGCGCTCTCGGTGGCGTCGGCGCGGCGGTCTGGCATCGCTCCAGCGCGCCTGCACCTACGCAGGCTTCTGGCCCTCCGCCCGTGCCGGTCGTCGCGGCGAAAGTCACCGGCCACGACGTTCCCATCTACCTGCGCGGAGTCGGCACCGTCATCGCCTACAACAACGTCGTCGTGCGCAGCCAGATCACCGGACAGATCACGCAGATCGCGTTCACCCAAGGCCAGACGGTGAAGAAGGACGATCTGCTCGCCCAGATCGACCCGCGTCCCTTTCAGGCCCAGCTCGACCAGGCGACCGCCAATCGCGATCGCGACCAGGCCCAGCTCGGCAACGCCCAGGCCAATCTCGGGCGCTATACGCAGCTCCTCACCAAGGGATTCGCGACCCAGCAGCTGGTCGACACCCAGAAGGCGCAATTGGCCCAGCTTCAGGCGATGGTCAAGTCCGACGAGGCGGTGATCGAAAACGCGCAGGTGAACCTTGCCTACACCCGACTGACCGCGCCGATCGACGGCGTCACCGGCATTCGGCAGATCGACGAGGGCAACGTCATTCATCCGACCGATCCGAACGGGTTGGTCGTTCTCACGCAGATCCAACCCATATCGTTGATCTTCACGCTGCCCGAGACGACGTTCACCGAAATCCAGCAGGAGATGGCCAAGGGAAAGGTCAAGGTCATGGCCTACAGCCAGGACGACAAGACCAAGCTCGACGAAGGCGAGCTCCTGCTGATCGACAACCAGATCATTCAGACGACCGGCACGATCCGGCTCCGCGCCACGTTCCCCAACGCGCAGCGTTCGCTGTGGCCGGGCGAGCTCGTGAACGTGCGGCTGCTGCTCAAAACCCAACCCGACGGATTGACGGTCGCCGCGGGCGCCGTGCAGCAGGGCCCGAACGGCCCCTACGTCTACGTGATGGGCGGTGACCAGACCGTGCAGATGCGCCCCGTCACCGTCGGCCAGATCAGCGACGGCCAGGCCCTCATCGACAAGGGTCTCACGGCGAACGAAACCGTCATCGTCGACGGCCAATACAAGCTCCAACCCGGTACACATGTCCAAGTGTTGACCGGCCAAGCGGCCGATCAAGTCGATCTGCAGAGCGCAGTGCAAAAGGCGATCCCGTGAGCATCTCATCCCCCTTCATCCATCGGCCGATCGCCACAGCGCTGCTGATGGCGGGGCTGTTGCTGTGCGGGCTGGTCACGTACCGGCTGCTGCCGGTCGCGGCTCTGCCGAACGTCAATTTCCCGACGATCCAGATTACCGCGCAGCTGCCGGGCGCCGATCCCCAAACGATGGCGTCCTCGGTGGCGACGCCGCTCGAGCAGCAGCTGACCCAAATTCCCGGCGTGACGCAGCTGACCTCGGCGAGCGCGCTTGGCTTCACCCAGCTCACGGTTCAATTCGTGCTCAGCCGAACCGTGGACAGTGCGGCAACGGACGTCCTGGCTGCGATCAACGCGGCGAGCCCATTTCTGCCGATCGGCATACCTTATCCGCCGACGATCCGGAAGGTGAATCCGGCCGACACCCCCGTACTGCTTCTCGCCCTCACTTCGGATTCGCTGCCGCTGACCACCGTCGATGCCTATGCGGAAAGCATCCTGCTCCCGAAGATTTCGACTGTGCCTGGCGTCGGCCTGGTCGGCATCGGCGGCCAAGTCAAGCCTGCCATCCGCGTTCAGGTCGATCCCCAGGCGCTCGCGGCCCGCGGCATCGGCCTGGAAGACGTCCGCACCGTGATAAGCCAAGCCAACGTCGATCTCCCGAAAGGCACGCTCAACAGTCCGCGCCAGACCTTCACGCTCAGTACCAACGACCAGTTGCTCAAGCCAGCGGCCTACGAAGATCTGATCGTTGCCTATCGCAGCGGCTCGCCGGTGCGCATTCGCGACATCGGAAAAGCGATCGAAGCGCCGGAAAACAACTTGATGGCCGGCTGGTTCAACAAGCAGCGCGCCGTCGTTCTCGCCGTTCAGCGTGTGCCCGGTGCCAACGTCATCGAGACGGTGGACACCATAAAGGCAATGTTGCCTCAGCTCCAGGCTTCGCTCCCGCCGGCCATCAAGGTGTCGATCGCAGCCGACCGCACGACCACCATCCGCGCCTCGGTTGCCGACGTCCAGTTCACGCTGGTCTTGACGGTCGCACTCGTGGTGATGGTGATCTTCGTGTTCCTGCGTAATTTCTGGGCGACGGTCATTCCGGCCGTCACCGTGCCGCTTTCGCTCATCGGTACTTTCGCGGTGTTGTATGAGCTCGGCTATAGCCTCGACAATCTGTCGCTCATGGCGCTCTCGATCGGGGTCGGCTTCGTGGTCGACGATGCCGTTGTGGTGATCGAAAACATCGTTCGTCACCTCGAAGAGGGCCTCACCCCCATGGAAGCCGCCCTCAAGGGTTCGAGCGAGATCGGTTTCACCATTGTTTCGATCACGCTGTCGCTGATCGCGGTATTCATCCCGCTGTTCCTGATGGGCGGCTATGTCGGCAAGCTGTTCCAGGAATTCGCCATAACCATCAGCGTTTCGCTCGTCCTGTCGCTCGTCATTTCGCTCACGCTGACACCAATGATGTGTGCGTACCTGCTCAAGCACGAGGCGAACAAGAAGCATGGCTGGCTCTACGAGCTATTTGAACGCGGTTTCGACGGCCTGCTGGCTTTGTACACGCGCGGCCTGCATGTCGTCCTGCGGCACCAGTTTGTGACGCTGCTCGTCATGCTGGGGACGATCGTGGCCACCGGTTATCTCTACGTCGTCATTCCCAAGGGCTTTTTTCCGGAGCAAGACACCGGCTTGCTCCAGGGCATCACCGAGGCGGCGACCGATATTTCTTTCCCCGCCATGGTTCAGCGCCAGCAGGCGATCGTAGACACCGTGATGAAGGATCCCGCGGTCGAGTCGGTCACCCACTATATCGGCCCCGGCGGCCCGACCCCGACACTCAACCAAGGGCGCGTATTTGTTGTATTGAAGCCGCTTGCCGAGCGCGGCGTCAGCGCCCAGCAAGTGATACGACGGCTCGCTCCGCAGCTCGCGAAGACCCAGGGCATCGCGCTCTATCTGCAAGCGGCGCAGGACATAACCATCGGTGGCCGCGTCTCCAAGACGCTGTACCAATATACCCTGACCGACGCCGATTCGACCGAGCTCAACCATTGGACGGCAATCTACCTCGATAAGCTCAAAACTATTCCCGGAATGACCGATGTCGCCACGGACCAGGAGAGTGGTGCCCCGATGCTGAACGTAACGGTCAATCGCGAGGCCGCGTCGACTTACGGGATCCTGCCTTCGACGATCGACAACACGCTCGACGATGCTTTCGGCCAGCGTATCGTCTCCACCATGTTCACGGAGCTCAATCAATATCACGTGATTCTCGAGGTGGACCCGAAGTTCCAGTACGGTCCGGAAGCCCTCAGCGGCATCTATGTCAACTCCTCGGCCGGCCAGCAGGTCCCGCTCAGCACCTTGGTGAACAGCACGATCAAGCCCGCGCCGCTGGTCATCAACCATCAGGGCCTGTTTCCTTCGGTCACGGTCTCATTCAACCTGGCACCCGGCGCGTCGCTCGGAAATGTCGTCGCCGCCATCCATGATTTCGAGCAGAAAAGCGGTAAGCCGGCATCGTTGACAACGAGCTTCCAGGGCAACGCACAAGCGTTCCAATCGTCGCTGTCAGGCACGCCTGTGCTGATTGCGGCGGCACTCGTCGTCATCTACATTATCCTCGGCGTGCTCTACGAAAGCACGATCCATCCGATCACCATCCTGTCGACCTTGCCGTCTGCCGGTATCGGCGCCCTGCTGCTGTTGATGGTGGTTCACCTCGACCTCAGCGTGATCGCCATCATCGGCATCATCCTGCTGATCGGCATCGTCAAGAAGAACGGCATCATGCTGGTGGATTTCGCGCTCGAGGTCGAGCGGAGCGAAAAAGTCTCCGCGGAAGAATCGATCTTTCGCGCCTGCACGCTGCGCTTCCGGCCGATCCTGATGACCACCATGGCGGCGCTGCTCGGCGGCGTGCCGTTGATGCTCGGCACCGGCAACGGAGCGGAACTCCGCCAACCGCTGGGCTACACCATTGTGGGCGGTTTGCTGCTGTCGCAGATTCTCACCCTCTATACGACGCCGGTCGTCTATCTGTATCTCGATCGGCTCGGTGGATGGATGCAACGCCTGATGGGCCGCACGCGCAAGCCCGCCGAAACCGCCAAGGCCCCCGAGACCGCCGAGACCAATGCCAGCGCGTGAGATCGAGTCCCGGACGGCGCGCCGTGAGGCCGCGGCGGCCGTCTGGGCGACCATCGGTGTTCCGACTCCATGCCGGGGATCATGAGGGCAAGGGCATGATGTGCGTCGATGCTCGCCGCCCGACAAGGCCGACGTCGCGCGTCGGTCATTTCGGATTTGTGTATCCGTCCGACAAGGTTTTCATGAAAGCCACGATGGCATTCTCCTCCTCGTCGCTCAGCCCCAGGTTTCCAAGCTGCCGCGTATTCATGTTGTCCGCA
>Ga0208991_1000409_pt1 | contig 10503 bp, 8 predicted proteins | sample MedBloCAOM3_M2_FD_187855 | JGI IMG/M metagenome (GOLD analysis project Ga0208991, IMG submission 187855) | Forest soil microbial communities from El Dorado National Forest, California, USA - Mediterranean Blodgett CA OM3_M2 (SPAdes) (version 2) | ecosystem: Environmental > Terrestrial > Soil >...
GTAGACCTTCCAGCCGGGCTCGATCATCATCGGGCCGCGGTCCTCCAGCTTGAACATGGCATAGGCCACGGCCTCGCCCTGATCGTTGGAGATCAACACGCCGTTGCGGCGGCCCTGGATGTCGCCCTTGTAGGACGCATAGCCGTGGAACAGGCGGTTCATGATAGCGGTGCCGCGGGTATCGGTCAGCAATTCGCCCTGATAGCCGATCAGGCCGCGGGTCGGTGCGTAAAACACCAGACGCAACCGGTGGCCGCCGGAGGGACGCATCTCGATCATCTCGGCCTTGCGTTCGCTCATCTTCTGCACCACGACGCCGGAATGTTCCTCGTCGACGTCGATCACGACCTCTTCGATCGGCTCCTGCCATTCGCCGGTGACTTCGTCCTTCTTCAACACGACGCGGGGACGCGACACCGAAAGTTCGAAGCCTTCGCGGCGCATGGTCTCGATCAGGATCGCGAGCTGCAATTCGCCGCGGCCCGACACTTCCATGGAATCCATTTCGGCCGCCTCGGTCACGCGCAGCGCGACGTTGCCCTCGGCCTCACGCAACAGGCGGTCGCGGATCATGCGGCTGGTCACCTTGTCGCCTTCGGTGCCGGCGAGCGGTGAGTTGTTGACGATGAACGACATCGACACCGTCGGCGGATCGATCGGCTGCGCCGTCAGCGGCGTATCGACGGAAGGGTCGCAGAATGTATCGGCGACGGTGCCCTTGGTGAGGCCGGCAATGGCAACGATGTCGCCGGCTTCGGCCTCATCGAGCGGCGTGCGCTCGATGCCGCGGAATGCGATGATTTTTGTGATCCGCCCGTTCTCGATCAGCTTGCCGTCGCCGCCGAGCACCTTGACGGCCTGGTTGGGCTTGATGGTGCCGGAGGTGATGCGGCCGGTGATGATGCGGCCGAGATAGGGATTGGCTTCCAGAATGGTGCCGATCATGCGGAACGGGCCGTCTTCGACGGTCGGCGGTGCGACGTGGCGCAGAATCAGGTCGAACAGCGGCTGCATGCCGGCATCGTGCGAACCGTCCGGGCTTTCCGCCATCCAGCCCTGCTTGGCTGAACCATAAAGAATCGGAAAATCGAGCTGCTCCTCGCTGGCGTCGAGCGCCGCGAACAGATCGAACACTTCGTTGATGACTTCGGTCGGCCGCGCGTCGGGACGGTCGACCTTGTTAATGACGACGATGGGCTTCAGCCCGACCTTCAGCGCCTTGGACACGACGAACTTGGTTTGCGGCAACGGGCCCTCGGCGGCATCCACCAGCACCAGCGCGCCGTCCACCATGTTCAGGATGCGCTCGACCTCGCCGCCGAAGTCGGCGTGGCCCGGCGTATCGACGATGTTGATGCGGGTATCCTTCCACTGCACCGACGCCGCCTTGGCGAGAATGGTGATGCCGCGCTCGCGCTCCAGATCGTTGGAATCCATCGCACGCTCGACCACGCGCTGGTTTTCGCGATAGGTGCCGGATTGCTGCAGCAAGCGATCGACCAGCGTGGTCTTGCCGTGGTCGACGTGGGCGATGATGGCGACGTTGCGAAGTTTCATTGCTGTTCTTCTGGTTCGGACAATGGCTGGAGCACGATCTCGCCGGAAAACCGGGACCCACTTTTCCGGATCACGCTCAAAAACCTGGAATTCTAAAGGGCGCATGGCGCCCAAAAAGGAAGCCCGGCCAAAAGGACCGGGCACGCCTTACTCGTTGCGGCGCAATATAGTCAGAAATCGCCGGAAAACAATGCGTTAATTGCGATTTGGTTAGCTGATTTTTTGCCTCCAACCAGGCTGACTTCAGCGGCTGTGGGCCTCTTCGGCGGGATATACCCCCCGCAGCACTTCCTCGAAGTGATTTTTGACGGATTCATTGCACAGGCAGGCCCGGATGCGCAGGGCCTCGCGGTTGCGTATCACGATCGAACCACGGCGGGTCTCCAGAACGCCTTCCGCCTTGAACGTCTGTATCACCCGGCTGGTGTAGCTGCGGCCGACCCCCAGCAGGGTCGCAAGCTGCTCATGTGTAAGCGGCACGATGTTGTCGCCATTGGTGCGTTCCATCGCCGAGAGGATCCACTTGGCGGTGCGCTGTTCGATCGAGTGAATCGCATTACAGGCCGTCGACTGGAATATCTGGGCCAGCATGCAGTCGGCATAGCGCGCGAACACGTTGCGCAGCGTGGCCGACCTTGTCTTCGCCGCATCCAGCTTTCCGACAGGCAGGCGCACGAACGGCCCGCCGAATTTGACCATGATGCGCGTATAGGCCGGCAGATATCCCTGGCTGACAATGCCGCCGACGGCGCCCTCGCGGCCGACGAGAATAGTTTCGACGTCGCGGCCGTCCTCGTTGGGAACCAGATAGGACGCAAGGCTCGGTCCGCACGGAAAGTGGACGATCTCGACATCGTCGCCGGGATTATAGAGCAGGTCGCCGGCCTGGGATCGTTCGGGCGTGAGATGCGGCGCGATCAGCGCAAAATCGCCGGCGCTGAGCCGACGCAACAGATTGTTGAATGGCCGTTCGATGCCGCCGGGAGCGTTTTCGCCTCGCGCTGTCATCCCGAAGTGCCCCTTGCCTCGCAGTCACGACAATAACCGATCATATCAGATTATTGTGTGCACAAGTGCACAGACATATGGAGCGACTATGTGATGGTTTCGAAGTGGGAACCGGTTGATCCGCCTGGAAGGGCGTCAGCGGCAGGCCCAGTCCGAGTTCGGCTCGGATTTCGAGTTTGGGACTTCTTGTCAGCGAGATCCATGGAACCCGCCCCTCCCGACCACATGCCCGCCTTGCCTAATGATGTGCTGATTGTCGAGGATGACCCGATCATCGCGCTCGACTTCGAGGACACGATTCTTGGTTTCGGGGTGAAGACGGTCCGGACCGCGGCAAGCGTGGCCAAGGCGCTCGAAATGATCGCCGATCGCGCGCCGGATTTTGCACTGCTCGATGTCGGGCTGGTTCATGAAAAGAGCTTCGCGATCGCCGAACGGCTGGATGCGCTCGAGATTCCCTTGGTCTTCGTCACAGGATATAGCGCCGATGTCAGGCTTCCGGCCGCTTTCACGCACAAGCCGAGGCTGCCCAAACCCTGTTCGGCCGACGCGCTGAAAGCGATGCTGGGAAGCCGGTCAGACAACCTCGCCAGGCGCTGACCGGCGACGTTCGCCCGTTCCGGATTCGTGGCTCTCGTGAAATCCGGGGCGCTTGCTACCCCGGTTTGGGATCGAGCGTTGTCGACCACAGCGCCACATCGGCGCGATCCCGCAAGGTCACCGTCATCTGTCCGGTCGCGCCGTCGATCTTGACGTGACCGAAAAACTGCATTCCGGCTGATGGAGGCAGGTTCTGCTGGTCCAGACCCGGTGCCTTGATGAACTTCACTTCCGGGCCGAAGGTGTTGTCGAGTTCGTTCGGCCCAAAAGTGCCTGCATGCAACGGCCCGGAGACGAATTCCCAGAACGGCTCGAAATCCTGAAATTGCGCCTTGTCGGGATTGTAGTAATGCGCGGCGGCGTAATGCACATCCGCCGTCAGCCACACGGTGTTGGCAATCCCGGCGGTCTTGATAAAGCGCAGCACGTCGGCGATCTCGAGTTCGCGGCCGCGCGGCGGGCCGTCGCCTTGCGCAAACGCTTCCGAACCATTTCTGTTCGCAGCGTCGTCATAGACGATGAGGCTGAGCGGCATGTCGGATGCGATCACCTTCCAGGTGGCGCGCGAATTCAGCAATGCGCGCTTCAGCCATAACAGCTGGTCGGGCCCGAGAAAGTAGCTGTCGGGACCGTAAGCGGTCTGCAGGTTCGGACCGTTGCGGCCGCGATAGCTGCGCTCATCCAGCATGAAGACATCCAGATGTGGTCCATAGCTGAGGGTGCGATAGACCCGGCCCGGCTCGACGATGCTTTCGCGCATCGGATACATCTCGTGGAATGCGCGGGCCGCGCGCGCGGCGAGCAAATTGATGTCGCGCTCTTTGTAAGTGGCGGGGAGTTGTTTCGACGCCGACCAGTTGTTGGTGACTTCGTGGTCGTCCCACTGCACGAAGATCGGCACCTCGGCGTTGAAGGCGCGCACATTGTCGTCGAGGAAATTGTACTTATGCGCCGCGCGGAATTCGTCGAGCGTCTCGGCGACCTTGGCCTTTTCCGGAATTGTCACGTTTTTCCAGGTCTTGCCGTCAGCTAGCTTCACCTCGGCGGGAATGATGCCGTCGGCATAGATGGTGTCGCCGGAATGAAGCAGGAAATCCGGCCTGTGCTTGCGCATGGTGGCGAAGGTGAACATGCCGCCGTCGTCGGGATTGATGCCCCAGCCCTGTCCGGCGACGTCGCCGCCCCAAACGAAACTGACATCGCGCCGGTCGCCAGGGGCGGTGCGGAAGCGGCCGACCACCGGCTCGCTTGAAATGTCGATATGCGACAGGTCGCGGAATCGGACGCGATAAAAAATGTCCTGCCCGCTCGGGAGATCTTCCAGCAGCATTTTCGCAGTGAAATCGCTCTCGGGCAGCGCCGCGATCGGCGGCAACACCCTCGCATTGCTGAACGACTCTGACGTGGCAACCTCGACCATCATTTGCGACGGCCGATCGGCGCGCGCCCACACCACGCCGCCGTCGGCGCCGACATCGCCGGATTGCACGCCATGGGTAATTTGCGGCCGGTCGGCAGCGCGGCTGAGATAGGGCATCGCAATGGCGCCGAGTGCGCCGGCGCCGGTCGCCGCGGCGGTGGAAAGAAAACGCCGGCGGGAAAGTCGGCAGAGATTTTTGCGAGGGATTTTAATTGTCATGCAAGCCTCCTTGATCGGCCAACAGGATGCGCGATCGCTCTGACAGACCTAGGAAGATTATGTGACGGCTCGATTACACCGATGCCGGTCTACAACGTGCCGGTCGCGCGGAACTGGGCGCCTGCCCGTTGCAGATTTTGCGGCATGCTGATCAGCAACGCCCTGCGGTCGGCCACCGCATTGTGGAATTGCTCGAGCGCGATATTGAAGGCGGTCAACGCCGCTTCCTCGATCGCGCCGTGCTCGAAGCAGTGCAAGGTGTCGCGCAGGATATCGTCCGCCTCGGCCTGCATCCGGTCGAGCTCCTCGGTGGAATCGCTGTGGCGCGCCGTCGCAAGCATCTCCAGCAAGCGTTCGCGCAATGAACTGTTGTTGCTGCGTTCATCCTTCTTCAGATAGCCCGCGAACCACGCGCCGGCGGAGCCCATGGCAGATAGCGCCATCAGCCCCCACCAGATGTAATCGCTGTAGCGATCGAGGAAGGTTTTTTCCTCGCCGTCGACAAAGGCCGCGGCGCCAGGATGCACCGGGATCGCGGCGTCCTTGTCGGTATCCGGGGTCTCGATTTTCGCAGCCAGCGGGAATTCCTTCATCACCGACTGCCGAATCGCAAACAACTGCCGGGTGAAGGCGGCGACGGTCGACTCGGAGAGGCCCTTGCGCGCAACGATGTGGTGGGAAAAGCTGATCGTCTTCACATCATCGTCGGGTCTGTCGGGCGAGCCGCCAAAGGCGCCGGCGGGAATTTCGGACGACTCGTACATCGGGTGGTTTTGCGCGATCGCCTCGGCCGAATCGATCGCGAGGAACGTCGGCGTACCGCCGTCGCGCGTCGATGCCGCGATCGCATCCGCGGTGATCTTGCTGTTGACCGGCCCGGCGGCGAGATAGGCGTCCGCCTTCTGGTTGCGAATGGCTTCCGCGGCTTCGCTGGCCGGAAACTGAAAGATCTCGACCTTGTTCGGATCCACGGCATATTGCTGCAGGATCACCTTGAGCAAATTGACGTTGGCCTGGGTGCGCCCGAGGACGCCGATGCGGTGTCCGGAGAGTTGCGGAATTTTGGTGATCTTCGGACCGGCTTTCTTGCCCTTGCCCTTGCCGGCCGGTGGCACCCACAGCACCGCGACGTTCTTGCGCAGCGTCGCCACGGCCTGGGCATTCTTCGGCACATCGAGATCGCCGCGGATGATGGCGAGATCGGCCTTGCCGTCGGCAAGCGCCTGGGCGCTCGCGGGGGCGTTATCGGTCTGCATCGGACGCAAACGGACGGAGTTGTGCGCAAAGGCCTGCGTCAGCATCTGGACGAGCTTGAGGTCATCGCTGTTGGCGGGACCGACCGCGATCCGCAACGTCACCGGCCGCATCGCAAAATAGTAAGCGCCTGCAAGCGTGCCGACGACGGCGAGAATTCCCGCCAGCGTGATGAACATCATCTTCCGCTTCGCCGAGCGTGGCGATGGCGGCCTCGGCGGCCCGACAAGATCGAGGTTTCCGGTCATCGATCTGGCAAACAATCGCTTCAGGCTCAATTTCATATTGCCATATAGTTAGAGTGGTATTGTAGCAAACTTCCCGCCAGCGCGGAGTTACATCTGTGTCATGGTTACTAGTGTCCCGAATCCGAAGTTCGCCACACCTTGCGGCGCCTTCTCTAGCGAACTTCGGATTCGAAAGGACACCAGAAACCTATGATTCCAGTGCGGTTTTGGTTCAGAAGTTCTCTTGATCGACTCGCAGTGAGGGTGAAGAGAACTTCTGAACCACCACACTAGCCGGCTTTGGACCGGCTTTGCCGCCTTATTGTGGCGTGGATCCCGAGGGTGCCGGTCGGTGTTAGGGCAATGTGAAACGGGAGGCGATCATGGCGGAACGGCTGTCGGCGGAGGCGCGAGAATCGGCCCTCAAGGGGTTGCCGGGGTGGACCGACACGCCTGGCCGCGAGGCGATTGCGCGAACCTTTGTGTTCAAGGATTTCAACGAAGCGTTCGGGTTCATGTCCCGCGCCGCGCTGGTGGCTGAAAAGAGCGATCATCACCCGGAATGGCGCAACGTTTACAAGACGGTGGAAGTGGTTCTGGCAACCCATGACGCCGGCGGCGTCACCGCGCTCGACGTCGAGCTTGCAAAAGCAATGAACGCGATAGCCAGGCAGCTCGGCGTCGCCTGATCAATCTTGCAGCGGGGGCACGACATCCCCAATTTAAGCGCGTGTGCCGCGGCGATCTGCCGTGCAAGCTTCAGGGAGCCCAAGCGATGGCAACCGAACATACCGCGGGTTTTGAGCCGGCCGATGAGCTGGCGGAAGACCGCGAAAGCGTGCGCCGGCGCTTCTGGATCAAGCTGAAGCGGGTCGTGGCCGAGCTTCCGTTCGCCGAGGATTTGCTCGCCGCATATTACTGCGCATTCGACAAGCAGACGCCGCGCCACGTGCAGGCGGCGCTGCTCGGCGCCATCGCCTATTTCATCCTGCCGTTCGATTTCATCCCGGACATGCTGCCGGTGCTCGGCTTCACCGACGATGCCGCGGTGCTCGCCACCGCGATCCGGTTGGTCGCGAACCACATCACGCCGGAGCACCGCGAGGCTGCCCGCGCCGCCTTGAAGCGCGGGATCGGCAGGGACGGCGCCGATAACCACGTTCGCGGTGGCTGAAGCTCTTGCCCCGCTAGCTCAGACCTACCGCTGATTTTGCGTGGGCTGGACCTGTGCTCGGGCATTTTGCTCGGCCTCCCAAGCCTGGAATTCCTTGAACAAGGCTTCCTTGTCGGCGTCAGAGGACAGTTTTCCCGTCGCCGGATTTTGCTTCAGAAACTCGTCGAATCTGTTGCGCGCGACGGGCTCGATCCCATGCCGATCAAGCCATTGCTTGGCGGCAGGGAAGCGCTGCCAGTCCGGAAGTGGAGCTGACAGCGAAACCTCCTTCCATTTCGGATGGAAGGGCGGCTTTTGGAAGCTGGGAAATTTCGTGAAAAAGCTGTCCACGAACAGCGCCAGCTTTCGATAGCGGTCGGTGTCCGGGGCCCAGTTAAAGGCCGCAAGCACCGCCGGGACGGCAATGGTGTCAACCTTTTCCTGATCTGAAATCAGGTTGGGGTAGTCCTTCGCGGACAGGCTCGCAGGCAGGTAGTCGTCCTGCAGCGGCTTGGCGTAGTCGACTGGAACAAGATGAAACCGATCGTCCTTGAACTGGCTGATGGCCTTGGACGGCTTGCCCTGAACAGCGATCACGGCATCGATCTCGCCGCTCTTCATTTTCTCCAAAGCGATCCGTTGCTCGATATAGACGAACTTCGGCTTGATTCGGAGCCGCTCGAATATAATCAGGGCCGTCACGAAGGTTCCGCCATTGGGCAGACCGACGCTGACGGTCTTGCCATTGAGATCCTTGAGGCTGCGGATCGATTTCGGCGCGATGACATGCATCTCTTCATTATAAAGCTTGGTCACGTAGGTGAATTTTTTCTTGATGTCCTTCGCCAAACCTTTTTTTTCGAGATAATCGAGCGTGTCAGCTCGCACGATCCCGAGATCGACGCCCTGAAGAAAAAGAATGTCGGCGACGCTTTGGACGGAGCCGCGGCCGACAATCGGAAGCACGCGCAGCTTATTCCCGTCGTCGAGGACTGAGGCAAGGTCCGCGCCGAACTGAACATAGGTGCCGCCGATAGTGCCGGATATCAGCGTCACCGTATTGGCGTTCAGGCTCTCCTTTGTGCTCGTCGATCCGTACTGGGATATCGCCTTGAGGCTTTCGCTGACCTTCGCCGGGTCATATTCCGTGTCCTCGGCCCGGGCCGCGAATGCACCAACCATCAGGGCGAATATCGCCAGTCCGAGTAAGCGCCGCATGGCATCTCCCCGTTTTCGTGAAAGCTAATTCCGCATCTGATCGAGGCGCCGCTGCGCATCCTGTGAACCGAGCCGGGCTGCGTTCTGGTACCAGTCACGCGCCGTCACCGGATCGGGAGTGATGCTTCGCGCATCCGGCTTTCCCAGCACGGCTGGATCGTAGGTCTGAGCCAGCAGAAGGGCGGCGCTGGGCTCTTGCGCATCGGCCGCGCGTTCGAGCAGCAATCGGGCAGCGGCGATGTCTCCTATCGCAATCAGACCCTTTGCTCTCTTCATCAACGCCGCGAGTTCGTCGGCATCGATCGATCTTGCCGGCGGCGCGGCGGCTGATGGCTGACGGATTTCGGTCCGGCTCTGATGGGCAGCTTTAAAAGCGGTAGCAATTTCGTCGCGCGTCGGCGCGCCCCTTGTAGTCCGGGGCAAGGTCTGAGCGTCGGCGGTTGATTGAATTGCCGGCGTCGACTGACTGGCGCCAGACTGAGGCGCCGATATGCCGACCAGCGAAGCCGTGGCGGTCGCAAAGACCGCGATTGGATTTCCCAAGGATAGAGTCGCGAAAACGATCGCTGTCGCCGCTACAACCAAAATACTCGTCTTGAGGATGCGCGACGAGGTAACCGCGCTGTCCCAAGCTCTTCCGAGGCCCGGCGGCTTGCTTTCTTCGGCTGGGCCGGAGAGAAACAGGGGAATGGGATCATCAGGAAGAAAGTCGCCTTTTGCCGCCATCGGTAGCATGGAGCGGTAAGATTTGGAGGCATAAGCTTTGAATCCAGAAACGCTCCTGCCTTTGTCAAACGGTTCCACAGTCTGCTCGCGGTATCGAGTGAGCCTCGTTTCCTGCGCCATGGTGATGCCTCCGCTATAACGCCACAATTGGGCATCCCGGCATCAGCTTCTTATTGTTATCGCGACCAAGTGCCCCGTTAACGAGGCTTTAATTCTCATTGCGAATTGGCCTAAAAGGCGGCCATCACCGGCGCGATTTGGGAGAAATCTTGATTTAATTGCGGCAAGCGCGCGACCTCTTGTTAGTTTTTGCGCCGGCGCGCTCTGCCGTCAGCGCCGCGAATACGGGGAACCGGTATTCCGCAGCATTGCGGCATCACCCCTCAAGGATGCAGGATCACCTTGCCCATCGCCTTGCGGCCTGCGAGCACCTTCAAGGCGTCGGCGGTTTGCGCCAGCGGAAAGGTGCGGTCGACATGCGATGAGATCTTGCCCTCCGCGGTCGACTTCACCAGTTTTTCCAGATTGGCGCGGTTCTTCTCAGGATTGAGCCTCGCCCACGCGCCCCAGAATACGCCGCGGATATCGCAGCCTTTCAAGAGCGCCAGATTGAGCGGCATCTTCGGAATGTCGCCGGCGGCGAATCCGATCACCAGGAAGCGGCCTTCCCATGCGATCGAACGCAGCGCGGCCTCGGCGTAAGCGCCGCCGACGGGGTCAAAAATAATGTCGGCGCCTTTGCCGCCTGTGAGCCTCCGCAAGCCGTCCTTGAGATCTTCGGTGGCGTAATTCAGGCCGAGCTCGGCGCCATGTTGTTTGGCGAATTCAAGCTTTTCGTCCGATGACGCACAGGCGATCACCTTCAAGCCCATCAGCTTGCCGAGTTCGCATGCCGCCAAGCCGGTGCCGCCGGCGGCGCCGAGCACCGCCATGGTCTCTCCGGCTTTGAGGCTGGCACGATCTTCCAGCGCATGCAGCGCGGTGCCGTAAATGATGATGATGCCGGCGGCGCGGTCGAAATCCAGATTGTCGGGAATTTTGACGATGGAATTCGCCGGCAGCGCGATCTTTTCGCGCGCGCCGTTGTGGCCGCACGACGCCGCCACTCGGTCGCCGACTTT
>Ga0208991_1000410_pt1 | contig 10499 bp, 5 predicted proteins | sample MedBloCAOM3_M2_FD_187855 | JGI IMG/M metagenome (GOLD analysis project Ga0208991, IMG submission 187855) | Forest soil microbial communities from El Dorado National Forest, California, USA - Mediterranean Blodgett CA OM3_M2 (SPAdes) (version 2) | ecosystem: Environmental > Terrestrial > Soil >...
TGGTTCTTGTTGTTCCGCGGACTCGACAGCGTGCTGCGCGTGATTGAGCCGCTGCTTCCGAAGACGCTGCGGGCCCGCGCGATCGACAGCGCCGTCTCACCCGTCTCACTCTGGGCGGCGACGTTGGCGCCCGCCTGGACGAGCAGTGCGACGAGCTCTGGCTGGTCGGCGGCCGCCGCGATCATGAGCGCCGTGACGCCGCCCTGATTGTGGGCATTCACGTCAGCCCCGCGCTTGAGCACGACCTGTGCGGCGATCTTCGACTGGCGCGCGACGGCGAGCATGAGCGGGGTGTACCCCGCCGCCCCCACCGGACGATTGACGTCGGCCCCCGCCTCGATCAGGGCCACCGTGGCGGCATCGTTGCCGCCCTGCAAGGCAATGCCCAGCGGCGTGAGGTTACCCGCGCCGGCGGCGTTCGGGTCGGCATGGTGCTTCGTCAGCAGCATGACAATCGCTCCCTCGTTGACCCAGGCCGCCGTCATAAGCGGCGTCCAGCCGTCACGGTCGGGCACCGCCACGCCGGCGCCGCGCCCGAGCAGGTAGCGGACCAGGGCTTCCGATTTCTGGCGGATGGCGACCTGCAGCGCGGTTGCACCCTGCAAGTCCTGGGCGTCGATCGGTGCGTGCCTCCGGTCGAGCAGGTAGGCGATGCGCACCTTGTCGCCGGCGAGGACCGCGTTGTTGAGCTCGACGCTGAGGTTCGCGCCAGCGGCGAGCCAGTCGTCGAGCTGCGCAACGCTGACGGCCGGTGTGCGACTGACGGATGGCGTCGCGCGCTTCGGCGCTGCGTAGGGTCCGTGCGAGGGCAAATCGCCGCTGACCAGACAGGTATCGCAACGAACCAACGGTACGCCGAACTCGGTGAGGATCGTACGGATGGCGTCACGTTCGGCGTGGAGCGCGCGGTCCAACTGCGCCTGCAGATCCTTGTCGCTGGTGCGTACCGCGACCGCCATATCGAACTCGAGCGGCACGGCGTCTTCCATGAGGTTGACCGGCTGCAGGGCGATCGGCGCGTGCTTCATCGCCTGGTAGTAGCCGGCGAACGGGCCCCACACGGCGGCGATATCAAGCTTGCCGTCGACCACCTGCTGCACCTGGTAGGCCGGCTGATCCTCGGCCACCAGGTCGGCGTCGTGGCTGAGATAGTGAATCGAGAGGTTGCGCACGTCATGGTTGGCGAGCGCTTCGCGGATCGCAGAGGTCTGGTAGACGCCGACCTTGAGCGTCTTCAGACGCGGGTCATCGAGGTTCTTGATGGTGATGCCGCGATCGCTGCGGGAAGCGAGCACGAAGGTCGTGCGATAGAGCGGCGTGGTCACCAGAACCCGCTCGGTATCCGGTGGCATGTCGAACATCACGTCGCACTCGTCGGCGTACAGCGTCGTGCGCGTCATGCCCCGCTCGATGCCGGGCCGGTAGTAGTACTGCACCCACGAGCCAAGGCTCCGGGCGAGCACCTCGGCGATCTTGTTCTCGATGCCCTCGCCACGGTTGCTCGAGAACGGCATGTTGCCAGGGTCCGCGCACACGCGCAGGGCGGCTGCGCGCGCATCGCCCGCCGCCGTCGCCGCGGCGAATATTGCCAGCGACGCGTGCGCCAGCGTCGCCGCCCGTTTCCACGTCATCGATTGCTCCCGGGGTGCCGTTCCGTGGCGCGTCGAGCTCCGAAATGAAGCGCCCGGTCTTAAGACCGGGCGCTTCCGAACTCAAATTACGTCCCCATGCTCATTCGACACGGAACGTGTAAAGAGTTCCACCCATCGGAATCTTGTCAAGGTTCGCCGCCTTGGTCATGGCGGTTGCACCGATGGCACCGAACTTGTCGCTGAGGTCGAGGCCCGCGGTGACCGGCAATCCGATCCAGCCGCCGATGCCGCTCCACACCGACACGTACTGCTTGCCGGCTACCTTGTAGGTAATCGGGTTGCCGATGATGCCCGAGCCCAGACGACGCTGCCACAGGACCTTCCCGGTAGCCCGGTCGACGGCGCGGAAGTCGCCGTTCAGGCTGCCGTAGAACGCGAGGCCACCGTCAGTAACAAGCGCTCCGCCCCAGTTCGGATACGGGTCCGGGATTTCCCATACCGTCTCGCCGGTGAGGAAGTTGAACTTCTTGAACTTGCCGGTGACACCGGGCTTCTCCGGGTACATGAACACGTTGGCGAACACGTACACCGTGCCCTGCTGCGTGTGCGAGCGCTCCTGGGGCTCGTCTTCCATGCACCAGTTGTTGGTCGGGCAGTACGCCATGCCGGGCTCGGTCGGGTCGATCGCGCACGGCTGCTGGTCCTTACCGCCCATGGCTGACGGGCAGGCCTGGGTGTTGCCGCCGGGAGCGAACGGTGAATGCTCCTTCACCTTGACCGGACGACCGGTCTTCATGTCGACCTTCTCCGCCCAGTTCGTCGTGACGTACTTGTTGGCGCGCAGCAGCGTGCCGTCGCTGCGGTCGAGCACGTAGGCGAAGCCGTTGCGGTCGAAGTGGACGAGCACCTTGCGAGCCTTGCCGTCGACCGTCAGGTCCTCGAGCATGTTCTCGTTGATGCCGTCGTAGTCCCACTGGTCGAACGGCGTCATCTGGTAGACCCACACCGCCTCACCCGTGTCGACCTTGCGCGCGAAGATCGCCATCGACCACTTGTTGTCCTGCTTGCCGGTGTTGCACGCTTCGTGAGTCTTCTCGCTGCAGCGATAGGATGGGCTCCACAGGCCGGGATTGCCGGTCGAAGCGTAGACGAGCTTCAGCTCCGGATCGTAGCTGTAGAAGCCCCACATCGCGCCGCCGCCCCGCTGCCACTCGTCACCGGGATAGCTGTGGATGCCGACATCGGACCCGGCCTTACCGTATTCCGGATGCGCCTTGTTCGTAGCGGGCGTCAGGCACACGTCCTTGTCGCTGCCGGTGTTGTGGCACTCCCAGACTTTCTTGCCGGACGCGAGGTCGTACGCGGTCAGGCGACCACGTGCCGCAAACTCATCGCCACCGAACCCGATGATCACCTTGCCCTCGGCAATGAGCGGCGCCGGCGTGATGGTCTCGCCCTTGGCGGGGTAAGCGTGCTTGACGACCCAGACCTCCTTGCCCGTCTTCGCGTCGAGCGCGACGACGAATCCGTCCAGGGTGCCGAACACGAGCTTGCCGTCTGCATAGGCCGGCCCGCGATTGACGGTATCGCAGCAGGCGCGCGGAACCGCAGAGTCATCGCGATTGGTAACCTTGCGGTAGTTCCAGATCTCTTTCGGATGATCCGGATCGGTGAGGTCGAGCGCCTGAATGATGTTCGGCCAGCCGCTCTCCATGTACATCATGGGAGTGCTGCCGACGGTGACGACAAGCGGCTGGCCCTCGTGCCCGCGGAGCGTTCCGCTGGACTGCGACCAGACCATCTGCAGGCCCTTGACGTTCGCCGTCGTGATGTCTTTCAGTTGGCTGTGACGTGTCAGGGCCTGATCGCCGCCGGGCGACGCCCAGAGATTAGGATCCTTGGCGCGATCGGTGACTTCGTCACTGACCGCCGCGGCACACCCGCCCCCGAGTGCGAGGATTGCCAACATCCTCCATAGCCTTCCCCTTGAAGCGAATTGCATACGCAGTTCTCCTCGATTCGCGTTGTATCGTTAGACTCCCCGAGTGCCCGCCCTGCTCAACGACGGCGCACGCTCTCTTGCGTGAACGCCGCGACGTGGCCCTGCGACCGGTCTTTCTCTAGCAGGCGTCGTGCCAGCGCCGGACTCGCCGTGATCAAGACTCACTTATCATAGGCTTGTCCATGCACGCGCGGAAAGAGCGTTGCGCCGGCGGGCGACGAAGAGTCGCGTCCGCCACAGAGTCGTGCCGAATGTGACACACCTGCTCCGACCGCACTCGGCGGCATTGATGCGGGCGTCGCCGTCAGCGCGACCACCAGCTCAGCCGGGGCGCAGCCAGCGCGCCGCGAGCGGTGGGATGAGAACGAGAGTGACGAGTGTTGAGGACACGAGGCCACCCAGGATCACGACCGCCATCGGCCCCTCGATCTCGTGCCCCGGCTGGCGCAGCTGAATGGCGACCGGCAACAGGGCGAGCGCCGTCAGCGATGCCGTGAGCAGTACCGGTGTGAGCCGCTCGGCCGCGCCGCGCGCCGCCATCGCGAGTCCCCATGGCTGCCCTTCAACCGCGACCAGGTGGTCGTAGTGCGAGATGAGCAGGATGGTGTTGCGCGCCGCCATGCCGAACAGGGCGATGAAACCCACCATCGCCCCAAGCGAGAGCGTGTAGCCGGTGACCGCCACCGCGGCGACGCCGCCGAGAAGCGCGCTCGGCAGCGCGACGAGCACGAGGAGCACGTGCCGGCTGCGCCCGAACGCCAGCGCCAGCAGCAGCACGATCAGCACGAAGGCAGCGAGTGCGTGCAGCAGCAGATCCCGTGCCGCAGCCGCTACCGCGGGAGCTTCGCCGCCGTAGCGCAGATAAACGTCCGGGGGCAGCTTCACCTGCGCCGCCACCGCCTGTCGTGCGGCCCGTGCGTAGCCCGCCTGATCGGAGGTCTTCGGGTTCGCGACGACCATCTGGCGGCGCAGGCCGTCCTCATGGTCGATGAGGCTGCGCGCCGACACCAGCTCGAGCGTCGCGACCGCGGACAGCCGCACGAGCGCGCCGTCACGGCCGCGTAGCGGCAGATCGCCGACGTTCTGGGGGGTGCGACGCACGCCGGCGATGCGCACCGTCACGGGCACGCTGCGATCGGCCCGGGTCAGTTCGGCGACGGCCGTGCCGTGGAACGCCGCATTGACCGTACGCAGTACGTCGGACGCTTCCAGACCGTACAGCATCAGCCGCTCCGGGCGCAGCGCCACGCGCAGCTCCGCCTGTCGCGGCGGCGCCTTGAGGCGCACGGTTCCGCTGTCCGGCAGGCGCTGCAGCACGGCGGCGATGTCGCCGGCCACCCGATCGTCCACGTCGAGATCCGGGCCGAAGACGCTCACGAAGAATGGTGCCCCTTCGCCGGACAGCGTCTCGCCGATGCGCTCGACGAGGACTGAATAGATCTCGACGAGCTGGTTGGGAAAGTCGTCGAACACGGCGCGGACCCTGGCGTCGAGCTGCTGGGCCGTCAGTCCCTGCGAGCGGTCGAGCTGAATCTCGAACTCGCTCTTGTTCGGCGCATCGGGATCCTGGCCATTTTCGGCGCGCCCGATCTGCTCGGCGACGCTGCGAACGCCGCGCATCGCCGCCAGGCGCTCGGCGATCCGCCGGCCGACGCGCGCGGTCTCTTCGAGCGCGATGCCCGGCCGCAGGGCGGCGTGGGCGATCAGGTAGTCCTCGCGGAAGTCCGGCAGCAGCCGCGCGCCCAGTGTCGGCAGGAGCACACCGCCGGCGGCGCCCGTCAGCAGGAGGATGGCGAGCACCAGCAGCGGGCGGGCGTGCAGGCGGGCAATGGCCCGGTGCTGGAGCGTCTTACAGCGGCGCAGCCAGCCCGCCTCCGGTCGCGGCACGTAGCGGCCCATGAGGAGCGCGCACAGCGCGGGCGTCGCGCTCATGGCCACGAGTAACGAGAGGCCGACCGCCACCATGAAGGCCATCGCCAGCGGCCGGAAGAACGAACCCTGGAGTCCGGACAGCATGAAAATCGGCAGGAACGCCACCGCCACCGCGGCGGTGGCGTAGAACACCGGGCGTCTGACCTCGAGCGATGCATCGATGAGGAGCTGGCGGCCGTCGGTGCCGGGCGGCGCGTCCCGCCGCCGGCGCGTGATGTTCTCGACGTCTATCACCGCGTCGTCGACGACCACGCCGAGAGCGACGACCAGGCCTCCCAGGCTCATCGTATTGAGCGAGACGCCGCGGCTCATGAGGACCCACACCGTCGCGAGCAGCGACACCGGAATCGAGCTGAACGAGATCAGCGCGCCCCGCCAGTCACGCAGCGTCACGAGCAGCAGCGCGACCACCAGCACCGCGCCGACCAGCAGCGAATTGCGCAGCTTCGCGATCGCGCTCTCGATGAAGCTCGCCGGCCTCAGGAGCGCCGCATGGTATTGCACGCCCTGCGCCGCGAGCGCCGGGGCGAGCGCGGCGAGGCGGTTCTCGAGCGCGTAGGACACTTCGAGGGTATTGGCGCCAAACTGGGTGGAGGTCTCGACGAGTATGCCCGGGCGCCCGCCGATCATCGCATCGCCGAAGCGCGGCGCCGGGCCGTCCCGCACCGTGGCGACATCGCCGATGCGCAGCGGCACGCCGTCGCGCGTGGTGATCACCGCCTTGGCGAGCGAGTCTGGCGAATCGCCCGTCGCCTGGGCCTGCAGGACGATGCGCTGGGTGGCAGTCTCCAGGTAGCCGCCCCCGATGAGCTCGGTCCCGCGGCGCGCTGCGTCGGACACGTCCTCGAGCGTCAACCCGGCCGCCTGCAGTTTCACCGGGTCGATCAGCAGCTGCCGCTCCCGGGAATCGCCGCCGAAGATCTGTGCCTGCGCGACGCCGGGAACGGCGAGGATCTGCGGCTTGACCGTCCAGCGGATGAGGTCGAGCAGCTCCATCGGCGAGAGCCGATCGCTCGTGAAGCCGAAATGCAGCAGGTACTCCATCGAGGAGCTGAGCGGCGACAGGAGCGGCCGCCCCACCCCGGCCGGCAAGAGCCCCGCAGACTGCGCCAGGTGTTCGGTGATCACCTGGCGCTGTCGATAGGGATCACCGCCGCTGCCGAAGACGACCTGGATCGCCGACAGTCCCTGGCTCGAGGTCGAGCGGATGGCCGCGACGTTCTCGGCACCGGCGAGCAGACCCTCGAGCGGTCGCGTCACCAGCGCCTCGACCTGGGCGGCATCCAGCCCCGGCGCCTCGGTCTGCACCAGCACGTGCGGCGGCGCAAAGTCCGGAAACACGTCGAGCCGCGCATTCAGGAGCGCGTGGGCGCCGAGCAGCGCAATCAACACCGAGAGCGCTGTGACAATCTTCGGGTGCGCGATCGAGGCACGGACGCTGGCGGCGAGCATGACGCTCAGTCGTGCTCTTCTTCCGCGGCCGAGAAGGTGCCGATCCCCTGCAGCGACCACAGCACGCCGGCGCCATCCACCACGATGGCGTCGGAGGCGTTCAGTCCGCTCACCAGCCAGCCCTCGCCCATGGCCGAGAGCAGCTGCACCGCGACCGCTTGGTATTGGTGCTTGCCGCCCGTGTTCCGGCCGACGTTACGGTACACGTAGGCACCCTTCTCGTCGTACAGGAGCGCCACCGCGGGAACCAACAAGCCCTTGACCGCTGCACGCTCGAGCAGCACCCGCACGTGCGCACCGGGCCTGAGTCCCGGCGGCGCGCGATCGACTGCGAGCAACCAGGCAGCGCCCTGCAGCTGCGGGTCGGTTCTTTGCAGCGACCCGAGTACGCGGGCCGCGACGCTCACGCCGTCGATTTCCAGCAGCGCCCGCGGGCCCACCGAGTCTGCCAGGGGGTGTCCGGGCAGTCCGGCGCGCACCAGGACCTGGCGGTTGGCGCTCAAGGCGTCGATGAGCGCGTGGCGCGCCTCCGCGCCGAGCGCCGCCACCGGCCCCCACTGCAGCGCGAACGTCGCCGCCGCCGCTCGCGCCTGCGCGCCGGTCTCGCTCGCCTGCGCCTGCGCCAGCTGCAGGGACTTGAGCGACGCATTGAGGTTGTCCCGGTAGAGCCCGGCCAGGCGCGCGAGCTCCGCCTGCGCTGCATGCCAGGCGGCCTGCGTGCTCTCCATCCGGCCAAGGTCCGTGACGAGCGCCACCGGGTCGACGACGAGGCCGTAGGCCTCCAGCTGCGGCGCGTTCACCGTTGCAACCGGGTGATCGACGCGGATGCCCACGGCTCGCTGCTGCGTGTCAGTCAGGGCGAGCGCTGGGTGTACGCCGGCCGGCGGTGCCGCGTTCCCGTCCCGCTCCGGGCCGGCGTAGGTCACGGCCGCCAGCAAGGCCAGCAGCAGTCGTGTCGGGTTTTTCATGACGCGGGGCTCACCGGATCGCGGCGGGCAGCATCAGCCGAAGCGCGGCGACGCCGGGACATTCTTCTACTAGGGCACGACGTCGAACTTGAGATCGTCGAAGTTATAACGTGACTTCTGCACCCAGCTGCCGTCTTCCTGCTTCACCGGCACCTTGTGCAGGCGGATCTCGTCCACGGTCAGCTTGCCACCGTGCTCGTTCACCCAGAAGTCGATGTCGTAGAACTGGTCGGTCGTGCCGGCCTTGCGGAAATCCGTGCACGCGAAGAAGCGACCGTCCTGCTGCAGGCGGCGCACGGGCTGATGGGTACCCACGAAGTCGAGCTCGAGCGTCTCGCCGGTCACGGGGTCATTGAGCTTCGTGGTCCCCTGCTTCGGGTCGCGCCCCTGCACGATGCTCTGCTCGACCGCGGACATCACTTCCCAGCCGCGCGTCTGCTCGGTCTTGCCGGGGTGCTCCGATGCCGGAATCCACCACCACGGGATCGGCTGCCGCGCCTTCAGCGTCCACGCCGTGCCCTCGCGCTTGGGCGCCTTGTAAATGCGCGTATCGACGATCTCGAGCTTGTCCGCGCCGGGCTTGACCCAGAAGTCGATCAGATAGCGCTTTTGCGCATCGTCCTGCGCGTGGAAGATCACGTCGGGGAAAAAGCCATAGCCGTGGAGCGTGCGGGTGAAGTCGATTTTCTCAAAGACCAGTCTGAGCGTTGTGCCACTCACCGGGTCGACGAGGGGGAAGATGCCGCCGTTGTGCGCCACCGTCTCGGCGATGGCGCGTGAGACAAAGCTCTCGACCTCCTCGGTCTTATACGCGTCCATGTGCTCGCCGGTCGCCTGCACCGCGCCGGCCGCGCTGAAGTCGAGGGCACGCGAGATGTTGCCCTGCGGGTCCTCGAGGAACTGCTTCTTGGCCTGCTCGGAGCTGAAGCAGTAGCGCTTGCCGTCGCGTGCCGTCCAGGTGACCGAGCAGTCCGTCGCGATCGAGCGGCCCTCCGCGAGCCCCATCGCACACTGGCCGCCGAATTCGGTCTGGGCGGCGCTCGCGGCGGGCGCCGCAGCACCGGCAGGCACGGCGCCGGCCAGAAGAACACAGACCGCCAGCGCTGTCGCAGCCAACGTTCGAGTCGAGCGCATGTATACCCCAAAACCGCACGCGTCAGGATGCGCGCGCTCCGCGGTTCGCAGTCATGCCGACCTTCAATGTTACGCTCTTTTGCCGCGCGCACGCGGCCCAGGCGGTGCCGCTGCCGATACGCCGCGCTGCACGGAACAGCGACGGCGCTGCGCCGTCCCCGCTCGCGGTGATCGCGGAGCACGAGACCATGGTCGGGAACGACAGAGGATGTGATCGAGCCCGGCGTCCCTGCATGCGGCCAGACGCCGGCGGTGAAGGACTTAATGGTACGGAAGCTGAGCCTTTCATAGAGCTGGACCGCGGTGCGATTCTCCGACGTAACGGTCAGCGTCAATTCCCTGAATTTCATGGAGCGCAGCGCTTCTGCGGAAGTTTGCATGAGCATGCGGCCGATGCCGTGGCCTTGGTAACCGGGCAGGACGCAGATCTGCGTCGTATGCCCGACGCCAGAAGAAACCTCGCTCGTTAATACCGCGGCCACGAGCTCATCGCTTCCGGGCTGATGCAGAACGAACGATGCTCCCTGTACAAACTGGCCGCAGCCGGGCAGCAGAATAATATTTTTCAAAAACTTCAGCGCGCCCCCGCGGCTCCGGTACTGGTCGTTGATCTCGCCATCGACGTGATTCGCATACGCCAGGTAGATCAACTTGGCGCAAGGCTCAAAGTAGCGGTCATTCCAGCGGTTGAGGCGCATGCCCGCCGAAGCGCCGGATTTCGCTTCGTGCAGCTTCAGCAGATCCTGCAGCATGAACTGGCGCGTGTAGAGGTGAAATCCCTGGTCGAGCAGCGGGGAGTCCACCGGGCCGCTGAAGGGCATCAACTGCGCTTCGATGCGCGCGAGATGCGGGATGGCGCGCATGGAGAAGAGCATCTCCTCGAGGAGCCGCCGGCCGATGGAATCCTGCGGGAATTTGGAGGAGACATACAGGCCGCCGATCAGACCTTTCTGATCTTCGAGTACATAAAAGGAATACCCGGCAGCCACGCCATTTTCGAACGCGACGCATCCGGCCAGGGCGTGCGCATCCAAAAAGCGTTTGATGAGTTCGAGCGCACCGCGGTAGTCCCAGTGCAATTCGTCGTGCCAGTGCCGCGCTTCCTCTTCGAGCAGCGGCTCAATCTGGCGGACGGTGGTCTGTCGCAAATCGACGATGTTCATGGATGGCCGGAAACCCAGCGCGGCCCCTGCCGCGCGAACACTATCATAGCCGATTCGTTGCGCCCGAGTGGCGGATGGCGTGCCGCGTGTGATACAAATCCGACACAAGGGGAGGGGGTTCAGGCAGTGGGGCGAAGGAGGTGTGCTAGGATGCCAACTATTACGTTCCCATTGTGAGGTATAGAAGAAGCGGCCACCGCCGCCAGCCCCGTTGCGCAGATGACGAATGCAGATCCTGTACGAACTCCGCTATCCG
>Ga0208991_1000412_pt1 | contig 10490 bp, 6 predicted proteins | sample MedBloCAOM3_M2_FD_187855 | JGI IMG/M metagenome (GOLD analysis project Ga0208991, IMG submission 187855) | Forest soil microbial communities from El Dorado National Forest, California, USA - Mediterranean Blodgett CA OM3_M2 (SPAdes) (version 2) | ecosystem: Environmental > Terrestrial > Soil >...
AATTTCACTGAGCCAATCATTGAGACAGCTGTTGTATCGTTAAATCATTCATGCAAGACCGCATTTAACGGCCAGGGTATTCCGCTACCTTAGGACCCTCATAGGTAAGGCCGCCATTGATCGGGGTTTCCTTCAAAGCCAAGCTTATTTTAGTCAACTTAGAAAATCCGTTAACCAGCCGACATCGGGCAGAAATCACACTCAATACTTTGATTTATTATCTTACTGCAAAGTGCTTTGTTTTAATTAAACAGTCGTACAACACTATTCCATGCCTCCTCTTCTTTACCTGATATTAATCAGGAGGAATGGCTCTCCTTATCCCGAAGTTACGGTAGCCAATTTGCCGAGTTCCTTAATGATTGTTCACTCAAACGCCTTCGTATTCTCTACTAGCTTACTTGAGATAGTTTCTAGGTACGGTTTTTCATTCTATTACTTTTTAACTTATTAGTTTAAAGTAATATTATTACTGTTTTTCCAGAACCCTCTTCACTTTAAAGAAGGTTGTTACTTTGTAATAAAGATTTACTCATCATTTAATCCTTTAGGATTATAAATTTAGAGGCCGTTACTTTAATAAAACCATAAGCTTTAGGCGAGGGTAAATTACCCTTTTTCGTTACTCATGTCAGCATTATCACTTGGGTTATCTATTATTATTCTTATAAAGAATTAGTCTAAGATTTACCCAACGTTCCACTACCCCATCAGATAGAATAATATATATTATTCGTAAATATGGACAAGGTTTCGGTATACTGTTTAGATCCGTTAAATTTTCGGTGCAACTATCAATTATAAATTAATTTTACTAAACCAGTGCTCTGTTACGAGATCTTTAAAAAATGACCGCTTCTAAGCCTATTTCCTAGTTGTATTAGATAGTAACTTCCTTAATTTCACTTAACATTAATTTTGGAACCTTAACTCTTGTTCTGGGCTGTTTCCCTTTAGACATACAACCTTATCGTACTATGTCTGACAATTCAATATTTATCTTTGCCCTTCCGAGTGCGAATACTCACCGATAAAACCTTCACGGTTGCCCGATATATGCAAATCCATTTTTTTTTATAATTATAATAATATATGGTAATTGCCTGAGATCACAGTTCTGTACCTGCTAAGATATAACTTAAATTACCTACTTATATAGGTTTCGCAGAAAACCAGCTATCCTAGTCAGTTTTGTCTTTCACTTACTTACCACAATTCTTCGGATATCTTTACAACGATAAACCGTTCGGACTTTTATAATCCTGACTGTGGTAAGATCACTAGGCTTCGGGTCTAATTTTAGATACTAACTCATTATATTATAATTGGTTTATCTGGGCAAATGTTTTACATATGCTCGCATCTATTATTAACTTGCTGACCCATTATGCAAAAGGTACGCTTTCATTTGTTTCTTAAACTTAACTCAAGCTGCTTATAAAACTACTAATTCATACCAATTCCTTCACAGTACTGATTCACTATCGCTTATATATTATATTTAGCCTTAGAGGAAGGTTCCCCTTTTTTCAAACAGGTTTTACCCATTTTACTTAATTAAATTATTAGTAGATCTAAATTATTATTTTTTAATCTAATAATTATATGTTATGTTATTTTTATTTATCTTACTACTATCCGAATAGTAGCTCTGTTTTATAATTTATTTATAACAATATGTACTTTCTAATAATACATAGGCTTCTCTACTTTCATTCTCACTAATCATAGAATCTCGTTTGATTTCTTTTCCTAAAGTTACTAAGATATTTCAGTTCACTTTGTTTATTATTGAATTTCTCTAAGAGTACATGCGTAAAAAATTATAACACAAGTTAAAGTATCTCCTCTCTTTAATATATAGCTAGGTATTCCTAATAGTTTCTTTATATACTTTTTTATATTATCATTATATATAATATAAAATAATTATTTTGATATCAATCACATTACTAATAAATATATACATATATATATTTAGAATTTGAAAATTCTTATGACTAGAACATAACAATTCTTAATCAGGTTACTTAGACTCGAACTAAGAAGATCTCCCACCCAAAGGGAGCGCTTTAACCAATTTAGCTATAACCTGTAAAAATATATAATAGAAAAATATTTTATTCAGAAAGTATGGGATTCGAACCCATGAAATATTTCTATTTAATTAGTTTCAAGCTAATCGCCTTAAACCAAACTCGACCAACTCTCTTTATGATTCCTTAAGGACTTGAACCTTAAGTAGCATCCTTATCAAAAATGTGCTTTACCAATTAAGCTAAGGAATCTCTAATTTATATATTCTATTACAAGAGTAATCAGATTTGAACTGATAATGAGAAATTTGAAGTTTCCGAGTTTACCGTTAGCCTATACTCTTTAAGAATGTTAATCGGAAAAGAAGAGACTCGAACTCTCAGGTCTATAAGACACCCTTTAGCAAAGGGCTCGCTTTACCAATAGCAACCTTTCCTATGATTTGATATTTAATACTATTAAATAGAATAAATCGAGTCGAAACGGGCTCGAACCGATATAAACTCCCTTGACAAAGGAGTTCCTTACCAATTAGGATACCGACCCTTATTATATGTATAAATACATAATAATTTTAAATAAAAGTATGAATAATAAAACTTATCTTCTGTTTGATCATCATTTTGGATCAGAACCTTTTCAAGGTTCTTGAGGGAATATTGGTTTTGGTTCAAGAACTGGTAACCGACCTGGACTATCAGGACCTTCCCATGGACGAGCAGTACCACTACCTGTACCTGTACCTGTACCACTACCTGCACCACCACTACCTGTACCACCGCTACCTGTACCATTACCACTACCACTACCATTTGTACCTATATTTGAAGAACCTTCTCCATCCATCATATTTACCAAGAGATTTTTAGATTTTGTAGCGGGTTCTATTTTTAACTCATATACAGAATCTAGATCTAACTCGGGTCCATATACTAATATTACATCTTTAATGAAAGGAAATAAACCGAAAAATTCAACATATATTATAACGCAAAGAAATAAAAAGATGAAAGACATAATTATTTTTGAGTAAAAATTAGCAAAATGACGTTGAAAAAGACTTTTATTTGATTGTTTCATTTATTCGAACATATTATTCATTTTAATTTAATGATAGTGTTATTAAATAAAATAATTTTATTACCTTTTCTATATTAACACTATTTTGTATAATAACACTATTTTATTTAATAACTCCATTTTTTTCATACGTTGTATTTAATTAGTTAAATCTTCTATAATAATACTTATATAGAAGGATCTTATATAGAAATATTTTATAAAAAAAGGTTATATAAAAAGATTTTATATAAAAAGGATATTTCATAATAGATTTCATATAAAAAGATTTTACATAACAGATTTTATATAAAAAGATTTTATATAAAAAGATTTTTTTATAGAAATATTTTTTATAAGAATACGTTTTCCGATTTACAGCTAAAGGGACTCGAACCCTTAACATTCGTTTGGAAGACGATAATTTTACCATTAAACTACAGCTGTTGAATTTTTTATTATTATTAAATATTTCCATTACTAATATATATCAATGAATATACAAGTATATTCATTAAACTAGAGGTTTTATTATCCTTATATAATTAATACCTTTTATCTATTTATTTTCATTAATATATTGTATTAAAGTAGTATTGCTGATACCAATACCCTTAGCAGCAAATAAATAATCCTACTTTCTTTCATTATTCTTATCACTTATAACAATTGTTATATGAGCAATTACTAAATTACGAATTTTAAATTTTAATAAAGTTTTTGAAGGATGTTTAAATCCTAACATTGAACCAGCTTTTTTACATATATTATATTCTGGCATGAATATATCTATATAATATTGTTCCTTATTAATCAAAGATTCTTTATTACAATATTCTAGTATTACCATATAAAAATCAGAGCACCCCCTTAATTTAACAAAGCTTTATATATACGGCTATTATATATAATAATTATACTTTCAAGATAATTTACACAATAATATTTTCTTAATCTCTTAGTAATATTTGTAGAACTTCCTAGATAACTTTCATTCCTTATTTTATTTACTCATCTATAAACACCTATTTTATTTTCATTTTCTCTTAATACATTAGCTTTACTTAATAATGAATATTCATATAATATATAAGGACTATAATTAATTTTATTTAAATTCATTCTTTATTAATAAAAAATAATAAAAAGAGGCATTATCCTCTAAACTAAGATCTATGAGAGTCGAACTCATATAACAAAGATTAAAAGTCTCGTATTTTACCATTAAACTAAGATCTCTTATATATATAAATGTATAAGTCTATTTTAAAAATTTTTAAAATAAGGAATTACAACATTAAAAATATAATCAGTATTTATACATACGTATCTAATATGTGGTTGATCTTTTTAGGAAAATATGCTCCACAGTACCCTCAACTTGATATAAATCATTTATAAATTGATGAAAATCATCCTTATTTAAAGTCATTTTATGCTTTAAATTTATATTATAAAATTCTTTTTTTATTGCCTCCATATAAATTTTATTTATTAATATTTAAAAGAAAAAAAATTTTCTAATTTAACGTCTATTAAGAACCTCAATAGTAAACCGATATGAATAAGAATAGTCACACAATATCAACAAAATGTCAGTATAATATAGACGCCTCTAATCCAAGGTGATGGTTTTCAGTTAAATGATAGGCATAAGTACGTCACAATCCAACTGCTATGAAAGCTGTACCAATCAATACATGTACAAAAATTTATTTCAATAATTTTCATTATTGTTTAGACTATGTCATCATATTTATTTTTATAAACTAAAAATTTAATTTATATAATATGTAGAGTTTAGTGCCATTCTTTTACTTTTAAAGTAACATAATATTTATTAGCTAGTCGTTGAACCTCTATATATGTCAGAAACAGTATATAATTGGCAGCAAATTATCTTTAAATAAGACTTTTTTGCTATTTACTCTATTTTCAAAAATATTTATATATTTTTAACTTAAAACAAAACTATACCCCTTATAGGTTTGACCTGTATTTAAACAATGTTTAATCTTAGCTCTTCCTATGCGAAGACTTTTAGCACAATCACTAAAACTATTATAAATAGTTTTATTGTTATTACTATCCAAAACTACTATACTTGCAGATTCACTTACCAATTTATTAGTGTTTCTATAATAACGTAAAGAATCTTTAATTTCATAGGGGCTATCTAATAAATAAAGTTTACATAATAAACTTTCTATTTCTACTATAGAAATACGATTTACATTTTCAAGAAGATAAGAATTAGTTGTTAATCTATATTTATTAAGATGTAACTTAATTGCATCAAAAAGATATTTACCTTCTGTACTAGTATGATACCCTAAATAATATATATTAATTAATATTATTCATAATGAAAAATCTTTAGACTTCAATGATTTTAATAATACATTATGATTATTATCTTGCATTAATGGTATTATTATTTCTCTAAGTATTTTAATTTGATTTATTTCTAATACTATAGTAGGATTACTATTAACTCTATTAACTCTAGAAGCTATAAGAGTATTACCTACACCAATAAATTCTTTGATTTTATTATATAATTCTAATTCTTTATAATGATTTTCTAATCTAAATCTAGGTACATACTTATTATAAGAAAATGATCCTTCCCCATCTATAAACCCTATTAATCAATTTTTAGTTACTTTAATTTCATTATATCTAGGTTCTGGTAACCATTTATTAGACATATTCTGCATTTCTTTTTGACAATCAATTATAATGGATTTACCCTCATCAGATAAATGATTTTTACTATCTGTTAAAGAAACTGCCTTCTTAAACAATTCAAAGTGATAATATTTTGAGCTATTTAAATTAACATTAGTAAAAATTGGTATTATTACATTTAGTAAAGAATTTATATCATTTACAAAGAAATTTATTTTGTCTTTTGATTTAGATATGTGTCCACATTTTATAGTATTCATAATATAATATAGTATTTCTTCTTCATCCTTATGTAAACCTATTTGAAATGTAAACTGAGCATTTTTATAAGTATTATTTGTTAATCCTGTAATTTTAATATTAAAATTACCTTCTGCATCAGTAAACCCAACGAATCATTCTAGAAAATCTTTTTTTAATATAAAAGATTTTGATTTCATATCTTTATAAGCGGGTAAAGCAATAAATAATTCATTAATATTTTTGCTATTCATTAAAGTATAATTTTGTTGTTTTGTTAAAGTATAGTTTTGTATTATTTTAAGTATATAATATATAAATATAAAAGGGGCTACATTGATAATTAACCCATGGAAACCGGTACCAAAATAGAATACTGTACCAAAAGCACCATCACTTATAGTAAATGAAGAAACAGTATATTCTACACCTTGAAAAGCAGTGAATACAAGAGCTAAAATTACTGTGGCTATTAGACCGTAAAGTGCTCCACTTCTATTACCCTGTATTAATGAATGATGAGCATAAGTTACAGTTGCTCCAGAAGATAGCAATATAACTGTATTAAGTAAAGGTAATTCAAAAGGATTAACAGCTTCTATACCCATAGGAGGTCATTGAGCACCTAATTCAACAGTTGGTGCCAATGCACTATGGAAAAAGGCTCAGAATATAGCTAAGAAAAATAATCCTTCTGAAACTATAAATAAAATAACACCCATGTTAAGTCCTTTTTGCACAGCTAATGTATGATTTCCTAAATAAGTACCTTCTGAAATTACATCACGTCATCAGAAAGACATAGAACTAACTAAAGCTATAAAAGCTGCTATTAAAAAATAATGTGCCTCTTCAAAACCGTGCATAGTTAATACCCCACTAGTTGTAAGACTTAATAAACTAATACTAGTATAAATAGGTCATGGTGATGGTGATACTAAATGAAAAGGATGGCCTTGAAATAGACTTCTATTTGAATGCTTCATTTATAAAAAAAAATTATCCATTTTAATTTAATGATTAGTGTTATTAAATATAATAATTTTATTATATTTTTTATAATAATACTATTTTTTACATACGTTGTATATAATTAGGTAAATCTTCTATAATACTTATATAGAAAAATAGAAAAAATTTATCTTAGAGTATTATATCCTTATATAAGTATAAAGTTTTCTTTTATATTCTTATATAAGTATATAATATTCTTAAATTTTCTTATTTAAGAGATAAGTGATTTGAACACTCAACCTACCGCGTGTAAAACGGTTGCTCTACCATTAAGCTAATCTCTTTGAATTTATATTAAATAATAAAGATTTATATAACCCTTGTAAGATTTAATTTCTTTGTTTTATTGTAATAACAATAGCACCCACCATAGCTAATAATAATATTATAGAAGTTATTATTAATCATATGCTATAACTAGTATACATTATATTACCTATACTTGTAATATGATTAGTTTCAGATAAATTTCCATCTCATATTTTACTTGTTACGAAATATATTTCACCTTTATCTAATTCTAAAGTATTTAATTTAAATACTTTGTTTAAATAATCACTATAATTATTAGATCAAATATCATTTAGTGTATTATTTAAACTTACAGTGTAACTATTAAAAGTAGCAATACTATAAGGTAACATTTGATATATAGGATAATTAAATGATATAGTTATAAGGATAGCTAAAGGTATACTATTGCTAGTATAACTTAACAATTCACTAACTCTTATATTAATTAACATTAATATAAAAAGAAATAAGATAGATACAGCACCAACATACACTAATAAATAAGATAAACCAACAAAACTTAAACCTAATATAATTAAATAACTAGATATACTTAAAAATAATCCTATTAAAAATAATACTGATACTATAGGATTTTTACTTATAATAACAAGTATTCCAGATAATATAGCTAATAATGAAAGAATATCCAATACTTCTGCTCTATAGCCATTAGTGTAACTTTCACTTAATATAAATAAACTATTAATATTTAACACTTATAAAAAACCTCACTATCTTTTATTCTAAAAGACAAATAAATAAATTAATTTATTTATACTACTTTTTAAAAATTAAAAAGCAGATTGATCAATATAAAAATTTTTTTTATTTTTTTTTAAGAGGATATAGTAATATAAAGCAAATTTAGAAGAAACGTGTATAGGATTCGAACCTATATAATAGTGGCCGAAACACTTAACATTACCATTATGCGAACACGCTTTTTATGGCCTTATAAAACTAGCCCTTAACATGAATCGAACATATATCAGAATATTAACAGTATTCTGCTCTACCATTGAGCTATAAAGGCTAATCAAATTAATGTATGTTTGTATATATATTTACATTAATTTATATATTACTAGGAAGAAAAGGAATTGAACCTTCGACAGCATAATGCTACTGAGTTTACAGCTCAACCCGCCAAACCAACAAACGGAACCTTCCTTTATATATTTATAAAAAAATATATATATTTATATTGTTAAGATTAATGATTCCCGTGCAATTTCCACTACACGAACCGTATTACGACTTAACACCCATTGAAGTCACGCATACGAAGATTTCTTATTTATGAAACTTAAGTTAATTCTTTAGAGTAACTAAAAATAAGAAACCAAACTTATTGCACACACTACTTTCGGTGCCTGACGAGTAGTAAGTACCAATCTGAGATTAAATCCACCGTGACATGGTGATTCACGATTACTAGTAATTCCTTATTGATGTAGTCGAATTTCAGACTACAATCCATGTTTTACCCTACTTTAATTAGATTAGCTAAAATTCACATTTTCGCATCATTTTGTATAGGGACATGCGGCACGTCTATCGCCCACAATATTAAGGCCATGATGACTTGTCTTGGTCCCTGTTATCATATCCAATATATTGGTGAACTGCTTTATTTTTCTTAAAGAAATAAATAAAGCAAGGGCTTCCGTTAATTTAAAGGAGTTAACCATTATCTCACGACATTAACTGCAGACAGCCGTGCAACACTTGTAATATTTTGTTAATTAAATATAATTAAGTAAAATAATATTCAAATTGTGGTAAGGTTTTTCGCGTAGCTACGAATTAAATAACATACATCACTACTGGTTTCAGAAACGGTCTAATGATTTCAGTTTCTGTGTTGCCACATTACTCTTGAGGTGAAATGCTTGCACTTTCATTTATAGGTCAAAGAATCTAACCTATGGCATTCATAATTTTCTGCCTGGACTACTAGGGTACCTAATCCTGTTCGTTACCCAAGCCTTCGTCCCTCAACGTCAGTTATTACATAAAAGGTAGCTTTCGCCTTTGCCAGTCCTTAAGGTATCACAAAATTTCAACTCTCCTCCTTAAATACTCCCCTCATCACATAAAACTCTAGCAAAATAGTACCTTCTTTGGCTAATTTTACCGTCTAGGTACCCTTTATACCTAATAAAGATGAATAACACTAGTCTTCTACGTATTACCGCGACTGCTGGCACGTAATTTGGTCAAGACATATGAATATTAAATTGTCATTATCAGTTTAATATTCAGAACTTTATTCGACAAAATCGATACTATACTTTCTGCCTAAATAAATCTAGTTCAATGTTTTTTTATATATAAAAAAACATTTACAGTTAATTTATTGATTAATTATAATTGAATATAATTAATCAATAAAACAAATATAGCTAGCCGAAGCTATACATTCTTCCAAGTTGCTGGTTCAGCCGTTAGGCCATTGACCAATATTCCCCACTGCTGTACTATACGTATTGGGGTTTTTTCAGACCCAATGTGATCGATCGACCTCTCAGCCCCGATTACGGAAATCTTAAGCTAGTTAAACCATTACTTTAACTACTACCTATCCGTTATATTTATTGTCCTCTTAAAGCGGAATTACTATTCCTTTATATAATTTATAAGGTATTTACCCCTTACTTTAAGGCAGCTAAAATATATACTCACCTGTACACCACTTCTAATAAAATTAATGATTTTACTCATATATTAAATTAGACGTACGATTAGCATGTGTCAAGCATTTGGACAGCGTTCACTCAGAGCCATCATCAAACTCAGTGTAATAAAAATGGTATAAAATAATATTGTTATTTATACCATTACTAATTAATATTAAACTTTATACATGATTTTTATAATTATGTACTATTTTTTTATCATATTATTTATTATAATAATTGGACACTTATAAGCCGGGTCCTGTGATAGTTATTAGTCTATATTAAAACTTATTTAAAGGCTTGTATGTTCATAAATCATATTTTACTATACAATAATAATTTACTATACAATATGATTGATATTTTCTCTTAAATACCTAAGATTTTACTATGTACTTACTTTTATGTACTGAATTTCTATAAGCTCTGGACTTTCCTATATTGTATATATACAATATTTGTGCTATTAGT
>Ga0208991_1000414_pt1 | contig 10483 bp, 4 predicted proteins | sample MedBloCAOM3_M2_FD_187855 | JGI IMG/M metagenome (GOLD analysis project Ga0208991, IMG submission 187855) | Forest soil microbial communities from El Dorado National Forest, California, USA - Mediterranean Blodgett CA OM3_M2 (SPAdes) (version 2) | ecosystem: Environmental > Terrestrial > Soil >...
CCGCGCGTCAGCTTGCCCTCCGCTACCTGCGGGTTGAGCAGGATCTTGATGTTCACCTCGACGTCGGAGGTGTTGACGCCGGCGGAATTGTCGATGAAGTCGGTATTCACGCGACCCTTGGCGAGCGCGTACTCGACGCGGCCGCGCTGCGTGAGGCCCAGGTTGCCGCCTTCGCCGACCACCCTGGCCCGCAGCTCGCGGCCGTTGATGCGCACCGCGTCGTTGCTGCGGTCGCCGACCTCGGCGTTTCTCTCGTCACTCGCCTTCACGTAAGTGCCGATGCCGCCGTTCCACAGCAGGTCGACCGGCAGGCGCAGGATGGCGCGGATGATTTCATTCGGCGGGGCGCTCGCGCTCTCCAGGCCCAGCAGCGCGCGCGCTTCCGCCGGCAGCGCGATCGACTTCGCCGCACGCGGAAAGATGCCGCCGCCGCGCGAGAGCCTCTTGCGGTCGTAGTCGTCCCAGCTCGAGCGCGGCAGCGCGAACAGGCGGGCACGCTCGGCGAAACTCACCGCGGGTTGCGGGTCCGGATCGATAAAGATATGACGGTGATCGAAGGCGGCCTGCAGGCGGATGTGCCGCGATAGCAGCATGCCGTTGCCGAACACGTCTCCCGACATGTCACCGATGCCGGCGACGCTGAAGTCTCGCTTCTGCGTGTCGATGTCCATCTCGCGGAAGTGCCGCTTGACGCACTCCCAGGCGCCGCGCGCGGTGATCGCCATTTTCTTGTGGTCATAGCCCGCGGAGCCGCCGGAGGCGAACGCGTCGCCGAGCCAGAAGCCGTAATCGGCCGCGATGGCGTTGGCGATGTCGGAGAAGGTGGCGGTGCCCTTGTCGGCCGCCACCACCAGATAAGCGTCATCGCCGTCACGGCGCACGACCTGCGCCGGCGGCGTGATGCGGCCGGCGACGATGTTGTCGGTGAGGTCGAGGAGGCCGCGGATGAAGGTCTGGTAACAGGCCACCACCTCCGCCTGCATCTCCTCGCGCGTGCCGGCCGGCAGGCGCTTGGCGACGAAGCCGCCCTTGGCGCCGACCGGAACGATGAGCGTGTTCTTGACGTTCTGCGCCTTCATGAGGCCGAGAACCTCGGTGCGGAAGTCCTCGCGCCGGTCCGACCAGCGCAGGCCGCCGCGCGCGACATAGCCCATGCGCAGGTGCACGCCCTCGACGCGCGGGCTGTAGACGAAGATCTCGAACTTCGGACGCGGCAGCGGCAGGTCCGGAATTTTCGCCGGGTCGTACTTGAAGGACACGTAGCGCTTCGGCTGGCCGTCCGCGCCCGGCTGATAGAAGTTGGTGCGCAGCGTCGCCTCCACCAGGGTCAGGTAGGCGCGCAGGATGCGGTCGTCATCGAGGCTGGTGACCGCGTCGAGTCCCGAGCGGATCTGCGCGACCAGGTTCTCGGCGTTGCGCTCGCGGGCGCGGAGGCTGCGGGAGGCCGCGGGCTCGAAGCGCGTCTGGAACAGGCGCACCAGGTTCCTGGCGATGCCGGCATTGGCCCCGAGCGCGCGCTCCATGTACGCCTGGCTGAATGGCACGCCGGTCTGCAGCAGGTAGCGGCAGTAGGCGCGCAGCATCACGATCTGACGCGCGGTCAGCTCGGCGCCGAGCAGCAGACGGTTGAAGCCGTCGTTCTCCACCGCGCCGCTCCAGGCGGCCGCGAAGCCCTCGCGGAAGTTACCCTCCATGCGCGCGATGTGCACGATCAGCCCGTCGCGCTGCTCGAGCTCGAAGTCCTGGATCCAGGCCGCGCCACCTTCCGGCCACGCGAGCTCGTAGGGGCGCTCGGAGATCACACGCAGCCCGAAGTTCTCGAGCATCGGCAGCACGTCGGAGATCGGCACCGGATCGCCGAGCCTGACGATCTTCAGATGCACCCGCTGCAGTTTCTGGCCCGCGGGGCGATGCAGGTTGAGCTGCAGCGCGTGCGGCTGCTGGCGCAGCGCCTCGAGCTCGGCGAGATCCCCGAGCACCTCGCCCGGGGCTACATCCTCCTGGTAGGCGAGCGGGAACGCATGGCCATAGCGGCCCGCGAGGGCGAGTCCCGCGGCTTCACCGCGGCGCTCGGTCAGCAGCTCCCGCAGCCGGTCCGCCCACGTCAGGGCCGCTTCCGCGATGCGGCGCTCGATCTCGGGGAAGTCGGGCTGGTGGCGTCGGCCCGGGTCGGTGCGCACCACGACGTGCAGGCGCGCGTGGCTCGAGCCAGAGATCTGCGCGTGGCTCTCCACGCTGGTGCCGGCGAAGCCGGCGCGCGCGATCTGCTCGATGCGCTGGCGCACCTCGGTGTTGTAACGGTCGCGCGGCACGTACACCAGGCAGGAGTAGAAGCGGTGATATGGGTCGCGCCGCACCAGCAGGCGCACCGTGCGGCGCTCGTACAGGTTGACCACCCCGCGCACGATGCGGATCAGATCCGCGATCCCGGCCTGAAAGAGCTCATCGCGCGGATAAGTCTCGAGCACGTTCAGCACCGCCTTGCCGTCGTGGCCGCCCGGGTCGAGGCCGAAGTGCTCGATGACGCGCTCCACTTTCCGGCGCAGCACCGGGATATCCCGCGGGCTGCCGTGATACGCGGTCGAGGTCCACAAGCCGAGGAAGCGGTGCTCGCCGTCGACCCGACCTCGGGCGTCGAAGGTCTTGACGCCGACGTAATCGAGCAGCTCGCCGCGGTGCACGGTCGCGGTCGAGTTTGCCTTGGTCACGATCAGCAGCTCCGGCTCGCGCGCGCGCGCGCGCACATCGCCGCGCAGCGTCGTGACGTTCGGGCGCTGGCCCCGCCGGCGGGTGCTGCTGAGGATGCCGAGACCCGAGCGCGGGTCGGGCACCAGGCGGTCCTCGGACCGGCCGCGCTCGAGCCGGTAGCGACGGTAGCCGAGGAACACGAAGTGCCGGCCTTCCATCCAGTCGAGCAGGTGGCTCGCCTCGCTCAGGTCGGCCGCCGGCAGCGGCGGGGGGTCGCTTTCGAGCCGGGTGATGATCTCGCGCACCCGCTCGCGCATCGCGCTCCAGTCCGTGACCGCGAGGCGCACGTCGGCCAGTGTCACCTCGAGATCACGCTGCAGCCTGTCGAGCTGCGCCGGGTCACTGACGCGGTCGATTTCGTACAGTTGCCACGACTCGGGGTGCGCGGCCTGGGCGCCGTTGGCGCCGATATCAACGAGGTGCCCGCGGCGGTCGCGGCGCACGGGCAGCACCGGGTGCACGATCAGGTGCACGGCGAGCTGCGCGCGGCTGAAGGCCATGCCGAGCGAGTCCACCAGGAACGGCATGTCGTCGGTGACCGTGAGCACCAGGGTATGAGCTGATTCAAAGCCGTCCTGGTGCGCATCGGGGTTGAACACCCGCACCAGCGAACGGCCCGGCGCGCGCCGCGCCCCGAAGGCGAGGTGCGCGAGCGCCGCCTTGGCGAGCTGCCGCGGCGTGCGCTCGGCGAGGTCCTCGTCCCCCACGCCGCGGAAGTAGGCGCGCAGGAAGCGCTGCGGCAACTCCTTGCGGCCGCCGCTGCCGGAGGCGGCGCGCGCGATGCGCTCGATCAGCGCGACGCGCGCGGCGGGGATGCTGCGGAGCAGCCGGTTCTCTTCAACAGCAACTGGCGCGTGCATGCCCATATTTCTTGCGCGGGACCGCGGCGGTGTCGCGTGCGCGCGGCCCACTGCCATGCCAGCACGGCCCGGCCGCAGGTCCCGCGGTGTTGCGGCGCGCGATTATACATGCCGCGGGCGCGGCGCGAGGAGCGCTGGCTTGTACGCGCTGCGCGCGGCACGCGCGCCGGCTCTGTGTCCAGCGCAGATTCCGGGGCAGCCCAGGGGCCCGGGCAGCTCCGGGCTGCGGGCCGGCGCGCCACGCGCCGGCTGCGCAGCAGTGGCGGTCGGAGCCCGCGGCGCAGTCAGGACTGCAACCGCTATTGGATCGCGATGCCGTGCGGACGCGCGGGGCCGGTCGCAAACGCGGTGTTGAAATCGAGCTCGAAGCGAGCGTCCAGGATCAGATCGTCGTGCGTCACGCGGGCGACGTGGATCTTGTGATCGCCTTCGGCATGCACCTTGCCGAAGCCGTCCTCGTTCAGGAAGTAGTCGCTGATCACCAGACGCTTCTCGTCGGCGCTCAGCGCGATGTAATGCGGGCCAGAGTCCGGTCCGAGGTCGAGCACCTTCAGCAGGCGCGGCTGCTGCGGATCGGAAACGTTGAGCATGGCCACTTTGCCGGCCTGATTCATCGAAATGAAGAGACGCCGGCCGTCACGCGTTATGCGCATCAGTTGCGGCCAACCGCCCCTGGCGATGGAGCCGAAGTCGAACACCGGCTGGGCCGTTCCGTGTCGGGTGTCGAGCAGGTACAGCTGATCGTCGAGCATGCCCGCGGTGTAGCCGCGCTCAGCGCGGTCACCCGGGATCAACTTGACGTCGATGGTGCCGCCGGCGTTGGGCATGATGATGGTGCGCAGGATTTCGCGGCGCGCGAGGTCCCACACCCGCACGCTGCCGCGCAACTCCGGGTTCCCTGAAACGGCATTGAGCGTTGTGGCAGGGCAAATGAAGTCACTGGTTACCATCAGGTTGATTTCGGGGCGCGCGGCGATGCCGTGCGGATTGAAACCATCATCCGGCGGGTTCGCGGGGTGCTCGCCGAGCAGATTGAGATGGCGGTCAAACTCGGCCACACGACCCGGCGCATGACCCGTCGCACCACCCATCATGGTCACCAGAAAGCCGCCCTCCGGCAGCGCATGGAATTCATCGGTTATGGAGGAAAGCGCTGGGTCGGCGGCTGTAATGAACTCGGGCTTGCCTGGGTCGGAAATATTCCAGAAGAAGATCTCCTTCTGTCCTTTGAGTACGCTGAGGAGTCCGCCGCAAGCGACGACTGTGCCGTCGGCAGACACGCCGATATGATGCATTTCGTTTCCCGTCGCACCGGGTTCCGGCAGCGCAGCGCGAGCGATCACCTTGCCGTAGTCGGCGGAAGTCTCGTCGAAATTCACGACTGCCAGAAAGTCAGGGTTGTGGCGCGCCTGATCGCCGGTGCATATGAACAGATGCCTGCCGGCGTGGCGCGGCTGCTGCGGTCTGGGCCGGCCGCCCTCCTGCTGCGCGCTCGATGCGCCGGCAAGCGTCAACAGTACGGCGACACCAAGGAGTCGCACGGTGGGGCGGGCTGCGCCGCCCGAGCGCCTGGTTTTGGTCATGGTCGTGGCCTTCCGTCGGTGCGAACCAGAATACGAAGCCGGGTACTTGGAAGTCCTTTGCGAAAGCTGATATTTTCCTCACGGATTTCCTTGCGAGCTCGCGCGATGGCTGCCGGCGGTCGCTACGAATTTGGGCACTACCGCCTGGATACGCGGGGGCATCTGCTGTTTCGCAACGGACGGCGCGTCGTTTTGACGCCCAAAGCCGTCGACCTGTTGGCCGCTCTGGTGGAGGCGCAAGGCGAGCCTGTTGGCAAGCAGGAATTGCTTCATAGGGTATGGCCCGACGCGGTGGTGGAAGAGGGCAGCCTTACCTCACACATTTCTCTGCTGCGCAGAGTCCTCGCCGAAGGCGCTGACGGGCGGCAGTTCATCGAAACGCTCCCGAAGCGTGGTTACCGGTTTGTTGGTCCCTGTGCCGCAATGGCGCAACCTGCCGCCGCCGGTGCCGGCAGGCGGATGCTGGTAGTGCTGCCGTTTGAGAACCTCAGCGGCGGCCGCAAGCATGACTACTTCAGCGAGGGTCTGACGGAGGAAATGATCAGTCAGTTGGCACGGCTAAGCCCCGAACAGCTCGGGGTGATCGCGCGAACTTCTGCCATGCAGTACAAGTCCACGACCAAGACCGCTCAGCAGATCGGGCAGGAGCTGGGTGTGTCGCACCTCCTGGAAGGCAGCGTGCGTCGCTCGGGAGAGCGGGTGCGCATCACTGCGCAGCTGATCCGCGTCAGCGATGCGACCCATCTGTGGGCGGAGGGCTACGAGCGCAGCCTGCATGACATCCTGGCGCTGCAGGCCGAGGTGGCGCGGGCGATCGCACGGGAGATACGGATCAAGCTCACGGTTGGAGCGGAGCAGCGATTGGATCGCGTGGCGGCGCTTGATCCCGAGGCGCATGAGGCCTATTTGCGGGGCCGACATTTGTGGAACCGGCGCACGGAAGAGGGCATGCGCAAGAGCATTGCGCAGTACGAGGAGGCGATCCGCCGCCATCCCGACTACGCCATGGCCTATGCCGGCGTGGCGGATTCGTACGTGATGCTCGCATGCCGTGGCATGGTGTCGGCCAAGGACACTTTCCGCAAAGCACGGGCCGCCGCGCGCAAAGCGCTGGAGCTCGATGGCGAGCTGGGCGAGGCACACGGGTCACTGGCGCACGTTCGCCTGCACGACTGGGACTGGGAAGGCCTGGATCGGGACTTCCTGCGGGCCATTGAACTGCATCCCGCACAGCCGATCGTCTATTACTGGTATGGGGAATTTCTGATGTCCATGGGCAGGCCGGAGGAAGCGATCGCAATGACGCGCCGGGCGCAGCAGGCTGACCCGCTCTCGCCCGTGATCGGAGCTTCGCTGGCGATGATCCTGTACCTGGCGCGCAAATACGATGAAGCCGTGCAGGTGTTGCAGCGCGCCCATGAGATCGATCCGGATCACTTTCTGCCGCACCTGCGCATGGGCCTGGTACGCCTGCAGCAGAAAAGGTATGCGGAGGCTATCCGGGAGCTGCAGACCGCCGCACGGCTCGCCAATCACAGCACCGAGACGCTCGCGGCGCTCGGCACCGGTTATGCGATGGCAGGAATGACCGGCGAGGCGCGCAAGATCGTCGAGCAATTGCAGGCGTCGCAGGCGGAGCACTATGTTTTGCCGTATAGCATTGCCAAGATCTACGCAGCGTCTGGCGACAAGGACCGGACATTCGAATGGCTCGAGCGGGCGTACCAGGAGGGTACTCCGGATCTGATTGAACTCAACTCGGAGCCGGTGTTTGACGGAGTGCGCGACGAGCCGAAGTTCTCCGAGCTGATGCGGCGGATCGGATTCTGCGTGCCCGCCAGCGGCGGCGACCTCGAGGTGCACTGATGAGCGACCGGCATGATAATCCCATGGGCACGGATGGCTTCGAATTCGTCGAGTACACCGCGCCGGATCCGCAGCTGCTGCGCACGCTGTTCGAGCGGCTGGGGTTCCCGGTGGTCGCGCGCCATCGCGCCAAGAACGTCACGCTGCACCGCCAGGGTGGGATCAACTTCATCATCAACGCGGAACCGCAGTCCTTCGCACAGACCTTTGCGCGCCTGCATGGTCCGTCGGCGTGCGCCATGGCGTTTCGGGTGCGCGACGCGGCCGCGGCGTTCCGCCGGGCGCTGCAACTGGGCGCCCGGCCCGGACCGCAGAGCGCCGGCCCCATGGAGCTCAACATCCCCTGCATCGAGGGCATCGGCGGCTCGCTCATCTACCTGGTCGACCTGTATGGCGAGCGCTCGATCTATGACGTGGATTTTCGCCCTGTGGCGGCGGCCGAGGGTGCGCCGGAGGCAGCCGGACTCATCCTGATCGACCATCTGACGCACAACGTCGGCCGCGGGCGCATGGATGTCTGGGCCGGCTTCTACGAGAAGCTGTTCAACTTCCGCGAGATCCGCTACTTCGACATCGAGGGCAAGCACACCGGGCTGCTGTCGCGCGCCATGACCAGTCCGTGCGGCAAGATCCGCATCCCGATCAACGAGTCGCAGGACGACAAGAGCCAGATCGAGGAATACCTGCGCGAGTATCACGGCGAAGGCATCCAGCACATTGCCCTCGCCACCGACGACATCTACCGCACGGTGGACGTGCTGCGACGGCACGGCGTTGCGTTCCAGGACACGCCCGACACCTATTATGAGAACCTCGCCGCCCGCGTGCCCGGCCATCGGGAGTCGCTCACCGAGCTGCGCAGCCGCCGCATCCTGATCGATGGCAATCCCGACAAGGGCGAGGGCGTGCTGCTGCAGATCTTCACGCAGAACGTCATCGGTCCGATCTTCTTCGAAATCATCCAGAGGAAGGGCAACGAAGGCTTCGGCGAGGGCAACTTCCGCGCGCTGTTCGAATCCATCGAGCAGGACCAGATCCGGCGCGGAGTGATTTAGGGCCGGTGCTCGCGGGCGAGGTACTCCTCGCTTTGCATCTCGATGAGCCGGCTCGCGGTGCGCGCGAACAGCCCCCGCAGCCGCTCGCCACGATACAGCTGCGCGGCTGGCGCCGCCGCCGATACGATGAGATTGACATTGCGGTCGTAGAATTCGTCGATGAGCGCGATCAAGCGGCGTGCCTCATCGTCACGCGCGGCGCCGAGCACCGGCACGTCCGCAACGATCACCGACTGGTACTCGCGCGCGATCTCGATGTAGTCGTTCTGGCTGCGCGGAGCCGCGCACAGCGCCTTGAAGTCGAACCACACCGCGCCGGCGCCCGCACGGATTACCGCGATCGGCCGGCCCTCGATCTCGATGACACCGCCGGCCCGCGCGTGGGTGTCGGCGAGGGCGGCGAATAGCGCCGCCAGCCGCGCGCCGGTGTCGGGCGCGCCCGCCGCCAGGTAGACGCCCGCCTGCGTGAGCTGGCGCAGCCGGTAGTCGGTAACGCCGGCGATGCGCGCCACCTCGAGGTGGCGCTCGAGCAGGCGGATGGCAGGCAGGAAGCGCTGCCGCTGCAGGCCGTCCTTGTACAGCTCTCCCGGCGGCACATTCGAAGTCGCCACCAGCGTGACGCCGCGCCGGAACAGGCCGTCGAACAGCCCCCCGAGGATCATGGCGTCGGCGATGTCCGCTACATACAGCTCATCGAAGCACAGCACGCGCGTATCGCGCGCCAGCGCCTGCGCGACGTGCTCGAGCGGGGAGCGCTCCTGCCGGATCTGCGCCAGCTGCGCGTGTACGTCGTGCATGAAGCGGTGAAAGTGCAGGCGCCGCGCCTGCGAAAAAGGCAAGCTCGCGCAGAACAGGTCCATCAGCCAGGTCTTGCCGCGACCCACGCCGCCCCACAGGTACAGCCCCGTGAGCGGCGCGCGCGCCACAGCGGGAGCGAGCCCGGTGAGCCAGCGCGGCAGGCGCACCCGGGGTGCGCGGGCGTCCGCGAGCAGACGCCGCCGCAGATCATCGAGCTTCGCGACCACCGCCAGCTGCGCGGCGTCGCTCCCCAGGTGGCGTTCATCGAGCTGACGACGGTATAGCTGCAGCACGCCCGCGTCCGCCCCGGCAGTCGCGCTCGGAGGGGCGTCGCTCACGCGCTTCAGGACTGCAGGTCGGGCAGATCGCGGAACTGCGCGAGCGCGCCGGGGTTGGCGAGTGCATCCAGGTTCTTGACCGGCAGTCCGTGGATCACGTTGCGCACCGCCAGCTCGGTGACCTTGCCGGACAGAGTCCGCGGCATGTCCGGCACGGCGATGATCTTCGCGGGTACGTGCCTTGGGGTGGTATGCCTGCGGATGGTGGCGCGGATCTGCTGCCTGAGGGCTTCGTCGAGTTCGACCCCGCTCTGCAGGCGCACGAACAGCACGATGCGCACATCGCCCTGCCAGTCCTGACCGACCGCCAGCGCCTCGAGAATCTGCGGCAGGCTCTCGACCGCGGAATAGATTTCCGCAGTGCCGATGCGCACGCCGCCGGGATTGAGCACCGCATCCGAGCGGCCGTAGATCACCACTCCATCATGCTCGGTGAGCGCCGCGTAGTCGCCGTGGTACCAGACGCCCGGGAAGCGCTCAAAGTAGGCGGCGCGGTATCTGGCTCCCGTGGGATCGTTCCAGAATCCGACCGGCATCGAGGGGAACGGCGCCGTGCACACGAGTTCGCCGCGTTCGCCGCGCACCGGCCGGCCGGCGTCGTCGAAGATATCGACCGCCATGCCGAGTCCGCGGCACTGGATCTCGCCGCGATATACCGGGCGCGTGGGACATCCGAGTGCGAAGCACGACACGATGTCGGTGCCGCCGGAGATCGAAGCGAGCTGCAGGTCGGCCTTGATGGCGCCATAGACGAAGTCGAAGCCCTCCGGCAGCAGCGGCGAGCCGGTGGACAGCACGGTGCGCAGCGCCGTGAGATCCACCGCCTGCAGCGGAACGAAGGCGCTCTTCTGCAGCGCCGAGAGGTACTTGGCGCTGGTGCCGAAGATCGTGATGCGCTCTTCCTGAGCCATGTCCCACAGCACCCCGGTGTGCGGATGGAAGGGACTGCCGTCGTAGAGCACCAGCGTCGCTCCGGTGGCGAGCGCGCTCATGAGCCAGTTCCACATCATCCAGCCACAGGTAGTGAAGTAGAACAGGCGGTCGCTGCGCTTCAGGTCGGTGTGCAGCAGGTGCTCCTTCTGATGCTGCAGCAGCGTGCCGCCGGCGCCATGCACGATGCACTTGGGCACGCCGGTCGTGCCGGACGAATACAGGATGTACAGCGGATGGTCGAAGGGTAGCGGTGCGAACGCGGCGGCGCGGCCGCTCGCGCCGAACTCCTGCCACAGGCAGGC
>Ga0208991_1000419_pt1 | contig 10471 bp, 13 predicted proteins | sample MedBloCAOM3_M2_FD_187855 | JGI IMG/M metagenome (GOLD analysis project Ga0208991, IMG submission 187855) | Forest soil microbial communities from El Dorado National Forest, California, USA - Mediterranean Blodgett CA OM3_M2 (SPAdes) (version 2) | ecosystem: Environmental > Terrestrial > Soil >...
CTGGTCAGCCGCGATCTCGAACGGATGTCGCGCGCGGACGCCCATCCGTTCGTGCCGCGGGTATCATCAAGGTTTCGGACCTTGTGGACGTTGTGGCGGGCGTCGCGGTCGCAGGAGTTTTCGTGAGCCTGGATGGTGCACCGTGCTGCACCATGGGAGGCCGTCATACCCGCGGAAAGCGGGTATCCAGTACGCTGCGGCTTCTCAATTCTATCACTGAGGCTCTGGAATGCTGGATCACCCGCCTTCGCGGGTAATGACGTCTGTTGACGGCGGCGGTGCCAAATCGACCGTCTCAAAGTTAAATCGATCCCGCAAATTCTTGCGCGATTCCAGAATGTTTTTCAAGAACGCGCGGTCGGTCTCGCTTGTCATCATCGGCTCGATCAGGTCGAGCTGATTCATGGCGACAAGTTGGAGGATCTCGGTGCGGGGCTTTCCGGCGCTGTCCCGCGGCAAGGCCTGCACCACCTGGATATGCTCGGGTGGCTTGGGGCCCTTCGCCGCCGCGAGCTCATTGCGCAATTGCGCTTCGAGCGTGGTCTGGTCCGCCTCCACGAAGGCATAAAGTCCGACGCCGGTGCGCCGGTCGGCGAACGCGACAATGGCGGTATCGCGAACGGCAGGATTTTTCCGAATCAGGTCGATCAGCACGGGTGCGTCATTGACAAGCCGCCGGCCGCCGCCTTCGCGATCGGTAAAGTTAAACAGCCCGCGGGTGATGGCGCGGTAGACCTTCTTGCCGGTCGCAAGCCAGATGCTGGCGACCAGCGACTTGCGCGCGAGAATTTTGCGCTCCTTCGGCGTCAGCGCCTCCGGGGCGTAGCTGCGCTTGTGCTTCAGAAGATGCCGAAGATCCTCGTAAGCGGCGATGCGGAACAGGCGGCCGCGGGTCCTGAAGCAGGCCGCGAGCTGAAAGTCGGTGAGATAGGCGCGTCCGTCGATGCCGCGCAGCCAGTTCTGCTCCTTGGCGAGATCGTTGTGGCAGATGCCGGCGCGATGCAGCTTGCGCAGCGCTTCCTTGGCGGAGCGGAAATAAGCGACATCGCCAGCTGGTTTTGCAAGATGCAGCGCCACCCCGTTGATGAAACCGCGCACCAGCGCCTGCCGGCCGGCCCACAGCAGTTCCGGCCCGACATGCAGGCCGCGCGCCAGCGCCAGCGCGCGGCGCTCGCGTGCAAACAGATGACGCGCCGGGATGTAGGACCACCACGGCACCTGATCGAGCCGGCGCAACACCGCATCGACTTCGCCTGCATCGCTGCGAAAGCGGCCGCGCTCGACCGTGGAAAACACGTCGCGCTTGAGCAATACGCCTTCGGTCCATCGCGCGGACAGCGTCGCGGCGTCATCCCCGGGCAGGCTCATGAAATGCTCACGCCGCCGCTGCTACGTGCAGGCTGTCGGCAATCCAGCGATCAAGATCCGACAGTGCACGGGCGCTGATCGCCTGTTTCTTGGCAACGGTCTTTTCATTGCCGCGCAGGCGCGTGCCGTCGGGATTTCTCGTGGGTGGACTGGCGAGCGGCGGAAACAGCCCGAAATTGATGTTCATCGGTTGGAACGAGCGTGGGCCGGCGTCGATGGTTTCGATGTGGCCGCCGGTAATGTGGCCGAGCAGCGATCCGAGTGCCGTCGTCGCGGGCGGCGGCGCCAGAGACGTTGAGCGTGCATCGGCCGCGGCATAGAGGCCGGCAATCAGCCCGATGCTTGCGGATTCCACATAGCCTTCGCAGCCGGTCATCTGCCCGGCGAAGCGCAGCCGCGGCTGTGCGCGCAGCCGCAATTGCGCATCCAATAGCTTCGGCGAATTCAGGAAAGTGTTGCGATGCAGGCCCCCGAGCCGGGCGAATTCGGCGAGCTCGAGTCCGGGGATGGTGCGGAAGACACGCTGCTGCGCCCCGTGCTTCAGCTTGGTCTGGAAGCCGACCATGTTGTAGAGCGTGCCGAGCTTGTTGTCCTGGCGTAGCTGCACGATGGCGTAGGCCTTCACCGTCGGATCGTGCGGATTGGTGAGCCCGACCGGCTTCATCGGCCCGTGACGCAGGGTCTCTCGGCCGCGCTCGGCCATCACCTCGATCGGCAGGCAGCCGTCGAAATAGGGCGTATTGGTTTCCCACTCCTTGAAGTCGGTCTTCTCCCCGGCAATCAGCGCGTCGACAAAAGCGTCGTATTGCTCTTTGGTCATCGGGCAATTGATATAGTCGGCGCCGGTGCCACCGGGGCCCATCTTGTCGTAGCGCGACTGAAACCACGCCGCCGACATATCGATGGAATCCTTGTGCACGATCGGGGCGATCGCATCGAAAAACGCCAGTGCGTTCTCGTCGGTGAGTTCGCGGATTGCCTCGGCCAGCGGTGCGGAGGTCAAAGGCCCGGTCGCGACGATGACGTTGCGCCAGTCCGCGGGCGGCAGGCCGCCGATTTCGCTCCGATGAATTTCGATCAGGGGATGGTCGTGCAGGGCCTTGGTGACGGCCGCTGAAAATCCGTCGCGGTCCACCGCCAATGCGCCGCCGGCGGGAACCTGATTGGCGTCGGCGGCGCGCATGATCAGCGAACCCAGCCGGCGCATTTCGGCGTGCAGCAACCCGACCGCGTTATTGGCGGCGTCATCGGAGCGAAACGAATTGGAGCACACCAGTTCGGCGAGGCCGTCGGTGCGATGGGCCTCGGTCATCCGGTCGGGGCGCATCTCATGCAGGATAACGCGTACGCCTGACCTGGCGACCTGCCATGCTGCTTCCGAGCCGGCGAGGCCCGCGCCGACGATATGCACGGAGTCAGAAGTGGATTTGGTGCCTGTCATAGGCACAGAGGTAGCGCGTTTTTAGCGCAAGTGGAATGCGGCGGCGCTTGGTGTTCGGAAGTTCTCTTGAGGGCGTCCCGCGAAAACGCACCACCACACTGGCGGCAGATACGACAACGCCCGCAGTGAGGCGGGCGCTATTCGTTCGTCAGTCGGCTGGAAAACGGATCAGGCGTTATAGGTGCCGGCTGCAATACGCGGAATGTCCGAACGATCAAGGCCGATATCGGCTAGTTCGCGATCGCTAAGCTGGGACAGTTCGCTGACATTGCGCTGATAGTCCCGGAACGCCTGGATCATGCGGATGAGCGAGAGCAACATGGGTAGTCTCCTTGCATTTCTGATTCAGCCCTTGGAGGAAGCCTCATCGTTGAAATGGATATAGTGCGAATTTGTGTACTGCAGAAGTTCCAATGGTGCGGTGCAGCTAATCCTAAAACGCATAACAGCGTAAGAGACGATTAACCTTTCGGCATAGCTGCCTTAAAATAGATGACCAAAAGGCTCAATGCCCAATGCGTTTTGTGGAAACAGCCCGTGAAATCGCAGCTAGTTTCTCATGCGTGATTCGCATGCACCGTCTGAATAAGAATGAATTTAAAATCAGTATTTGTAAACGAGACGAGTGGTGCCGACGGCTGAGCTGCAAGGGTATACCTTCGAGCAGGCTCGCGGTCGCTACGGTCGGGCCGGCCCTTAGCTGGTCTGGCAACTGAGCAAGGCGATGCACGCGGGCACGATGAAGTAAACCTCACGCCTAAGGGCCGGTTTGCGCTCCCGATCGGCTTCTCTAGGCGGAAGATTCACGGCGCGCGCGAGAGCTGGCTCGCGAAATACGCAATTGTCTTCGAATAAACCTCACTCTTGTTCCATTGCTGGATCACGGCGAAATTCGCGCTGCCGGGTCCCCAGTCCTTACCGCGCTGCCAGCCGTAACCGGCAAGGTAATTCGCGGTCGATGCCAGGACGTCGGGCGCGCTGCGCACAAGATCGCGGCGGCCATTGCCGTCGAAATCGACCGCGAATTTGATGTAGGACGACGGCATGAACTGGGTCTGGCCGATCTCGCCCGCCCAGGCGCCGCGCATTTCCGATGGCGCGAGATCGCCGCGCTCGACGATGCGCAGCGCGTCCATTAGTTCCGCACGGAACGTCTCCGAGCGCCGGCAATCGTGAGCCAAAGTTGCCAGCGAACGGATAGTCGGAAATTTTCCGATGTTGACGCCGTAGTCCGTCTCTAGCCCCCAGATCGCCACCAGCACCTCGCCCGGCACTCCGTAGCTTTGTTCGATGCGGGCGAGCACCGAACCATATTGCTTCATCAGGTTGGCGCCGCGGGCGAGGCGGGGAGGGACCATGCGGCCGGAGAACTCCTCGAAAGTTTGACCGAAGACCCGCTGCGAACGATCCCGGGAAAGTACCCCCTGATCCAGCGTCACGCCGCTCAAGCCGGATGCGATGGCGGATTGGGAAATTCCTTTGGCGGCGGCATCGTTCTTGAAATCGTTGAGCCACGCCTCAAAGCCGCCGCCGCAGGATGCTGCCAGCGCCGGCGCCCCCGGCATCATCAGGATGGCGCTCACCGCGAAGGCCTTGAAAAGAAACCTGGGGGTCATCGGGACCATCAGCTCCAAACTTGCTTCGCCGTGAAGAATGATGACCAAGCAAGGCAAAATCTCCGCAGCAACCGCGGCCAAAACAAGGCTTTCGGCGAGAGCTGCTCCAAGTCGGACGGGGAGCTGGCCGCAGCCATCGTCTTGCCCGGCGCGGTGCGCCGGGCTAAATACGCGGTCAACAACAAAAACAGGGCAGACAGGGAGAGCATCATGAATACCGTCGATCGCAGGACCATCCTGGCGTCAGGCGCGCTGGCGCTGGCAGGCGCCGCGACACAAAGTGTTTCAGCCGAGGCGCAAGCCGGCCCGAAGCCGATTTTTCCCGTGCCTGCAACCACGATCCCGATCGTCGGCGAGACCGACGTGTTTCAGGTGCGGCGCATCTATTGCATCGGCCGCAACTATGCCGCCCATGCGATCGAGCGCGGCTCCGACCCGAACCGCGAGCCGCCATTCTTTTTCCAGAAGCCGACCGATGCGATCCAGAACGTCGTGATCGGCGCCGTCGCGGATCATCCCTATCCGTCGCTCACCAAGAATTATCACCATGAAGTCGAGCTGGTAGCGGCGCTGAAGTCGGGCGGCACCAATATTCCCCCCGAACAGGCGCTCGATCACGTCTATGGCTATGCGCTCGGCCTCGACATGACCCGGCGGGATCTGCAAAACGGCATGGCCGCCGAAAAGAAGCCGTGGGAAATCGGAAAGAGCTTCGACCACGCCGCGGTGCTCGGTCCGATTCATCCCGTTGCGAAAACCGGTCATTTTACCAAGGGCGGGATCTCGCTCGCCGTCAACGGCACGGTGCGACAGGATTCCAATCTGGATAAGATGATCTGGAGCGTGGCCGAGCAGATCGCGAAACTATCCGAGGCGTTCGAGCTGAAGGCCGGCGACATCATCTATTCCGGCACGCCGGAGAATGTCGGCGCTGTCGTGAAGGGCGACGTGCTGTTGTGCAAGCTGGAAGGCCTGCCGGACATGTCGATCAGGATTACCTGAGTTCAGGCTCGTCATTCCGGGTTCGCTCGTTTTACTCGCGCCCCGGAATGACGGCTTTGGGCTGAATCAGCAAATCCGCATAATCGGGGTGCTTGTCGATATAGGCCTTCACGAACGGGCATTGCGCGATCACCTTCAAGCCGTCGGCCCGCACCCGGTCCAGCGCGCCCTTGATCAGCTTCGAGCCGATGCCCTTGCCGCCGAGTTCGGGCGGCACCTCCGTATGGACGAAGGTGATGACGCCGTCGGCGATCTGGTAATGGGTCGCGGCGATATGGCCGTCGACCGCGAGTTCGTAGCGGTGACGCGCAGGGTTGTTGGAAACCGCGTTGTTCATATCATCCAGTCCGTCGGTATATTGCCCCGGGCACTTTTCCCCGACCTGTTGCAGGCTACAAGATCGCCTTGAATGGGTCTTGCAAGAGCCAAGGCCTTCCCTACGTTTTTAAGAGACATACGCCCCCGATGCGGCCGGATAGGTCGTTGACAGTCGGAGTGTCATGCTCGCCAGCCGCTGACGTATGCCTCTTTTTAAGGGAGGTTTACAATGTCGGACTTTCGTTTTCTCAGCACTCATCGAACATGGGAAGACTGGTGCGGCATGCTGCTTGGCGTGCTGATTGCGTTGTCGCCGTGGTTTCCCACGCAAACAAGCCATGAGCTTGTCGATGCGGAACGCAGCTTCGTGATCCTGAATACGTTTACGATCGGCATCCTAGTGTTCGGCCTTGCCCAGCTGGAGTATATCGCGCTGCAGCGCTGGGAGGAGGTGGCCGAAATCGTGCTCGGCCTGTGGCTGATCGCCTCGCCCTACATCTTCGGCTATTCCGGCGACGGCCTGCTCAGGTTCTGGCATTCAAGTCTTGGCGGACTCGTGGTGCTGCTCGGGGCCCTGCAGTTGTGGCAGGACTGGGACCGGAATGATCAGGACATGCTTGAGCACGGGCAATAACGTAATAACCAAGTGTCACCAGGCCCCGCCGGTTTGGCAATAAACCGGCGGGTTTCTGCTGGGATAGTTCTTCAGGGAGTCCGCGAGCATGCTGCGGATCGACCATGCCTTTCCGCGATGGGGATCCCCGGTATCGGCCATTGGTGCTATGACAGCGTATCGCACACGCATCAAGGTTTGGAACTCATCATGGCCAACGAAAAAGGCCCCAACATCAAGAAGAAGCAGAAGTGCAAGAATTGCGAGGGCAAGGGGCTGCTGAAGAAGGGCGACAAAGTCGTAAAATGCCAGCGCTGTGGCGGGACCGGGGTGCGCTAAACACGATGTCGAGCTGAGAGCATGATAATGGCTCCTGTTGTACACCACGGCCGTTTGCTGAAACGCGAAATGCTCGCTCGAAAGCTCAGTGCAAACCGTCTGTCGCTCGATATCGGCGTGCCATCTGGCCCGTATCACCGACATCCTCAATGGCGGCCGCGCGATCACGGCCGATACCGCGGTGCGGCTCGGCCGGTATTTCGGCAACAGCGCGCAGTTCTGGCTGGACCTGCAGGGTCAATATGACGTTGGCGTGGTCGAGCGCGAGAAGGGCGCCGAGATTGCCCGGCGCGTCAGGCCAGCAGATGCAGCATGAGCTATGGTGCCATCCATTCGCGGGTTATTGCTACCGCAATTTGCGAACATGAATGTTGATGTCGAGTTCGATCTGGCTGACGCAGGTCTGTTCCATCCGGTGCGAGCCGCCTTCGTGCCAGCGGCCGTTGCGTGCGCGGGCATCCCTGACATTGGCCAGTCTCAAGCATCGCCATTGCGGCAGCTTGCCTGAACTCCGGCCGGCGAACTGCCATGCCAGCACGACCTCTTCGCCGTTTTTGTTGGTGCCGATGATGTGCGGGCAGAGTTCACGATGGCGGCCCTCATAGGAGCAGACGACCTGTTTCTCGGCGAGGATGGCGTTGCGGAAGAGGTGGTAGGTGGCGCTGGGCATCGATGAAGAATGTTCTTGTTATGTTCCAGATAGTATGCCACAGGATAACGTTGGGATTAGAGCGCTAGACTGCGTTGATTTTTGGATCCGAGCGCATGGCCTCACGGCGAAATCGAACGATCAATATGCCCGCGCCGTATCTCAGGCGGATCTGGCTCGATCCATCGCGAGTTCCCGACCCCGAGGCGTATCCGTTCTGCCTTCCTTTCCTGCACGATGATTTCGAGTTGAGCTTCGACCGGCCGATCACCATCATCGTCGGTGAAAACGGCAGCGGCAAATCCACTTTGCTCGAGGGGATTGCGGCGCTCGCCGGCTATGACGACGCCGGCGGCGGCAAGGGCTACAGGCCCGTCGACCACTCCCAGGCGGCCGAGGTGATGGGCGGCGAGCTTTCGGAGGCACTGCGCGCGAGCTGGCTGCCCAAGATTACGAAGGGCTGGTTCTTCCGCGCCGAGACCTTCTTTTCCGTCGCCAGGTATCTCGACGCGGTTGGGAGCACGTCGGATTTCCTCTCCTATTCGCACGGCGAGGGTTTTCTGCGCTTCTTCGAAGAGCGATGCCAGCGGCAGGGCATCTTCATCTTTGACGAGCCGGAATCCGCGCTGTCGCCCTCGCGCCAGATGGAATTCCTCAAGCTGATGCACCGGATGGAGCAGTCCACGATTTGCCAGATCGTCATGGCCACGCATTCGCCCATGCTGATGGCCTATCCCAATGCGCGGCTGTTGCGATTATCGAAATACGGCTTGGAGCCGGTGATCATCGAACAAACGGATCACTACAAGGTCATGCGCGAATTCTGTGCCGACCCGGCGGGGTTCGTGGAAGCGGTGATAGAGGAATGATCGTTCACCCCGATCCCCGCCTGGTAAGGATCCGAGCGCATGGCTTCAAGACGAAATCGCGTCATCCAAATGCCTGCACCTTACCTCAGGCGGATATGGCTCGAGCCGTCGCGCATCGCCAACCGCGCGGCCTATCCGTTTTGCCTTCCGTTCTTGGGGGACGAGTTCGAGCTGAGTTTCGATCGCTCCATCACTATCATCGTTGGTGAAAACGGCACGGGCAAATCCACCTTGCTGGAAGGAATCGCCGTGCTCGCGGGCTATGACGAATCCGGCGGCGGCAACGGTTACATGCCGGTCGATCATTCGAAGGCGCTGGAGCAGATGGGCGGACAGCTCTCGAAGGCGCTGCGTGCGAGCTGGCTGCCGAGAATCACCAGGGGCTGGTTCTTCCGCGCCGAGAGCTTCTTTTCGGTTGCGAGATATCAGGACAAGGTCAACCTGGAATATATTCCGGGCGTTCCTCCCGGCACCCCGCCTGACTACCTCTCTCATTCGCACGGCGAAGGCTTTTTGCGGTTCTTCGAAGAGCGCTGTCAGCGGCAGGGCATCTTCATCTTCGACGAACCGGAATCGGCGCTGTCGCCGGCGCGCCAGATCGAATTCCTGAAGCTGATTCGGCTGATGGAAGTTTCCCAGAATTGCCAGGTCATCATGGCCACGCATGCGCCGATGCTGATGGCTTATCCCAATGCACGGCTGCTGCGGCTATCGAAGTATGGGCTCGAGCCGGTGACCATCGAAGAGACCGATCACTACAAGATCATGCGCGAATTCTGCGCCGATCCGGCGGGGTTCGTCGAAGCAGTGATAGAAGAATGATCACTCCGCCGCCGCTCCGTCCCATGCTTGCGCAAGTATCGGATTCAGAAGCAAAGGCGGCCCTTTATTACGGCAACAGATGCAAAGGAATTGCGCCGAAGGGGCTTTTTACACATCAGCGGAACGTCAGTGGATTAAACCATAGGTCTCCATTTCCAGAATCAGAAGACTGCATATTCCGCTTCCCAACCGTTTTTTCTTTGGCTTCAGGTTCGGACTTTTGGTTTCCGGGCATGGTCTCGCCAGACGGAGAAACATCCTCAACTTTGGCGTTGGATTTTTCGCTGGGCGACTGTTTTTCTTCATGTGCCGGTCTAGCCGGTTCGGCTGCCTGACGTTCCTTCGGCACGGCGCCCGGCGTTGAACTGGTTGGAATCGGATCTTGGGAAGCCACGGGACCACGATGGCGCTCAAGCAACTCCTGACATTGCATTGGGAATACGAGCTCGCCTTTTGCCGTGAGGCCGATAGGCATACAGCCACCGGATGGTACATCTTCGGCCTGTTTGGAGAGAACGTCAGTGTTTTCTTCAGGCACACCGGTTCCATTGGGAGGTACTTCAATAGTGTCCTTATTGGACGCCTTCGAAGCAGGGCTGCTTGCGGTTATTTCCATTTCCGAATGGTCATCAGATCGATTCTCAGCCCGAGGTGCCGCCGGTACAAAAGGGCCATATTTCTCGCCCACATCCTTGCCCGCGGGCGGACTCTTGCTTTGGTGTGGTTGCTGGTTGGTGCGGATGTCGGCAGGCGCAGTGAGCCAATGCAGGCTCATGTAGCCACCCCCTACCAATAAGGAGACAGCAAGCAGGTATGCGAACAACGCAGGCATAGAACCTCTGCCAACATTGAATGCAGAACCCCCGCAGCTAACATTTGTTCCGCAACAGCCACTAGTGGGAACGAAGATTGCGGGTTTTCATTGTCTGCAAATCCCGAGGGAAACAAGTCATGAGAACGCAACGCCTTTTTGTGACAATCGTTCTTCTTGCCCTTGGCCCTGCCGCAGCATCAACGCAACCCATCGGATGGCAAAAGTACGTTGTCCCTGAGACTGGTGCGAACGTTGACTTTCCCAACGAAATTTTCACGCAGGATGCGGGCTTGCCTGATCGAGGGTATGGTCGTCGTTTTCAAACGGGTGATGGCCGTGCTAATTTGACTGTGAATTCGATAACTAATGCCGAGAACGACTCGCCGGCTTCGTTTCTCCGGAAACATTTTGCTTTACCATCCTCCGCTGCTGCTTACAGGCGCATCACCGGAACCTTCTTTGTGGTATCGGGATTTCACCATAGTCGCATTTGGTACAACCGCTGCAACTTTGCCGGCGCGTTTATTCATTGCATTTTGTTAAACTACCCAGCTGGTGAAAAGCGCCAATGGGATTATGTCGTCACTCAAATCAGTAATACGTTGGCCAGCCGTAGTTGA
>Ga0208991_1000420_pt1 | contig 10468 bp, 8 predicted proteins | sample MedBloCAOM3_M2_FD_187855 | JGI IMG/M metagenome (GOLD analysis project Ga0208991, IMG submission 187855) | Forest soil microbial communities from El Dorado National Forest, California, USA - Mediterranean Blodgett CA OM3_M2 (SPAdes) (version 2) | ecosystem: Environmental > Terrestrial > Soil >...
TTTCGAACGGTTGTTTGTCCGACTTTATAACTCTGCGCATGCACGAAGATAGTGCATTGAATGAGCGCGGCAATCGCGCGAAAAGAAGATAGCCGCTAATCCGGTTGAGGTTGGACGTGGTCGCGTCAGTTCCGGGGACCATGGCCAAAGAAGAAGATTATTTTTTGCGGACCGGGGTAAAGGCGTGGTCGAAGACGTAATCGGCGACGCGACGGCCTTGGGCGATGCCCTGGGTCTTGTCGAACGACCAGTGGATGCCGAGGTAAATGCGGCTCTGGCCGTTTTCTTCCTCAGCCTGGGAAAGGGAGGAGAAGCTGCGCGGCATATAGGGACGCAGGTTGCCGTTGTGGTCTTTGGTGTTGCCGTTGAATTCGTCGGAGACAAAGGTGAAAGCGATGGCGTCGGTGCCAAAGAAACGGCGCATGGTTTGAAATAATGCGCCACCGAATCCGGCGTGACCGGACGGATAAGCTGGAAATGGCGGCGTAAAATTCGGGCCGGCGAGATTGCTCGCAGGCGCACCCAGCGGCGTGAACGTCGGGTCGCAAATCGTTTGCGGATTTCCATCTCCGGTGCCAGTCGGTCCGGTTCCGAGATCGGATTCACGAATGCCGGTAATGGGGCGCCACAAATCATAAGAATATTTCGATTCCCAGATCGACATGGCCGCGTCGGCCATGGCTGTGTTCACCAACGCCAATAGTCGTGCGAGATCTTTCGTCCCCAATTTCATTTGGTCAGCAATGTGCACGGCAATCTGGTTGTAAAGCCGCGGCGGGGCGCAGAGACTCGGGGTTCCGTCGTAGGCCCAAAAAATTCCGATAAAAGTTTGTTCGGCGGTGCGCAGCGTTGGTGTGATAACACCATCGCCTCCGACGCTTTTCACTTCGTTGTAAGCCCGTGCGTAATCGTAGCTCGTCATGTCCGGCGGCGGCGGAACGCCAAACTGACTGCTCGAACGCACAACGAACGGAATGCATTCGCCCCAGTGTCCGCCAAGGGCGAGCGGGATCAGACTAATCGGATCCTGACGCCAATGCCCAGCCAGGTCGCTCGTGAGATGGTCAATGTTAACGCGCGGCTCTGGAACTTGGGCGCCGTCACCCCGGCGCATGGCGAGAATGGCAGCAGCGGCGCGCTGCCCGAGGCCGATGCCATTGGCCTTTCCATTTTTGTTTTTGATCAGAGCCAAATCGTCGGCCAGCAACGTGTCGAAGCTGGCAGCTTGCGATGGATAGAGCGCGGTCAACGTATCGTGCGCTGCCTGAGCAACGGCGGCGTCCAAAGAAACCGGACCGCGATCGGCCTCCACACCGGTATAGCTGTTATACCCGCCGAGGAGGGCGGTGACCGAATCGAAAATCGCGATGTGCACGATGGCCATGGCGCGACTGGAGCGGCCGGGCCCGAGTTGTTCGCCGAAAACTCGAGGGTCACCCGGTGCGACCGGCGTGTGATCGAGACCGCTGGCATTAATCGCGATCTGGTTCCAGCGATGAAGTGAATCGAGCGCTTTCTTTGGCGATCGATTGGGGTGAATGGTTTGCGCGCCGCGGAAGCGCGGACCAAAAGCGTTGCCAAAACTGTCGGAGCGGGCATTAGCGCCGGTGCAGAGGCAAATGACCGTGGCGAGGGCGAAGGGGGAGAATAGTTTCATCTAAATTTCGACTGAGATCTGGCCGAGGAGAATGCCTTTTTTCCGTAGGAATTGCAATCGATTTACCTCCCTGATTGCTGCAATCACGCGTGTAGACGTCGATCTAAAGCCGATGGCGCGAGCGCCACGCTTCGCGGAGCGAAGCGGCTACAGTTATTTGCGCCGAAGCGGAACGACGATGTCCTGATCGCGCCGGCCAAGAATGACGCGGCCGTCTTCGATGCGCTTAACCGTGATCTGAAAGGTCTGAGAGCCTAGCTGCAAGCCGAACTGCTGCCCTTCCATCATGGCCTTGCCGTTGATGATGGCGAAGCGGGCCCCGGGGTCGACCGTGATGGTAGTGACGAGGAACGCGCTTGGCGGGACATCGCCGCCGGCATGGTCGGCGCCACCGTGGGCAACTCTGGCGGTCGGCTTAAATCCAATCGGCCAGAAAGGATTGCGGCTGCCGTTTTCCACGTTGAAGGCCGATTTGTTTTTGAGCTCGATGGCCGGTTCATCCGCGGCCAATTTGGTTTTTGGCTCAACGGCTGGCTGGTCGGCGGCGCGAAGAAAACTGAACGCAGCCAAGATCGACATGGAGACGAAGAGAATCTTTTTCATCGCTTTGATATGATGGTGGCGGCGGTGAGCGTGACCTGCTGGAATTCCGGTTGATCCGCGACGGTTTGGATCTTGATTTTGGTCACTGAAAGTAACGGCTCGGTATTTTCCAGTTTGGCAATGGCCGTGCCAAGAGTGTCAAAATCCGCCTGCGGCAGGTCGATGACCCAGGTGTAGTTATTCCAACTCGAGAGCTCGGATTGTTTAAAAGCGGTGTTGCTTTCCATCCGCGCGAAAGCTTTGTCGATCTGCTGATTGGCAAAAAACGCTTTGATGCGGGGCGGGAACCAGGCGATAGGCGCGCCCTCGGGACTGAGAGCTTTCAGAGCGGCAAAACGCGCCGTGGCCTTGGCAGCTTGGTGTTCAAGATTCGCAGCCTTGGTGATTTCGTTCTTCGAATCGCTAAGTTTGCGTTGCCGGTCGTCGATTTCGAGCACCATGGCATCGCGACTTCTGTTTAACGGGCCGAGGAAGAAATTAAAATAGACATAGAGCAGGATAAAGAAGCCGATGGTGCTGAGCACGAGCTTCTGGACCTGATCTTTCTTTATCTTTATCTTGAGCGACATCATTTCTTTTTGACTCGAGGGGTGGCGGAGGGAGAAGCTCCCGGTTTGGTGCCGGAAAAGGGATCAAGACTTACGGTCAGAATATAGCGCGCCATGGCCAGGTTCGCGCCGCTCACGTTTGCGATGGTATCGAGATCTTCGAGTGTTTTAAATTCGACCTTAACATCTTTGTAAGTCTGGCCGAGTTGCTCCAGCAACATCTGGCGCAAGTCTTCCGCAGCCGCGCGTGGTTCGCGTCCCGCCGCCACACCTTCAATGTTTACAGCAACGCCCTTTTCTCCTTCGAGCACAGTGCCCTCGATGCCTGTCAATCGTGCATTTGGTGCAACACAATGCGTGAGTTTTTCCAGAAACGGCGCCCAGAAAAATCGATCGTCAATCATTTCATCGAGCACGCGTGTGGTGCTGATAATTTCGTTCAATTCCTCGGAGCGTTTTTGCGCGGCCGTTACTTTCGGTTCGACTTTCGCCCACTCGTGTTCGACTGCGCTCAAGCGATGCTTGATCTCGAGAGTCCGGTAGGCGTTCCAAATGTAATAGAGAAACATCAACGCGCCGATGCCGATGAGGACCATCATGCCGATCTTAAGGGGATCGCGCTGACGTTGTCGCTGTTCCAGAATCTCCTCGTGAAGGAGGTTAAGATGAAGGGCCATTGGCTGTTTAGTGTCCGAGATATTCGAATGCCGCCCCACAAGCGACATTGAGCGAAACAAATTCACTGGGCAGGGCCTGACGTTTTTCGGCCGGAAGCGCGACTTCGCACGTCTCGAGCGGGTCCCAAATTTCGCAGGGCAACCCAAGGGCGTCGCTGAGCGTCTGCAAAACCATTTCGGCGCGAGCCAGACCGCCGGAAACGAAAATGCGACTAATGCTTTCTTCGCGCTGTCCTTCAAAAAATCCAATCGAGTTGCGCACTTCGTTAGCGAGGCGCCCCAAAGAAGCGCGGCAAATCTCGGCCATGCCGCCGTCGCCCTCATGAACCATAATCCGGGCCGCGTTGGCATCGAGCGCTCCTTCGGCGGTCAACGCCTCCGTGAACTCTTTGCCGCCATAATCGATGCTCCGCACGAGCACGAGTTCTCCCTTGCTCCCGATCAGTACGGTGCTTTGCAAATGACCCATATCAAGGAGCAGAAATGCGTCCTCATTGAAAACCTGGGTGTAAGCGTACTCGAAAGCATTGAACGAACAGATCGGCGCGAGCTGAAGAATCTCAGCGGGGACGCGAGCTTTGCTCATGGCTTCCGAGATTTGTTTAACGACGGGGCGCAACATTCCGCCAACCAGATATTTGGTGGTCGTGACGACTGCGCCCTGCACGGCTACGTTGCTGGAACCCTCGATCGACTCATCGCCGCTATTTCCATTGGATGTAACCGGGGCGACATCGAGCACGAAATTCTTGCATTCCTGATTGAGCACGAGCAGTCCGTTCAAGCGGAGAGCATTGCGTAATAGGTCGACCGGGGTTCGCGGTTGCTCGACAATGCGCAAGAGCGAGGCGGGATCGGAAATAGCCAGGGCACAAGCTTTGGCGCCGCCGCCCACGTCGCGTAGCAAAGATTTCAGTTCCTGCGTCAGTTGATCGGTGCTCTCAAATTGTTCGGGGACTTCGCGTATGGCAAAGCCGGTCAGGACAAAGCGTGAATCGCTCTTGCGTTTAAGCGAAACAGCCTTGAAAGCGTGTTTCCCCAAATCTATGCCTATTACAGAATCTCCGCGTCTGGCCATGATGCTGCGTTTCCATGTAGCGGGAACCGTGCCGACATAGGTGTTTTCTACCCGGCCGCACGAGGCACGAAAGCGAAGCTCTTACGCCGCAACTGGCGCGCGATAACCGAAAAACTCGCGTTCCTTGATTATCTGCGCCACCTCCGGGGGAACCATTTGCTCCCAACCCCTGTCGCCGGCCTGCAATTTGGCCAGCGCCACCGGTGGATAAATTCTCAAATAATCCGGATTATAATCCGCGATCTCCGCGATAAACTGGTTGTCGATCAAGTACTGAAAAAGAGAGCGCAAATTGGGCGCGACCTCGATCTTGGTTGCGGTTACCACCTTGCCCGAATCCTCATCCATCATCGGATAAACGTAGAGTTTCAATCCGGCCTTAAACATTCGGCCGAGCGCTTCCAGAATTCCGCCTTCGAGATTGAGGTAATATTTCTCGTCAAAAATCTCCATCAAACTCGGCACGCCCATGACCAAACCAATCATCTTGTTCGTGTAACGCGACAGATACGCGGCCAGCCGATAATACTCGCCGAACCGCGACACCAGCACGGTTCGCCCCAGCGCTCCCAGAATGTCGACGCGCGCCAAAAAATCCGCGTGGTTCAATTGCCCCTCAGATAGCAGATTCTCCAGCGTCATCTCCATCAGCACGGCCAGGTCTTTTTCGGAACAACCGGATTCCTTCAGAAAAACTTTGCGCGCGCCGTCTAACATGTCGTTCGTGGCATACGTGACCGGGCGAAAACTTCCGCGTTCCACCAGGATCGCTTTTCTGTAAAAGACCTCAGCGGGTTGCACAGTTTCGCCGTCCGCCGTGAACATGATGGCGTCGGTCAATCCTTGACTGACGAGCTGCAAACTCATCAAACGATTGTCTACGCCGGCAAAGGCCGGGCCGGAGAACTTGATCATGTCCACCTGGATTCGTCCCGGGTTCAGATTTTCCTGCAATGAGGAAATCAATCTTTCCGGTTTTTGATGATAAAACGCGCCGTAGAGCAAGTTCACCCCGATCACGCCGAGCGCTTCCTGTTGATCGACGTTGGCTTCATCGAGCAGTCGGACGTGGATGATGATCTGGCTCGGCTCGCCGCGCGTATGCGTTTGGAAACGGACCCCGAGCCAGCCATGCGACTCGTTGTGCTGCTTGAAACTGCGCGCCGCTACCGTGTCCGCAAACACGAAGAATGTTCGCTGACCACCAAACTTTGCATCGAGCCGTTCGATTAAAAGTTTGTATTCGTGATCGAGCATCGTTTGAAGGCGAACGCGGCTGACATATCGATCGGTCGGTCCGTAAATCGCGTCGCTAAACGTCATGTCGTAGGCCGACATCGTCTTGGCGATCGTGCCGGACGCGCCGCCCACATGGAAAAAGCGCCGCGCCACTTCCTGGCCCGCGCCGATCTCTGCGAACGTTCCGTACTTTTTGGTGTCCAGATTGATCTGGAAGGCCTTCTTGTTGGTACCGACGTCCATCTCCGCCTGCATAGAGATCAACATGAGAAGTTTTCGTGCCTTCTCAACTGTGGGTCGCCCCGAAAGCTTTCGGGGTCGCAAATATTGTAGCGGCGGTCTATGACCGCCGAAATACTGTCACAATGCGATTGTCTCGCTCACAATCGCACGCTTTCGGCGCTCTTTGCCGAAATCCAGCCGCGCAGATTATTCGGCAGCGCCGCGTAAATCCAATCGCCGCGTTTACTCAGAATTCGGATTTCGCTTCCCGGAGGTAGCGTTAGGACACGGTTTGCATTGTCCGCCGTGGCCACGCGCGCCTCCACGCCGGTGTCCGTTACGATGGCCAAGGCGCGTCCTCTGTTCCCATTGTCGATCCCAACGATCGCCGCCACCGCCACGGCGAAGATTGACAATGATACGATCGACATCGTCAAGAGGCGACCTGAACGACGTCGTGCAAAAAAGAGCGCGGTTATGCCGAACGCGCCAATCCAAAAGGCAATTGCGGCGGTAATCGTGTGTTGATTCAAGTTCATGAATCGTAATGCCCGTTCCGTGCGACTCGCCGTCAGCTCGAGCGCGCGTGCTTCGTCGCGCGCGATCCGCACGTTTGCGTCCGCTTCCGGGTGGCGCGGGTCGAGGGCGAGGGCGCGTTCGTAATTCAAAATGGCGCGACCAAGATTCCCGTTGCGGAAATGAGCGTTGCCCAGATCGTAAAACAGATTCGCGCTCCACGGCCCTGCGCGAACGAGCCCTTCGTAATCGTCGATTGCTTCTTTGAACCGGCCCGCGGCAAATTCCTGGTTCGCTTTCGCAAATTGCGCGTCGGACTGCGCGAACGCCGATGAAATTAGGAACGCGTAGATGATCGCGCAGTAGATGCCGGGGTTCAGAATGAATCGTTTCATGCGCGCAAATTTTCGATCAATTCCAAAACTTCATCTCGATCTTGCGGCGAGATTGTTCCGGCGCCGTTGTGGGCACCGCTATAGCGGACTTCGTCGCTGCGCGCGAATAGCTGTCGCAATTGCGCCCGCTCAGTTTCGCCAAGTCCAAACGCATTCACCGCCGCGTCCACATCGACCCCATTTGGATCGACATTTCGAACAAGCGCGGTCTTCACCTGCACGGCGCGCGATGCCTGCGAGAAATACTCCTGCGGCGACGCATCATTCCGCCGCAATCTTCGCATGAGGTCGGCCGCTTCCTGATGCAACGCGGCCACTCTTTGCGCTGCGCGATCTCCAATCTTAGCCTGCCGGATCTTCCAACCGGCCAATCCAAGCAGAGCAAAGAGCGGAACTAACTGCGCCGTCCAAAAAACAGGTCGCGCGTAAAGCGGCGTGAACGGTCGCGTGCGGCCGAAGTCGGTTAGCTGATACAAAATATCTTGGGGCTTCGTTGTAGCCGGCGTCGCTGGCCCGCGCGCGGCTGGACTCGGTTGCGCACTTGCGGCGGCCACCGTCGATGGCGCCGCGGGCGGTAATGCGTTGCCTTCTACCCGCACCGCGATCGGATCGCTGCGCAATGTCACATATTGTTCTTTGATCGGATCGAAATAAGAAAACGCCAGCGCCGGGACAGTTTGTTTCTTTTCGTTGGGCGATAGAACCATCTCGAAAGTCTTCGTGCCGCTAATTCCAACGTCGTCGTCTTTTTGGAACTTCGCTGACGGCGGATACTTGTGCCATCCGCGCTCGTCGTCGATGACCGGTGCGTCGACACGATCGAAATTGCCGCGCCCGCCGATTGTCGATCTTAGCGTGATGGGATCGCCCACTTGCACGCTCTTCGGATTCGCTTCGGTCGTCAGCGCGAAATTGCCCACCGCCCCGGAAAAATTCGGCGGCGCGTTCGGCGGCAAGGGTTTCACCTCGAGCGTGGCCGGTTCGCTTCGCAGCGTGATTCGCTGAGGCTCGAGCAATGCGAGATCGCCAAAAAGAGGATCGTTAAATGGATCGATATTAAAGAGATCGAATGGCGAGCGGCGCCGTGGAGTATTTCGGTTCGACGAGTCGCGCCGCGCCAGTAGCGCCACGGCCTTCGATTCCAATGCCGGAATCTCGAATTTCCCTGTACGGGCCGCGGCTATTGCCGTTTTGAACGTGGTCACGTCGTAAGTCGCGCCGCCAATTGTCTCCATATTTCTGGTGGACTTGTCGAACTTCTGCATGGTCAGACCTTGAGCATTGATTTCAGGCGGCTCCACCTGCTGAAATCGGACGCGCGGATTCAGACACACCTTTATTTCTACGGGAATGATCTCGCCCACATAGGCTTGCCGTTTCGGCACGAGAAGTTCGATGAAGCCGATCTTCCTGGGATCGACCGCCGATTGCGGCGCGCCTTTCGGATTCGATTGCGCAGAACGGCCACTCGAATCGGTGACATTCAAGACGAGTTCCTGCGTACGTAAACTTTTTCCACTTACGTCGATAGGTTGTGCCGGAATTTTGAATTTGCCGGCCTTCATCGGTAGGATCGTGTAAGTATAGGTAACGCTTTGCGAGAGATTGAAATTATTCATCTCGTAACGTTGGGAAGTCCCGGTTTGATGAATCTCAAGACCATCCACCGCGATTCGTTCGGGCAGCTTTGCGCCGGACCCAGTTACTCTGATTTGTAATTCAACGGTTTCACCAACAGCCGCTTCCGAGTTGCTTAGGACCGCGGTCACGCTCGGCGAATCGGCAAAGACCGTGGCGCTCGAAATAAATCCTGCGAGCGCAGCAACCAGGATCGTGCGCGAGGCTGTGCGCCGCACACCAAACATCAAACATTGAAGATCAAACATACGATTCTACCAGTCGTTATAGACACGGCGCGCCGCCTTGTGTTCATCCAGTTGCACGCGTGCTTCTTCGTCTTTCAATGACCGCAAAAGCGCCTCAGCCTGGCGCTCGCTCATCTTGCCTTCTTTTTCCTCTTCGGCCTGAATCATCTCCGCGTTCTTCTCCGGCGGCTTTTCTGATTTGTCGCCAGCAGCGCCTTTTACTTCGCCGGCAAATTTCTTCTGCGGCGAGGCAGAAGGAGTGGGGGACGGCGTTCCGTTTTCTTCGGATCCTTCCCCGCTGCCCGCGGAAGGCGATGGCGAAGGATTTCCTGTTTCGTCCGGCGAAGGCGAGGGCTGCTCTGATTGTCCTTTGTCAGATTCTTTCTTTTGTTCGTCTTTGCCCTGGCCAGGCGAAGGCGAGGGGGAAGCTTGTTCGTTCTTGTTTTCTCCCGCGCTGGGTGATGGCGATGCACTTGCGCCTTGGCCGGGCGATGGCGTGGGACTTTCGCCGCCCTTGGGTTGTTCTTTTTTCTGTTGATCGTTTTTCGCCTGAGATTTGTTGTCCTTCTTTTCCTGATCCTTTTGTCCGCCCTGCTGATTCTGCGATTGTCGATTCTGCGATTGCTGTTGTTGGTTTTGCTGCTGGCCCTGGCCGCCTTGTTGCTGACCGTCTCCAGAGGATTGCTGATCTTGATCCTGTTGCCCCTGTTTATCTTTCTTCTGTGGCGGCGGAGGCGTTGGCGTGGGGGAAGGTTTCTCCTGTCGCTTCTTCTTGAGCCGCTCGATCTTCTCTTTGACTGCTTCCAGGTTCGCTTTGGCCGCTTTGTTATTTGGATCGAGCTTCAACACATCCTCATAATGCGTTTGAGCGTTCATCAAATCCTTCAGCGCCTCGTCGTCGGACTTGGTCATGTCCGCGCGCTCTTCCAACGTCCGTCCCATGTTGAAGTGACTGTTTCCCTGAAGACCTTTGTCCTTCGTTAGCAGAGCCTGACTGAAAGCTTCCTCCGCCTTGTTGTAGTCGCGTAGCTTGTAAGCGGCCGCTCCGGCGTCGAACTGCATTTTGTCCTTCACCGCAGAAGCGGGATGTTTCTTCAGATCCTCCTGAAAACTTTGGTAGGCCTCGGCGTACTTGCCATCGTGATAAAGGTCGAGCCCGGGCGCCGCGGCGGAAGCGTATTGAAACGACAACAGCAGCAAAGCGGTCGCGGCGACTGCGATTTTTATTGGTACGCTTGAACGCTTTTGAACGGAGACGCGTTTCCGCTCGCCGATCAAGATCGACATCGACACTGCAAGCATGGCCGCGCCGAGCGGCCATTCATAACGCTCAATCGGCCGCCGCGATAAACGCGCGTCAAATTCCGCCGCCGTCATCTTGGAAATGCCTTCGGTGTAGAGTTGCTTCATCGAGCGAGGTCCGTTTTCGAGATGCAAATAAAATCCTCCAGTGGCCTGCGCAATTTCCTTCATGCGTTTTTCGTCGAGCTTCGATTTCACCACTTGTCCGCTCGAATCTTTGACGAACGCCGTTCCGCCGTCCTCTCCAGCGATGGGAATGAGCGATCCTTCGGGCGTGCCGACTCCGACCGTGAAAATGCGAACACCGGCATCGGCCGCGGCCTTGGCGCTTTTCGCGGCATCGCCGCTCAGCTCTTCGCCATCCGT
>Ga0208991_1000424_pt1 | contig 10445 bp, 10 predicted proteins | sample MedBloCAOM3_M2_FD_187855 | JGI IMG/M metagenome (GOLD analysis project Ga0208991, IMG submission 187855) | Forest soil microbial communities from El Dorado National Forest, California, USA - Mediterranean Blodgett CA OM3_M2 (SPAdes) (version 2) | ecosystem: Environmental > Terrestrial > Soil >...
CGAGTGAAAAACCTGTCCCCGACCGCAGACGATATTTCCCGTATGCTTGGGCACCGGAAGTGAGCAAGTTCGCCAAGGGTCGACTTTTGGCCCGGCTCCGTGCCCCCCAATACCCCCGTGGCTGACCGGTAATGCGGTCAGCTTGATTGTGGCAGGATAGCTGCCTTGAACCGGGCCGCCACAGGCGCATATTCGACGGATGTCCGATCAGCGACCAGCTTTCGTGGCGCGGAAAAATCCCGGATTTGGCTGGGGGATAGATATTCTATGGCCCGATGGCGAAACGGAAGTGATCAAGGGTTTTATTACGGAACATGACGCGGCTAAGTGGATTGCTGAGCACTCTGAGGCTTGCCAGGGAAATCCAGCAATGAAGCGGCCCGGCGCGCGGTGAGTTGTGGACGACACGCGCCGGGTCTGACCATTCCCCTTTGGCCCGCGAGGCATGATCGAAATCGAACGTAAGGACGATTCGTGGCAAAAACCCGCCAGCGGGATCGTGACATCCGTGGCTGAGATGGCGGCCTTATGGTCCGCCACCGAATTAGTCGCTGGGCATTGTCCTGCTTTTCCTGTTCGACGTACCAAACTTCCGAGCCTACGTCAGCTTAACGAACGCGTGGCCTGAGCCTTCTTGATGGCAAGTCTGCTGCTGCTCAGCGGCGGTGAGAACGGCTCAAGTTCGGACTTCTATTTGGAATACCTATGCAGGACGTCGTTCCGTCGGTTTCGTGAGCCGCTACGCCACACGGCCTCGCGGCAACTATCACCGTCGATGCCCCGTCTGGTCCGCGCCGCGATAATCCCGTGGGCGAGAATGGCGCCTCCTCTGCAACACCTTGAACCGCTGGCGCGGCCGTGGGGCCTTGGCCAGATGCGGGTTGCTTGCTTAAGGCGGTTGGCGACATACCGCCAGCAGGCGCGGGCGCGGACGGAACGCCCGTGCCACCACCGATGACGCCTCCAGTGGTCGTGGCGTTTGTTATTCCCGGTGAAGCATTGGTGCGATTTCCGGGGAGGCCGCCGGCATTCTTGCTTGGGTTGCCCGTTCCAGCCGCCCCATTGCCGGCCGGGTTGTTCGATCCCGGCGATCCGCCGCCCACCAAACCCGCCGGGGGGCCACCTCCAACGGCTCCCGCCGGGGGGCCACCTCCAACGGCGGCACTGCCCATACCTGCTGCACCCACTCCGGCGCCAAGCGCACCGCCCCGGCCGCCGGCACCACCGGCTAACGCAAATCCCATGGGGACTGCGGCTATCAGGAGGGCAAAAACCAAACTTCTCGGATTACAAATGATCATGGCGCGCTCCTTTCAGTCGATCCACAAATAAATAATGTGGGGCTGCTTGCTCAGCTGCCCTGCTGGACCTCAACAGAAAGTGACCGCTCTCGACAATTTTTAAACGAGCCCGAGGATGAATTGCTGCTGATCGCGGTGGGCAGAATTCGCTCGCCCTCGCCGATTTCGGTAACGTCGTAACCAAGCGCTTGCAGTTCGCCCCGGCAGTGTTGAGCCGGGCAGACATTCAATCGTCACCTCGACAGATTGGCAGCGACTATCAGCCTAAGCCAGCGGCGGTTGAGTCAGTCTTTTGGCCCTGTGGCATTATCCAGCCAGTACCGGGTCTGTTCGTCGCTCCAACCGGGAACAGCGTAGCCCTTGGGGACAGTGACACGTTGGGCCGAGCGTAAGTGGTCCTCGGGCGGTTTGGAGCGATGCACCGTCGCGGCGTTGGCAGAAGCACACCAAGTGATCAATAGGCCCAAGACCAAAACAGATCGCATCGTATTGCTCCATTCAGTCTACCGATCGAGCCACTCCTCGAAAAGATCATCGCGCATGGCAATCATGGACCCCGCATCGGCTGCGATCTCGACCGTGTCCGTCAGGCTGATCATGTGCGCACGGGCGGTCGCGGCCCCAAGCTGTAGCGGCTTCACGATCGATCAAATCGGCGGAATCATGGGCACATGCCCGCCCTCACCCGCCGCTCGCAAGACCACCATCAGGAATGCTGGCACGTCTACTGTGGCGCCGTCTACGTCGGGACCATCGTCCGGCGCATCGGCAACCCGCACGATACCGAACCATGGGAATGGCGCTGCCCTTCTATCCGGACGAGACGGCCGCACCGAAATCTAAAACTAAATTTAATGGTGCCGGCGGATTGCGAAACCTACATCAGCTTCACGCGCAGCGGCGTTTGATACAGGCAATCAACCGTCACGTTGATCGCGTGTCCCTCGCGAATAGGCGATCAACCGTCACGTTGATCGCTCCTTCGATTATAACTGCCTATGAAGTAACGGATTGGCCAGACGGCAGATGCACGCTCAAAGAAATGACCGGCGCAGTGACTCGATGCCCGTGATAGTGGCCGCAATTATCGCAGTCCTGGGTACAGCTGTTATCCTCTTTAACGACTTCGGCCCAAGCTACGATTCGCAGGGTAGCGGGAGGATGATCACGGCCGCGGTGGTGTCCAGGGCCGGCGCAATCGAGATTCCGTCGGAGCCGCCGGCGGGCGGGCCGCCATTCTAGGCGCCGGTAAAGATCGCGGCGGATAGGATCCACTCACCCTCGCCGATCTCGGTGACGATGTAGCCGCGGCTACGCATTCGTTCGGCAGCTTCGAACCAGGCAATGTATCGAAGCGAGGGCGCTCCGGCGCGATGGCGCTTGGTGGGGCCGGAAATGAAAGAGGCCACCAACTGAGGCGGCCTCTCCGTGTGTAGGGTTTAATGCCAACCGCGATGCCGACCGCGCGACCAGCCGTAGTGATGGCCACGACCTCTACCCCAACCATAGTGATGACCACGGCCGCCGCGATGCCCCCAGCCATGACCATGGCCGCCCTTTACTAGGACGATTGAACTGTCAGTGTCGGTCAGCGCATTCGGGTTCGCACCCGGCATTGCGGACGCAGACAGAGTCGGAGCCAGGACAAAAGCGCAGGCGGCGAACCCGATTAACAAACGACGTTTCATGTTTTCTCCTTGGATCGCGTTATCGCGGTAAGGAAGAAAGTCCTGACACCCGCTAAAGTTTCATTTTAAAAACCAGGGCCGCTGCGAAATTCAAATTACGCCAGTACCCCCACGCACAACACCGCCGAGCGGAATATGTTCGCTCGGCGGTGTTGCGTTAGGTACTGGGCCCTGAAATCCCCCAGCAAGTGTCTGTCTGCACAGGCCGTGATAAGGTTCATCAGGCCGGCAACATTTTTTGGCTGCTAACTTTGGTTACTTAGACTTTGTGGTCGTGGAGCTTGGACCACTCATCCCACCGCTGTTCGAGCCGCTGGTTTGGCCAGGCGCGTAGCCGGAAGCACCCGGGCTACCATTCTTCGAGCCCTTCGCGTGCATCTCCTGCCCGGGAGCGTAGCCCGATGCGCCGGGGCTGCCCTTTACTGAACCCTTTTCCTGCATCTCTTGGCCGGGAGCTTTACCAGATGAACCTTGCGCAAAAACGGTTGGCGCGGAAGCGACGAGAGCGGCGGTAGAAAGTGCGATGATTGCGAGTTTCATTCAGTAACTCCTTGGATGAGCCCCGCCAACTAACGAGAGGAAACCAACCTCGTTCCATGAATAGCCGTTCATCATCGCAGGCCTCCGGCGTGAACCCGCGGACCCGCCACCGAGGCGAGCGGTGACGGCTTTCGTTTGCCAGTTAACAAAACGGTAAGGCTAGTCAGGCGTAAATGCCAGTCTGGCTGGGGGCCTCAAGTAGCAGCGGGCTCGCAATGACAGAATACACAGTCAAGGAAATTGGCCACCAATGGATCGTGTACGCTGATCGGCTAAGTATCGGTACTTGTGTCGACGAAGATTCGGCTTTGAAACTGATTGCCGCAGATAGCGCCGCCAACAGCGCGACACGCAGGACTGCGGTCCGCGGTACTAGGACAAGCAACCGGCGTGAACCGGGCGGCATGGCGCCATAAACATTCAACCCTTCTTCGAACCCATTTTCTGGGCGCGGATGTAGCTCCTGCACGCGCTGCGCATGTCACCCTTCGACATGGCGGTATTCGCCATGCCCATCTCCTTCATCATCGCCATTTTGCCTGGACCTCCCGGCATGGCATCGGCGGCGGCGACAGACTTGCCAATGTTCTCACCGGTGCAGGCCATCATCGCGGCTGATGCCGGGCTAATCGCAAACGCAATGGCAATCGTCGCGGTAGCAAATAGACCTTTCATTGTGTTTTCTCCCTCGGCAGCAGAGTGCCGCTTCGATAACGATAACCAATCAGCCGGGTTCCACGACTGTCAGAGGTCATCATTGGAGCAACCCAGTAAATCCAGTATTCGGAGCCTTTAAAACAAAACCCGCCAGCGTGAACCGGCGGGCATGCATGTGCCCTGAATTGGAGGCTGGATATCAATACTTTCAAACAACCAACGAGGGTCTGGTCAGGCTAGAGCCACCCGCTCACGGGGGAATGGCCGTCAAGGTAGATGTTCCCCCCTAGCCACTCACCGGCTCCAGCTTACTGTATCATATTACCTCTAGCATGTGACAGGAGCGCTGTCGCATTCCCCGCACCGATGGGTGTTGCCGCGCTGCCCTGCGATATTAAACAAGGGCAAAGGTTTGGCAAACGTGTGGCCGAAATGTCATAGGTGAACCGGAACTCATTTGCTACGGTCAAAACTGGGATTTAAGCGCATCGACTCGGATTTACGCGCAAAATTCATTACTTGGGTAACGGGACGGTGCAGATGAAATCCGCTTATTTTGCGATTGCCGCACTTATTTTGGCCACAGGCCCGGCAGCGGCAGCCGAGCAATTCTCAATAAATGACGCGCTGAAACAAGCTGCCCAGACCAACCCCGGCGTCGGCGAGGCTTCCGCAAACCGGCGTGCGACCGAATCCGAGCTTCGACAGACCCAAAGTACATTGTTACCGCAAGTGCGTATCGAAGCACGATACGGCCCTGAAAAATTCGACCAGAGTAACGCTGTCACCAGCTCAAGCGCTTTGCCGGTGCCGATCGTTGGAAACACAGCCTGGCGAAACGGCTCGCAAGAATCAGTTGTTGTCCGACAAATCTTGTTTGATGGATTCGCTTCCATCCATGACATCTGGCGCCAATCCGCTCGGGTTAACGCCGCGGCCTTTCGGGTACGCGAACGAACGGAGCTCATCGCGCTGGACGCCGCCGAGGCGTACGTCGATGTGGTGCGGTATCTGAGGCTCGTGGGCCTTGGGGAACAGAACGTTGCCGCTCACGAGAAAATATTTTCCAATGTGAACTCCCGCTTTTCGGGTGGGCGTGCCGGCGAAGGCGACCTGGAACAGGCCCGGGAGCGCGTGGAAAACGCTCGCGCAACACTTGCGGAATTTCGCAAAAGTCTTGATGACGCGCGGGCAAAATATCGCAAGGTTGTTGGACTAGAGCCCGTCAATTTACGATTCCCGGGTCCACTCGCCGGATTGCCGAGCACGAGGGATGAGGCGCTGGCAGTAACCGTTCGGTTCAATCCCACGATTCTGGCTGCGCAGGCTGACGCAGACGCGGCCAAACATGCGTTCCGGGTAACGGATGGCGCATTCGTTCCGACGTTCTCACTCGAGGGCCGAGCAACTCATAACGACAATACTTATCCCTATTTGGGCGTCACCCACGACGACTACAGCGGTAAGGTGGTGATGTCCTGGGATATCTTCCGCGGAGGACAGGACGCTTGGCGCCGGTCGGAAATGGCCGAGCGCCATACCGAGACAACGATGCGTCACGCTCGATTGCAGCGCGACGCACTTGAGTCGATCGACAAGGCATGGTCTGCGCGGACAATTACCGCAACTCGGGTCGCCGCCTTGAGCCGTCAGTTGCAGGCAGACCGGAAGACCATCGCTGCATTCCAGAAGGAATATGAGCTTGGTCAGCGTTCCCTGATCGACCTGCTGAACGCAGAAAACCAGTATTTCAATGCGGCTGTATCGCTTACTTCGTCTCGTGGCGTCATCGTCTTCGCCGATTATCAATTGCTCGCCGCAATGGGAACGCTTCTCGAGTATCTCAAAGCCCCTCCGCCGGTGGATGCAGCGCCGCTCGATACTCTCGGCGGCTTGGTCCCATACAAGCTTCCCACGATACACGTAACCTTACCGGAGACCGGATCAGAGCCGCTCCGCGTTTCCAATGCTGCCATTGATGCCTCCGCCGGCGCCTCTGCCTATGCCGCTGTCGAGCCTCAACATCCTTTCAGGGATCGTTGGCCTCGCGGGGCGTTCGCAGCAAGAATGCTCGGAGCTTCCGAATGGTTCGCTCAGGAAACGGGCCGCGGTCCAGAGTCATCCGCCGTTCAGGTTGACCCGACGGTACAACGATCGATGTCTTATGCTTCGACCGAAAAGGGAAAACCGTTTTGGCTGCTGACAGCCTTTCCTCTCGATCAGAAGTAAGCACTGCGATTTGCAAGTCGGGGCTAAAATGCCCGCCGGCAGACCTTTAACGCTGGCTTCGCATTAACTGTCCAGAAGGATATCCCTACGACCCGAATGATCCGGTTCGCACTTGCTGTATCCTAGCTGTTGTTAGCTCCGCGCCTGATATTTTCGTTAGGTCTTTTTTTATTTACGATCAGAGGCTTTGGACTTTGCTGCTCCGAACCCCCAAGTCGGCCAAAGGCCGGCCAGCCAAGGAAGAGCCGGATTCGGGGATGCTTGCAACCACTGGGGTCAACATTCTTGGACAAGATCCTCTCGCCGCTTCCCTGACCTTCTTGGCCGCCCACCATGGCCGTGCGGTAAGCCGCGAGGCGTTGCTCGGTGGCCTTCCTATACTGGATGGGCGGTTATCGGTGGCCCTTTATGACCGGGCGGCCCGACGCGCCGGACTAGAGACCGAGGCCATCAAGCGGCCCATTGTTGATATTCCGGCCATGGTTCTTCCCGCCGTTCTAATTATGAAAAACGGGACGGCGCTGATTCTCCTTGGAATCGATGCGAAAAATCAAAGCATCAAGATCCTCGATCCGACGGTGACGCCAAATACTCCGCGAGTTGCGAGTATTAATACGGTGACCGCTGATTACACCGGCTACGCGTTCCTCATCAGGGCTGCGGCTGAAGCTGACGCGCGCGCAGTTGCAGCGGGGGATCTCCCCCGAAATCATTGGTTTTGGTCAGTCGTCAAGTTGCACTGGCGCAGTTACGGGCACATTGCCCTTGCAGCCTTTTTGGTCAACATGCTCGCGCTCGCGACGCCTTTGTTCACCATGAGCGTCTATGATCGGGTTATTCCGAACGGCGCTATTCCGTCGCTGATTGCGTTATCGATCGGGATGGGCCTCGCCATCGTTTTCGATTTTGTGCTTCGCGCTGTGCGAAGTCGCATGATTGACGTGACCGGCAAGACCGTAGACGTCGTTCTCGCCGCGAATATTTTCGAACATGTGATGGCCGTGAAGATGGCGCAGCGGCCGGCTTCGGTCGGCATCATCGCTAACCAGCTCCGCGATTTCGATTCGGTACGCGAGTTCTTCACTTCCGGCAGTGTGGTCTCTGCGACGGATTTGATTTTCGCTCTCCTCTTCATTGGCGTGCTCTTTACGATCGCAGGACCCTTGGCCTGGATCCCGCTCGTCATGTTGCCGATCATGATCGCGCTCGGCTTCACGATGCAGCGCCCGCTCGATCGGGCCATGAAGCGGCTGCAGGCTGAATCCGCGGCGCGTCACGGCGTGCTCGTGGAATCTCTGTCCGGCCTGGAAACGGTTCGTGCGACGGGCGCTGAATCCCGTATGCAGACCGCGTGGGAGCGTTCGGTCGCTGCAACCGCGCGATCCGGCGAGGACGTACATTTCTGGGCGTCGCTTACGTTGACGAGCGCCAACGCTGCGCAGCAGATCACCAGTCTGCTTTTGGTGATTATCGGCGTCTTTCTCATCCTTGATGGCAAACTGACGGTGGGTGCGCTGGTCGCTGCCAATATGTTGGCGGGCCGCGTTCTTGCGCCGATCGCGGGCATTGCATCCGTGATCACCCGCGGGACCCAGACCTTGTCCGCGCTCAAATCGATCGACCGCATCATGTCGCTGGAGCGGGAGCGATCGCCGCAGCGTGCTTACGTTGCCCGAAAAATCGAGGATGGACGGATTGCTTTCGAGAACGTCAGCTTCGCCTACCCGAACGCCCCTGGCAAAGCGCTGGAGAAGGTTTCATTCAAAATCGAAGGCGGCGAACGGATCGGCATCATCGGACGCGTAGGGTCCGGGAAAACGACGGTCGGGCGGCTCTTGCTCGGTTTCTATGAAGCCCAGGAAGGGCGGATCCTCGTCGATGGCGTCGATTCGCGGCAATATGATCCTTCGGATCTGCGCACCGGCATCGGGTTTGCGATGCAGGACACCGATCTGTTCTTCGGAAAACTGCGCGACAATATTGCGCTCGGCAAACCTGAGGCGACAGACGAGGAGGTGCTCGCCGCGGCGCGCCTTTCGGGCGTCGAAAGCTTCATCGCCGGCCATCCGATGGGATACGACATGCCCATTTCGGAGGGAGGTCGTAGTCTGTCCGGCGGCCAGAAACAGGCCATCGGGCTGGCCCGCGTACTGATCAGAAAACCTCGGGTGCTGTTCCTGGACGAACCGACCGCACATTTTGATATCCGTAGCGAAGCTGAATTCCTGGAGCGCCTTAAAGCGATCCGCGGAGAGCGGATGACGATCATCATCTCGACACATCGCCTCTCGCTGCTGAACATGGTCGATCGTCTGCTGCTGTTCGACAATGGCCGTTTGGTCGCGGATGGGCCACGCGACAAGGTCTTGGCCATCCTCCAGGGTAAACCGGCGGCACCCCCAACGGACGGCAACCCGCAGCCAAATCTCACGAAGGCAACTCTGGTGCAAAAGCCCAATGCCGTCATCTGAGTTTGCCTTCGCCAACGACATCCGGGCAGCGGCCGCACTGCGCACGCCACGCACCTCACGCATGCTGCTGTTTGCGTTTCTGGCCCTTCTCTTGTCATTTCTGGTCTGGGCCCACTTTGCGGTTTTGGACGAGGTAAAGCGGGGCAATGGCCGGGTCGTGCCGTCACGCCAAACCCAGGTGGTCCAGACCCTCGAGGGTGGCATTGTGGGCGATATCCTTGTGCAGGAAGGGGCCATCGTTCAGCAGGGGCAGTCCCTGATGCGGATCGACGACACTAAATTTGCTTCAGAGTTCGGGGAGATAAGGGAGCGGCGCGCGGCGATGGCTGCCCGCGTTGCCCGGCTGGAAGCGGAGGCGCGAGGACGAAGCGAGGTCACGTTTCCCGATCAGCTGGATCAAGTGGTGCCAGCTTCAGTCGCTACCGAATCCAGCGTGTTCAAAATGCGTGCGCAAAAAGTAGCGCAGGACGTTGACGTGCTGAACCAGCAGGTTACGCGGCTCAGCGGAACTCTCAAATTGCTGGACCGCGAACTCGCCCTCACCCGCCGACTTTACGAACAGAAGGTTGTGCCCGAGATCGAGATGCTGCGGCTAGATCGTCAGGCAACCGAAATGAGAGGACAGCTCGCCGAGGCTCAATCAAAAATCGCCAATACCCTGGCTTCTTTCCGATCACAGGCAGACGAAGATCTCGCCAAGTCGAAGGGGGATCTCGCGGTGCTGGATGAAAATATCAAATCCGCGCAAGATCGGGTGCGACGGACCGACCTTAGGGCGCCGGTACATGGCATCGTTAACAAATTGAACGTCACCACCGTCGGCGCGGTGGTGCAACCCGGCGCCAATTTGATGGATATCGTTCCGCTTGACGATTCGTTGCTGGTCGAAGGCCGGATCAGGCCCCAGGATATCGCGTTTATTCGTCCCAATCAGGATGCGGTGGTTAAGATTTCCGCATACGATTCTTCGGTTTACGGTTCGCTAAAGGGCAAGGTCGAGCGGATCAGCGCCGATACCATCGTCGACGACAAGGCTGAAAAATCCGAGCGCCAGGAGACATTTTACCGGGTCATGGTGCGGACCGATAAAAACCATTTAGGGACAGCCAAGAATTCGTTGCCGATCATCCCTGGCATGGTGACAACGGTCGAAATCCTCACCGGCGAGAAATCGGTTCTCGATTATCTTCTCAAGCCGGCGCGGACCCTGCGCGACGATGCCCTGCGCGAGCATTGAGGGTTGCTATTTCCTTAATGGGTGGTCCATTTCTATCGATTAATTTTGAGCGGTCGAACAAAGGCGCGATTGACCGCCTTTGCTACATTCCCCTTGGCGCCTAACGCCGTTTAACTCCGCATAAGCGGCGAACCCCGCAGTCTCCGTCCCGATAACGGATTGGGACGCGGATCGACGCACAGACGTTGGCTGACGTTCCTGACAAAGGGGACGTCTTCAATGACACCGCGTTGGGAATCGCGGAAGCCTGGCTCGCTTGGCTTCCTTACGGGGCTTGTTCTTTCGATCAGCGTTTGTGCGACATCTACTTCATTTGCAGCCG
>Ga0208991_1000425_pt1 | contig 10442 bp, 10 predicted proteins | sample MedBloCAOM3_M2_FD_187855 | JGI IMG/M metagenome (GOLD analysis project Ga0208991, IMG submission 187855) | Forest soil microbial communities from El Dorado National Forest, California, USA - Mediterranean Blodgett CA OM3_M2 (SPAdes) (version 2) | ecosystem: Environmental > Terrestrial > Soil >...
GCCGGCGAGCTGACCGAGGCGGACCGGGTGCTTTGCGTCTACTGGCTGGATTGCGAAGGGCCCAACGCCGTGACAGACGCCGAATTGAGATCATTTCTGGCGCAATGCGACGCGGAGGAGAAGCAGGTCGAGCCAGATGGCGCGTCTGCGCCGGACTCCGGCCGGGCCGATTGAAGTGTGGAATACCGCAGGGCCGGCCGCCCTAGTCCGGCTTGGCGCCCGAGAACTTGACCACCTTGCCCCACTTCTCGGTTTCATCGGCGAGCAGCTTGCCCCACTCGGTGGCCGAGCCGGGCAGCAGCGAGGCGCCGAGCTCCTTGAACCGCGCCTGCGCCTTGGGATCGGCGAGGATCGCGTTCATCGCCTTGTTGACCTTGTCGATCATCTCGCCGGGCGTGTTCTTCGGCATGCCCAGGCCGTACCACGCGCTCGCCTCGTAGCCGGGCAGGAACTCGGCCACCGTGGGCAGGTCCGGCAGCACCTCCGAGCGCTCCGTGCTGGTCACGGCGAGCCCGCGCAGCTTGCCGGTCCTCACGAGCTCGGCGGAGGTCGGAATGTTGTCGAACATCACGTGCACCTGCCCGCCCATCAGGTCGGTGAGCGCCGGCGCTCCCCCACGGTAGGGCACGTGCACCATGTTGATGCCGGTCAGCATTTTGAACAGCTCGCCCGACATGTGGATCGTCGACCCGTTGCCGGAGGACGCCATGTTGAGCTTGCCGGGATTGGCCTTGGCGTAGGCGATCAATTCGGGGATCGACTTGATGGGAAGCGACGGATTCACCACCACCACGTTGGGAAAACGGATGATGCCCGCGACCGGCGCGATATCGCGGAGAAAATCGAAACTGAGCTTGTCATAGAGCGTGGCGTTGATGGCGTTCGCCGGCGCGACAAGAAGGAGCGTGTAGCCGTCGGGCGGCGCGCGCACGACCGCCTCGGTGGCGAGATTGGTGGCGGCGCCCGGCCGGCTTTCAACCACAACCGGCTGGCCGAGCCGCTCCGAGAGCCATTGGGCCGTCAGGCGCGCCGTAATATCGGCCGAACCGCCCGGCGGATAGCCGATGATCATCCGCAGCGACCGCGCCGGGTAGGTCTGCGCCCTGGCAATCTTCGACACGGCCGGGAGCGCGGCGGCGCCGGCTGCGAACTGCAGAAATCGACGGCGTGGAAACTTCATGGCGTGCCCCTCTGAAAGGCTGGCGGCACGTCCGGCTGGCGGCTCGCCGACCATCTCGATCTCGGTCGGCAGGGTACGAATTTAGCGGGGCGGTTGGAAGGGACGCACAAGGCCGTCTACTGGCCTCCTTTTTCCTGGTTTTCGTGTCTCATCACAGGGGCTCCAATCCGCCCGGCGATCATGAGTCTTGACAGCCATTTTTTTGACGATTGCCGCCTTATGGTGTAGGAGAAAATCCACAGTTCGAATTGCGCCCGCCGGAAACCCGCGCGGGCGTTTTGCATTTCGGGGGTGGCCGGTGACTGGTGCGTTGCTTCCTGGAGCGTTTGTGCGTCGTGTCCCGCCGCAGCGGTGCACACCGGGCATGGGCCTTGTAGATTCGTTGTTGTTTACAACGAATTTGCCGCGCGGGCGTCGTTGACGGCACCCGGACCGGCGCCCTTGGGCAATGACGCAGAAATCTGGGATCGGGAAGCGACCGCCCGATCTCACCCGCCTTCGCCGGCCTCGACCTGCGCGAGCTTGGCGCGCCAGTCGGCGCGCCGCCGCAGCACGGCGACGGCCGACAAGGTGAGCAGCGCCGCCGCGATCCCGATCAGGACCAGCGCGATCGGACGCTGGAAGAAGATCAGCCAGTCGCCGTTCGACATGATCAGCGATTGGCGCAGGCTCATCTCGAAGGTCGGCGAGATCACCAGCCCGAGCACCAGCGGCGCCGGATCGAGCGAGAACTTGCGCAGGAAATAACCCAGCACCCCCATGATCAGCATGATCCACACGTCGACGATCGAGTTGTTCACCGCATAGACCCCGATGACGCAGAACATGATCACCAGCGGATAGAGATAGGCGTAGGGGATGCGCAGCACGTTGACGAAGATCCCGACCAGCGGAAGGTTGAGGGCGAGCAGCATGAGGTTGCCGACATACATCGAGGCGACGAAGCCCCAGAAGATGTCGGGATGATCGTTGACCAGCGTGGGGCCGGGCGGAACGCCGTGGATCATGAGCGCGGCGATCAGCACGGCGGTGATCGGGCCGGTCGGCAGGCCGAGCGCCAGCATCGGCACGAAGGCGCCGGTCGACGCCGCGTTGTTGGCGGATTCAGGCCCCGCGACGCCGGCGACCGCGCCCTTGCCGAATTCTTCCGGGTGCTTGGAGAAGCGGCGCTCGACCGCATAGGACAGGAAGCTCGAGATGATGTGGGCCGATCCGGGCGTGAGCCCGATCAGGAAGCCCAGCACCGAGCCGCGCGCGATCGGCATCGCGGATTGCCGCCATTCCTGGCGCGTCGGAAGCAGGTCGCGCAGCTTGGGCGTGATCACCTCGCCGACCACGCTGGCGCTCGGCGTCGACAGGATCTCGCCCAGCCCGAACAGCCCGACCGCGACCGGCACGATGCCGATGCCGTCGCCGAGCTCGGCGATGTCGAAGGAGTAGCGGAAATGCCCGGTCATGTTGTCGATGCCGATGGTGCCGAGCAACAGGCCGACCGCCGCCATCAGCAGCGTGCGCGGCAGCGAGGTCGACGACATATAGGCGAGGAAGATGAGGCCGAGCACCAGCAGCGCGGTGTATTCCGGCGGCCCGAATTTGAGCGCGAAGGCGGCAAGCGGCGGCGCGATCAGAGTCAGCATCACCACCCCGAAGGTGCCGGCGATCCAGGAGCCGACGGCGGCGATGCACAGCGCGGCGCCGGCGCGGCCCTTGCGCGCCATGGCGTAGCCGTCGATGCAGGTCATCACCGAGGAGGCTTCGCCCGGGATCCGCATCAGGATGGAGGTGGTCGAGCCGCCATATTGCGAGCCGTAATAGATGCCGGCCAGCATGATGATCGCCTTGGTGGCGTCGAGCCCGTAGGTCACGGGCAGCAGGATGCTGATGCCCGAGAGCGGGCCGATGCCGGGCAGCACGCCGACCAGCGTTCCGACCAGGCAGCCGAGAAACGCGTACCACAGCACGTCGGGCCGGAAAGCGACCGAGAAACCGAGGAAGAGGGCGTCGAAGGTGCTTTCCACGGCGGTCAGAACCCGAGCAGGCCGGGTTCGAGCGGCGATTTGAGCACGACCGAGAACAGGAAATAGGTGGCGGTGCTCACCCCGACGCTGTAGGCCGCCGCCGCGATCGGGTTGCGGCGCTCCAGGCACAAGAGCCCGAACAGCAGCAGCGAGAAGGTGATGATGAAGCCGAGCGTCGTGTAGAACGCGACCGCGAGCGCCGTGAAGGCGCACACCGGCCCGGCGTGGCGGAGATCGTTCCAGCTCACGGTGGCGAGCGGCGCGCTGTCACGCCCGCGCAGCACGAGCAGCAGGCCGAAGAAGATCATCAACCCGCAGACCAGCTTCGGCAGCATGCCGGCGCCCGGCATCGACAGCCGCCCGACCGGCAGGTCGCCGGAAATCGCCCAGACCAAAAGGCCGGCAGCGATCGCCACGCCGCCGGCCACGTGGTCGGTGCGCAGGATCATCCTTCGACCTTGCCGATCTGGCGCACCGCGTCCTCGACGCGCTTGGCGTCGGTGTCCCAGAAACTCTTGAAGTCGGCCTGGTCGAGATAGGCCACCTCCTGGCCGATATTGGCCATGAGCTGCTTGAACTGATCGGCCGCCGCGACCTGCCGGCTGAAGTCGCGGATTTTCGTGACGACCGGCTCCGGCGTCCCCTTCGGGGCGAACAGGCCGACCCACAGGTAGAATTCGATATCGTAGCCGAGCTCCTTCATGGTCGGCACGTCCGGGAATGCGGCCGAGCGCTTGGCGCCGAAGGAGGCGAGCGCGCGCGCCTTGCCGGCCTTCATCTGCCCGCTCGCCGCCGCGATCGAGGACACCAGCGCCTGCGAGTTGTTGCCGATCAATGCGGTGAGCGCCGGCCCGCCGCCGTTGGTCGGCAGGTGGCGCAGCTTGATGTCGGCGGCCCGCATGTAGAGCGCCATCGGCAGATGCAGGGCGCCGTAGAGTCCCGAGGAGGAGAAGATCAGCTGCTCGGGCCGTTTTTTGGCGTCGTCCGTGAACTCCTTCAGGGTCTTGTAGGGTTGTTGGTCGTTGACCAGCAGCACGCACGGGTCGGCGATGAAACGGGCGATCGGGATGAAGTCGGCGCGGGTGAATTTGGGCTGCCGCCCGAACAGCTTGTCGACCTCGGCGAAACCCGAGATCGAGACGATGTGCAGCAGCAGCGTGTAGCCGTCGGGCTTGGCGGTGGCGGCGAATTGCGCCCCGACCGCGCCGGCGGCGCCCGACTTGGTCTCGATCACCACCGGCTGCTTGATCATCGGCTCGAGGACGGCCGCGTAGGGACGGCCCACCACGTCGGCCGCGCCGCCGGGCGGGAAGGGGTTGATCAAGGTGATGGCGTGCGACGGGTAGGCGTCCTGCGCCGTCGCCGAGCGGCCGGCGAGCGCGGCGGCGGCCGAGCCGATCACGAAGTTGCGTCTATCCATGGGTGTCTCCCGGTCGTTTCTAAGCGCCTGGCTCTGACGGCTCGCGCGCCGGCCGGACACTACCCACCGCGGGCCGGCGGAGCAACCTGGGATGCCCTGCGACAATTGCGGCTGGAGCATTGTCGTCGTCATTGCCCGCGCAAGCGGGCAATCCAGTACACGCAGGGGCTGGAAGCGGAAGGAAAGAGGCCGCCCCAATTGGCTTGCGTTCGCTTCCTGCTCTCATCGACTCCCGGGAGTACTGCGTTCGCGGGCAATGACGCAGGAAGGCTACGCCGGCTCGTCGATGATCGCGACCGCCCGTGTCCAGCCGGCCGAGCCGCCGCGCACCTTCACCGGAAAGCAGCTCACCATGAAGCCCTTGGCGGGAAGCGCCTCGAGGTTGTGCAGCTTCTCGATATGGCAATAGCCGATCTCGCGGCCGGCGCGGTGGCCTTCCCAGATGATGCTGGCGTCGTGCGTCGCCGCGTAGCGCGCCATGGTGTGGACGAAGGGCGCGTCCCAGCTCCAGCCGTCGGTGCCGGTCACCCGCACGCCGCGTTCGAGCAGATAGAGCGTGGCCTCGCGGCCCATGCCGCAGCCGCGCGCCACGTAGTCCGGGCGGCCATAAGCCGCGCCGGCGCTGGTGTTGACCACGACGATTTCAAGCGGCGAAAGCGTGTGATCGATGCGCGCGAGCTCGGCCTCGACGTCGGCCGCCGTCGCCACATAGCCGTCGGCGAAATGGCGGAAGTCGAGCTTCACGGCGTTCTGGAAGCACCAGTCGATCGGCACCTCGTCGATGGTGATCGCGCGTTGGCCGCCGTCCATGGTGGAGGCGAAGTGATAAGGCGCGTCGAGATGGGTGGTGCAGTGGGTCGACAGCCTGATCCACTCCATGGCCCAGCCTTCGCGGTCGGGAAGGTCGTCGACCGTGAGGCCGGGGAAGAAGCGGACGACCTCCTGGGCGGTCATTTTGTGGTCGCGATACTCGATCGCCGGCCCGTAGCCCGGCGGATCGGCCGCAACGTCATTCTCCAACGGAACCGAAATATCGATCAGGCGTCGCGGCATCATGTGTCCCCGGTTTGACAAGGCGGCAGAGTCGCTGGATTCTTTCCCGAGCCTCGCGGCGAAGTCCAGAAGGTCCGGACTTGAGAAATTAGGAGTTTGACATGCCCGCTTACTGGGTGGCGCGCTCCCGCGTCATCGATCCGGTCGAATACAAGAAATACACCGATCCGTTGCCGGCGATCTTCGCCAAATATGGCGCCAAGGTGCTGGCGCGGGGCGGACGCTTTCAGATCATGGAAGGTCCGGAAAAATTCCATCGCTTCGTGGTGATCGAATTCCCGACCTTCGAGCAGGGCGTCGCCTGCTTCGAGTCGCCCGAATACAAGGCCGCCGCCGCCTTCCGCCGCAACGGCGCCGGCGAGGTCGAGACCTTCATGGTCGACGGCGGCGACGCGACCCCGCGCTGAGCTTTTCCGACCATGCTTCGGCATCAAACATGCGTCCGTTAGCCCCCTGGCGCGGGCCGCGGAAATCATCTTAAGATGCCGCCAAATCAACAATCCAAATGGGAGGAACTTTGATGAGTCTCAAACGTCTGCTTGCGCGCGTGGCGGTCCTTGCGGCCGCATCCGTCGCGCTGGTCACCGGCGCCGCGGCGCAGTCCGGCGAGCCGATCAAGATCGGCTTCAGCATGGCGATGACCGGCGGGCTGGGCGGCAACGGCAAGTCCGCGCTGCTGGCCCAGAAGATCTGGGAAGAGGACACCAACGCCAAGGGCGGCCTGCTCGGGCGGCCGGTCAAGCTGATCTATTACGACGACCAGTCGAACCCCTCGACGGTTCCCGGCATCTACACCAAGCTGCTCGACGTCGACAAGGTCGACCTGGTGGTCGGCGGCTACGCGACCGCCATGCTGGCGCCCGCGATGCCGATCGTGATGCAGCGCAAGAAGCTGTTCATCGGGTTGCTCGGGCTCGCGGTCAACACCGAGTTCAACTATCCGAACTATTTCGCCATGATCCCATCGGGGCCAGAGCCGAAGCCGGCCTTCACCAAGGGCTTCTTCGATCTCGGGATGGCGCAGAATCCCAAGCCGAAGACCGTCGCCATCGTGGCCGCCGACCAGGAATTCTCCCGCAACGCCTCGGACGGCGCGCGCGAGAACGCCAAGGCGGCCGGGCTGCAGATCGTCTACGACAAGAGCTATCCGCCCTCGACCACCGACTTTGCCCCGATCGTCCGAGCGATCCAGGCGACCAATCCGGACATCCTGGTGATCTGCTCCTATCCGCCGGATTCGGTCGGCATGGTGCGCGCCATCAACGAGATCGGCTTCAAGGCCAAGCTGATGGGCGGCGCGATGGTCGGCCCGCAGAACACCTCGATGAAGGCCCAGCTCGGCCCGCTGCTCAACGGCTTCGTCAACTACGAGTTCTGGCTGCCGGTCCCCAAGATGCAGTTCGCCGGCGTCGATGAGCTCATCAAGAAATACCAGTCCCGCGCCGCCAGCGAGGGCGTCGATCCGCTCGGCTACTACATGGCGCCGCAGGCCTATGCCCAGCTCCAGGTGCTGGGACAGGCCATCACCGCCACCAAGAGCCTCAGCGACGACAAGCTCGCCGATCATATCCGGGCCACCACGTTCAAGACCGTTCTCGGCGACGTGAAGTTCGGCAAGGGCGGCGAGTGGGCGCAGTCGCGCGTGCTGCAGACGCAGTTCCAGAACATCAAGAACAACGACGTCGCCCAGTTCAAGGACATCGCGACGCAGGTCGTGGTCTCGCCCAAGGACTATGCCTCCGGCACCGCGATCTACCCTTACGAAAAAGCGAAGTAACTCTCGGGCTTGGAAAATGACGCGCCGCGCGGCTCTGCCGCGCGGCGTTGCCGTTGGGGCAGGTCGACCAATTGCCGCTTGGCTTCACAGCCCGAGATAAAACTTCCGGATCAGGTCGTTGTTGTTGAGCTCGTCGGCGGATTTGCCTTCGAACGCGATCTTGCCGTGGACGATCACGTAGCCGCGGTCGGCGATGCGCAGCGCCTGCGGAAAATTCTGCTCGGCCATCAGCACGGTGAGCTGGTAGCGATCCTTCAATTCCTTGATCTTGTCGATGGTGCGGCTGACCAGCACCGGCGCCAAGCCGACCGAGGGCTCGTCCACCAGCAGGATGCGCGGCGCCGACATCAGGGCGCGGGCGAGCGCCAGCATCTGCTGCTCGCCCCCGCTCATGCTGCCGGCGAGCTGGCCGCGCCGCTCGGCGAGGCGCGGGAAGGCCTCGTGGCAGAAGGCGAGGTTGGTCTTGATCTCGGCGCGCGCTTTCGGCCGGAATGCGCCGAGCAGCAGGTTCTCCTCGACGGTGAGGCGCGGAAACAGCCGCCGCCCTTCCGGCACCAGCGCGATGCCGAGATCGACGATCTCCTCGGTGCTGCGCCCGATCAGGTCATGCGTGATGCCGTCGATCTCGGCCATGATCCGCCCGGCGCTCGGCCGCACCATGCCCATGATGCTTTTCATGAGCGTGCTCTTGCCGTTGCCGTTGGTGCCGAGCAGCACCACGGTCTCGCCGCCGTCGACCTTGAGCGTGACGTCCTCGAGCACGCGGACCGCCCCATAGGCGGCGTGGACGCCCTCGACGCTGATGCTATTGGCCAAGGTAAGCCCTCTCGACTTCGGGATCGCGGATGACGTCGTCGGGACGCCCGTCGGCGATCTTCTTGCCGGACACCAGCACGACCAGGCGCTGCGAGAAATTCATGACCGCCCGCATGATGTGCTCGATCAGGATGACGGTGGTGCCGCGCTCGTTGAGCCGGATCAGCAGCGACACGATGTCGCCGACCTCGGAATGCGACAGCCCGGCCATCGCCTCGTCGGCGATCAGCAGTTTCGGCTCGGCCGCCATCGCGCGCGCGAGCTCGAGCTTGCGCATGTCGACCTGGGTGAGGTCGCGCGGGAATTTATGCGCGCAATCGATCAGGCCGACGAGGCTCAGGAGCTCGTCGCAGCGCTCGTCGGTCTGCGCCGGGCCGAGGCGGCCGCGCTCGCGCGCATTGACGGCATAGAGCAGCGGCACTTTCAGATTGTCGGCGACCGACATGCTCACGAAGGGCCGCGGCAGCTGGAAGCTGCGCGCCATCCCGAGCCGGGTGCGCGTGTGAGCCGGCAGGCCGGCGAGGCTGCGGCCCTCGAACGTGACCGTGCCGGTCTCGTTGGCGAGCGTGCCGCACAGGCAATTGACGAGCGTGCTCTTGCCCGAGCCGTTCGGTCCGATCAGGCCGACGCGCTCGCCTTCGGCGACGTTCAGATCGATTCCGTCGAGCGCGACGAATCCGCCGAAGCGTTTGCCGAGGCCTTCGACTTGGAGGAGGGGCGCGGCCATTTCGTTCCCATTCTGCGCAGGAGAGGTTGCACCAGACCGACGATGCCGTTCGGTGCGATGATGACGAAAGCGACGAGCAGCACGCCGACCAGCAGCAGGTTGACGGCGGACGAAATGGTGACGGTCGCGACCTGCTGGAGCGTGCCGAGCAGGATCGCGCCGACCAGCGGGCCGACCCAGCTCGTGGTGCCGCCGATCATCGGCATGGCGATCGAGTTCACCGCATAGGGCAAGCCGAAGGCCGAGGCCGGCTCGAGATAGCCGATATAATAGGGGAACGGCGCGCCGGCCATGCCCATGAGGGCGCCCGACAGCGTCGTTGCGATCAGCTTGAGCTTGAGCGTCGGCACCCCCGAGGCCTCGGCGGCGAGCTCGTCGTCGCGGATGGTGGCGAACCCGTAGCCGAGCTTCGAGCGTTCGATCGCGCGGGCAGCCGTGACGGCGCCGGCGGCGAGCAACGCCATGAGCAGAAAGAGATACTCGATATAGCCGATCTGGAAGCCGAAGATGCCGATCTCGTTCGGGCGGATCACATAGGCGCCGCGCGAGCCGCCGACATAGTTCCAGTTCACCACCATGGTCTGCAGCACCACGGCGAGCGCCAGGGTGGCGATTGCGAAGAAGGCGCCGCGCAGCCGCAGCGTCAGGTAGCCGGTGCCCAGCCCGACAAGTCCCGACACGGCGGCCGCGATGACCAGCAGGACCGGGATCGGGAGCTGAAAGGTCTTGTGGAAGAACACCGACGTATAGGCGCCGAGCGCGAAGAAGGCGGCGGTGCCGAAATTCACATAGCCGCAATAGCCGCCGAGGATGTTCCACGCGGTCCCGAGCACGATGAATTGCAGCACCGTGTAGCCGGCGAAGAAATAGTAATCATTGCCGAACAGGCGCACGAGCCCGAACAGCAGCGCCACCGTGCCGATCGCGATTGCGAGGAAGACGGATGAGCGCACGGCCTAGCGCCCCAGCAGTCCGGCCGGCCGCACCGCCAGCGTCAGCAGCAGCAGCCCGAATCCGACCGCCGGCGCCCATGACGGCCCGTAGAAGGTCGCGGTCAGACTCTCGACGATGCCGAGCAGCATGGCGCCGATCAGCGTGCCGGGCAGGCTGCCGAGTCCCCCGAGCACGCAAATCGCGAAGACGCGCCCGATATATTCGCGGCCGATCGAGGGCTCGATCGGCTGGATGACGATCAGGCAGGCGCCGGCGATCGCGCAGGTCGCGATCGACAGCGCGAAGGCGATGCGCTTGATCTTGACCGGGTTGGCGGCCATCAGCTGGAGCGCGAGCTGGTCCTGCGCCACCGCCATGATGGCGCGGCCGAGGAATGTGCGGGTGAGAAAGATCTGCAGCAGGATCAGCATCAGCAGCGAAACCAGGCATGGCACCACCATGCGCATGGGAAGCTGAATGAGGCCGAGGTTGAGCGAGGTGTCGACATAGGCTGCGTT
>Ga0208991_1000426_pt1 | contig 10431 bp, 10 predicted proteins | sample MedBloCAOM3_M2_FD_187855 | JGI IMG/M metagenome (GOLD analysis project Ga0208991, IMG submission 187855) | Forest soil microbial communities from El Dorado National Forest, California, USA - Mediterranean Blodgett CA OM3_M2 (SPAdes) (version 2) | ecosystem: Environmental > Terrestrial > Soil >...
GAGCGCGCTTCGGCTGGGGCGGTCGGCGCAGCTTCCTTTGCTGCGGATCGGAATGCTGAACAGCTTTGCCGCGAGCATCGGACCGCACGTCATCAAGCGGCTGCGGGATATCGCCGCCGAATGGTCGGTGGATTCCGGCTTCAACGCGACTCGGATGCAAGCGGTGGTCACGAGGGAATTCGACTTCGTCGTCACCGCCGACGAGTCGCCGGTGCCGGCCGACGTCGAAGCGATGCCGGTGCTCACCGAGCCGATGCTGCTGATCGTTCCAGCGTCCTACCGCGGCGACGCAACCTCACTGAAAAGCCTGAGCGAGGATTTGGATATGATTCGCTTCGGGCGCGATCCGCATCTGCACTCCCGCATCGACCGGCTGCTGCAGAAATGCGGCCTGATCCCGCAGCGCCGCTATCATCTGGACACGAATGAAGCAGTGCTGGCGATGGTCGCCGTCGGCTCGGGATGGGCGATCCTGCCGCCACTCGCGGTCGCCCATTCTCTCGCGCGCGGCGATCGTGTTCGAGCGCTGCCCTTGCCGGGAAAGCCGTTTCAGCGGCGGATCATGATCGCTTCCCAGAAGGGCGAAGGGCGCCATATCGCGCTGCAAATCCACAACGCTGCGCTCGACGCCTTGCGCGAGCATTTCCTGCCGAAGCTGCGGGTGACGCTGCCCCACATTGTCGATCGAATTGTGCTGCATGCGACTGCGGCGAAATAACCACGGGCAGTCCCGTTACGCTCGAATCGCCGGACAACGGCGTGAAGACCAAAAAAAAGTACGGCGGACTTGCGCCGTACCCTTCCGGCGTTCAGAGCTTGGCGACGAGGGCCGCGAGCTGGTCGGTGCAGAGGCCCCAGCCCCCGTGGAAGCCCATCTTTTCGTGCGCCTCGCGGTCGGCAACCGTCCAATGGCGTACGCGGGCGGTGTATTTCGTCTTGCCGCCGCCAATGTCCTCGAAAGTCAGGATCACGGTCATGAACGGTTTTTGCGAGGGCTCCCAGGCCTTGGTGTAGGCGTCGGTGAAGACGAGCCGTTCGTTCTCGGCCACCTCGAGGTAGACGCCCCGGTTCGGCATGTCTTTGCCCTCGGGGCTGCGCATGACCACCAGATTCGCGCCGCCAGGCCTCACGTCGAGCTCCGCCACCGGCGTGGTGTAGGGCAGCGGCGCAAACCACTGTTTGAGGAGCTCGGGGTCAGTCCAAGCGCGGAACAGCTTCGCGGGCGGCGCATCGATGATGCGGGTCAACACCAGCTCGCGATCCGAGGCCGGGGCAGTTTCGGCGGTGGCGGTCATTGGTCCTCTCCGTGTTTGATCATCCCCAGGACGAACCGGCGAACCGCGATCCGACACCGCCGCCAAAGATTTTTCACACAGCACTTTTCGGTCGCTCCCCGTAGCCCGCTACCGACGCGGATATCCCCTCCGAAACGTCGGAACGCAGTGCGGCCGACCGGAACGCAGGTTATCAGGACTGGCGGATGTTCCACGTCTGGTCAAATTGGCGCAGCACCGGGATTGCACCATCGTCTCACAGCCTGCGCCTGAGCAACTCGTAAGCAACCGCGAGGCGTGGCTACGGTTTCATGGGATGGAGCGGCTTTGCCAGCGACCGGGGGCCGACACATCTGCGGCCCCCGCAAATCTGATGGGCTGGCGAAGCGATCAAAAGGGCTCTCCGCCGTGCGTCAGGGTGCCGGTCGCAGCGAGTTTGAGTTTGCGAGCGCCTGCGTGGCTTGCCGCGCAGCCTGCGCAGCGATCGGAGGGATATCCTCTTCGGACAACCGGTCCATGGTTGTCAGGCGCATGCGGTGAACTTCGTCGGCCGCAAGCGCGTACATGGGTTTCCATGGCGGAACCCGAAGCGCTGTCTCGAGCAGCTCGATGCCGCCGCCCATCTCCACCGTGTAACGAGCGATGCTGCCGATATCGCGCTGCACGAGGCCGAGCTCCTCGGCGGTGTAGATGGCCTCCTGCGCACGCTTGCTCTTGTCTCTGAGCCAAATCATGTGGACGAGAACGCGCGCTTCAGGCGGCACATAGCGGCGCGTTCCGCCGAGCAGCAGGAAGGCGCACATGGATTCGCAGGAGGCGTCCGGAGAAAGCCTCGCCCGTGCCTTGCCGTCATGGGACGGGAGCACGATGGTCTTGCCGACCGTCGTTGTCATATCGAAACGGCGGATCGCGCGCCCGAGCGCCAAGGCCGTGAGCACCGACCCGCCCTCGGAATCGAGCACGAGGGTCGCGCCTTGAACATTGTTGTCCTTGGCAAAACCTTCGAAGTCGCGCGCGGTGTGCTCGGTGATGACGCCGACCGCAGAAATCCAGGTGCGACAAACCTTGCCGCACCGTTCCGCCGGCCCTTCCATGCGCCATTCAAACTGCATCGGCGGAGGACTAGCGTCGTCTGTCACGGTAGGGGGATCGGCCGCCAAGGCCGGCAGGCAGCTCGATCCCAATGCCAAGATTCCGGTGAGAAATCGGATCACGCTATCCTCTTCCCTCCCGTTCCTCTTTCGTTAGTCGAGGGGCGCCGGCACCTGTATGCGCTCGATGATCTTCTGGCGAACCTGCGGGTTGGTCTGCGCCACCTCTAGAATGGTGGTGTATTCCTCGACCGATAGGCCCTGATCGGTGACGGCCTTCTCAAGTGCATTGCCGGCCTCGCGGGCAATGCGCGGCTGGTCATCCGGGGGCGCGGCTTCGAGCTGCTGGAGATAATCGCGCTTGAGGCTTGCCACGCGCTGTATCGCCGCCGCCGCCGCATCGAGCTTTTGGTCCGGAATGCTCGCCGCCGGATTGGCCGGCGCAGGCGACTGCGCCTGCGGGGTGTCGGTTTGCGGCGATTGCGCCGGAGGTGTTTGAGCATTCGCTGCCGAGAATTGCCACGACGCCGCCAGAAGCGCGGCCGCGAAGGTGTATGTCACTGGTCGCATGATCTGTTCCTTGCGTTGGTCCGATACGCCCCGCGCAGCAGCGGCGCCAGAATAGTCATGGAGATGAACCGGTCCATTCTACGGATGTTGAGCCGCACGCTAGATTTGTTTGATACGCCTATACTTAGGTTTGGATCTGCAACGTGCGGCTTGCGCATTGCACAGCACGCTCCAGCTCGTGCCGAACTGGAATGCCATCACAATTCCCGAGACCACCCCTAGGCCGAATGCCACCGGGCCGGGTTAAAGTTGGACTCGGCGAGTCGCGCCAATCACCGCAATGCGGGCGCAATTACAGCTCGCCGAACCAATGACAACCGAATCGCGTCGGGCACTTGGTTGCGGGAGATCACCGCAAAGGCCAACAAGATGCGGCAAGGTTGGTCAAGCACATCCGCGTCGGGCAACTAACTAGAGTTCGCCACTCAGGATGTGGATATGTGTCATGAAGACACCCGCCAAAGAGCGAATGTTATCGGATGGGGAAGCCATCATTTTGGCTAGCGTGATACTGGGCGTTGTATGGTTTGCTCTGACGTGACCTTGAGATTGAAAATGCCACAGGCGCCGGACATGCACATCGCGCTTGCGCAGGAGACCACAAATGTTCAAGGGCGAAACTGAATCGCGCTCGGCCTTCGTCTCCGCCGGGCCGTCCGGTTCTGCTGCGGACGGGCAGGACAAGCAGGCTGCGGGCTCCGCGTCACGCGCGCGTAAGCCGCTGCAAGGCCATATTGGGTTTATCGGCCTCGGTCACATGGGCACCGCGATAGCAGCGAATCTGGTGGCCGCCGGCCGTGAGGTGATCGCGTACGTCCGTCGCGCCGAGCAGATGGAAAAGCTCGCGGCGCTCGGCCTCAAGCCGACGACGGACATCACTGAGTGTATGACCGTGAATTCGTCATCACCATGCTGCCCGACGATGCCGCCGTTCGCGAGGTCGTATTCGGCCGCCCGGATCTCGGTGCCGATGGGCTCGCCAAGCGTTTGATTCCGGGTGCCATCCATCTGTCGATGAGCACCATCAGCACCGCGGCTTCGTCCGAGCTGGCGAGCGAGCATGCACGATATGGGCAAGGCTACGTCGCAGCGCCGGTGTTCGGAAACCCGGATGCCGCCAAGGCCCGTCAGTTGTTCGTCATCGCAGCCGGTGCGCCGAGCGATGTCGAGCGCTGCCAACCGATCTTCGACGCGCTGGGCCAGCAGACGTTTCGAGTGGGCAGCGCTCCCGCGACCGCGAACCTGATCAAGCTCGCCGGCAACGCCATGAGCGCAGCCACGTTGGAAATTCTCGGCGAAGTTCTGGCCCTGGCTCGCAAGCGCGGTCTCGATCCCCAGGAGTTCCTCGCGATCCTGACCGGGACCATGTTCGGCAGCCGCGTCCACAGGATCTACGGCGACAAGATTGCGGGGCAACAATACGCCGTGGGCGGTTTCGTCTTCCCGCTGGCTCTCAAGGACATCCGGCTGGCGCTCAACGAGGCAGAGTCAGCCGGCGTGCCGATGCCCTCCGTCAGCGTGGTGCGCGATCGACTCATCACCGGGATCGCACGCGGCTATTCGGAGCTCGACTGGTCGGCGCTCGGCCTGCTGGCGGCGGAGGAAGCAGGACTGACCTTCGAACCAGCGGATGCTCATTCTTGAGTAAAGTCGCCGTGTCCGTGCCGTCGGAAATCGGTCTCACAGCCTGGGCTTGAGCAGCTCGTAAGCGACCGGATCGTCGGGGCAGGCGGCAAACCCGCATTCCAGCAACGTCGAGATCACGTTCAGCGCGGTGAGACCGATCACCAGCCACAGGCCGGTGCGCGCGATCGCGCCGACCGCAACCGGCCGCGCGCTGCCGTCATCCTCGAACTGGCGGTCGAACAGCAGCATGGCCGCGATCAGGACGATGGCCGCGGCAAAGCCGATGAAGGCCCAGGTGTAATAGTGATAACCGAGCAGCGCCGAGCCGAAGCCTGGATCTCCCGGCATGATGTGCAGCAGGATCTGGCGCATGGCGACGGCCGCGCCGGCGGCGGCGACCAGCAGCGACGCCGCGTAGTGGCTGGGACGCGGCCCGAAGCGGACATTGAGCATGGGTCCGAAGGCCAGCAGCGCGAACTGGATGCGCTGGAGCAGGCACAGGGGACAGGGAAGCTCGTCGAGCAGGAGTTGCGCGGCGAACGCCGCCGCCAGGACCAGCGCAACGGCGTAGAGGCCGAGCGCGTTGAGTGCCACCGCCAACGATCGGGTCATGCGCGCCTCAGAACGACAGTTTCAATACATCGCTGGCGTGATGCAGGTAGGTCGCCACGCAGGCAACCAGCGTGACGGCGAACAGCGCCAGCGCCAGAGTGCGCGTGCCCCACCAGGCGGCGAGCAGCACAACGGTGACGGCGAGAAAAAGTGCGGTGAATTCCATTGTCCCTCTCGAAATCGTTCGAGCGTTCTGAGCCTTTCCCCTGATGATCCGCAGGGGGCATCCTGGGCATCTCCTGTTTTGGCCCCGCTATTCGTGCCGCACGTTGCGGCTGAAGTCGTAGTCGATGCCGATGTCGGCGGCATAGCGCTGGATGCGGATCGAGCGGTCGCGGCCGGGCGCAAGGACCTGTTGCAGGAAGGCGCGCTGATCAGCCCAGGCCGCTTCCGCCTGAGCGCGGCGGTAGCGCCCCGGCATGGTGTCGTTGAGCCAGCCGTGCGGGGCGGCGCGGTAGACGTGGATGTCATAGCTTTTTCCGTGACGCTCCAGGCAATCGCGAAAGCGCCTGATATCGTCGACCGAGATCAGATGATCGGTTTCGCCGAACATTCCGAGCACGGGACAGTCGATAGCGGCGATGATCTCGTCGAGCGCGCGCCGATACTTGCTGTTGACCGCCCATTCGCGCGGCTGGGCCGCGCCGCACCAGACGAGGGCCGCGGCGATCGGACGCGAGGCCGCGACCACGAGTGGAAGCCGGCCGGTCTGGCAGATGCCCATGATCGCGAGCCGGGTCGTGTCGGCTTGCGGGATCGCCTGCAATGCGTCGATGGCGGCGCCGAGCGCGGTCAAGGCGTCGGGATCGGCGACGTCGCAACCGGCGTCGCCGCGATGCAGCGCCTCCTGGTCCGGATGCTTGAAGTAAAGGTCCGGCGCGATGGCGACGAAACCGTCGCGGGCGAATCGCTCCGCCAGATCGCAGGTGTGACGGACCAGGCCGTAGCGCTCGTGCACGACGATCACCGCGGGCGCCTTTGCCGCCCCGTCCGGCACCGCGACAAACGCCGGCATGCCGCCGTCGCAGATGATCGTCCGCGCGCGAATGCCGGTCATTGCTTCGATGCTTGCACGAGGAAGCTCGCATCGATGAATCCCGCGAGCGGCGGCGGTTCGGCGAGATCGCCAAGCGCGACGAGCGCGTCGAAATTAGCCTTGATGCCATCCTCGAACAGCGCGGCCTCGCGAGCGACCACCTGTTGCTTGATGTAGAGATCGTAGGTGGCAGCCGCGATCTGTGCCGTGGTTCGGGTGTGCTTGGCAAGGATGGCGATGACCTCGTCGCGATTGGCGGGCTCGTAGATATATCGCGTCGCCTTGATGTGGGCGCGCAGGAAGGCCACCACGGCGGCGCGGTTCTGCTGCCCCCAGCGGGTGTCGACGAGGATGTTGTTCTGCGCCCAGTTCGGCAGGTATTGCGGCACGCTGCCGAGATCGACGAAGCTTTGCTCGAGCGCGGAGAAGTCCACCGGGTTGGTCAGGATGGCGGCGGACACCGCCCCCGACGCGAGCTGCGCGAAGCGGTTCGGCGTGCCGCCGCCGTACAGCAGATCGTAATCCTGGTCGGCGAGACCGTTCTTGCGCGCCATCACGCGCAGGAAATAGAGCGTCACGTCGGTCAGGCCGCCGACGCTGATGGTCTTGCCCTTGAGATCGCCCCAGCGCTTGATCGTCCTGGCTGCGACGACACGGAACGGCGCGTTGGACGCGGCGCCGGCCACGATCCGGATCGGCGCGCCGCGAAAGATCGCGCGCAGCGACTGATCGGTCGCGGCCTGCGCCATGTTGAGGGAACCTGCGGCCAGCTGCTGCAGCACGCCGACCGCTGCGCCCGCCACGATCGTGTCGACCTTGAGGTTCTCGGCCTCGTAGTATTTCCTTTCGCTGGCGACGTAGTGCGCCAGGCTCAACGCGGTGTTGCTGGTGATGCCAAAGGCAATCTCAGTCGCCGCCTGCGCCGGGCGCCAGGCCGCGCAGGCCAGGATCAACAAGGTGGAGGCGATCACCACGCGCCGTTTCATGACTTTTCCCAAGGCTTGCTCCAAAGCTTGCTCCAAGGCTCGTTACACGGCTCATTACACGGCTTGGAACCACCCCGGAGCAGTCGCAAGCGCGACCCATTGCAGCACGCCTGCGCGGCGATTTGAACCGGGGATAGCGGACATCGAGCAGCGAGTGAGATGCCAGCCAGCCGCTGTCGGTCTGGCGCAACACAGCAAAGCGAAATCGCGATTCAATCTGCAGCGATTTCGCTCTAGTAACGTTATGGTGCGCCCGACCCTCCGGGCGCCATCGGGAGGATGGAATGGAAATCAGTCTCGCCGGCCGCACGGCCGTCATCACCGGCGGCAGCAAGGGCATCGGGCTTGCGATCGCCACGCGGTTTGCGGCCTCGGGCGCCGACGTCGCGATCATCGCCCGCGGGCGCGGCGCGCTCGATGAGGCGGCCAAGAGCATCGGCGCGGGCGGGAAGGGACGTGTGGCCACCATTGCGGGCGACGTCGGCGTCGCCGCGGATATCAAGCGGGCCTACGACGAAGCCATGAAGGCGTTGGGCAAGATCGACATCGTCGTCAACAACGCCGGCACCTCGCGCACCGGAGCGTTCGAGGAGATCACCGATGAGATCTGGCGCGACGACTTCGACCAGAAGCTGTTCGCCGCTATCAGGCTGACCCGTCTGGTATGGCCGCAGATGAAGGAGCGCCGCTGGGGCCGGGTCATCAACACGCTCAATATCGGCGCCAAGGCGCCGCGCGCGCGCAGCGCCCCGACCTCGATCACGCGCGCTGCCGGGCTTGCTCTGACCAAGGTGCTGGCGGGCGAAGGCGCGCCGCACAACGTGCTGGTCAATGCGCTGCTGGTGGGCTTCATCGAGGCCGACCAGCATGTGCAGGCGGCGGCCAAGGCCGGGATCGCGCTCAACGACTACATCGGCGCGCGCGCCAAGGAGGTTCCGCTCGGCCGCATCGGGCGCGCCGAGGAGTTCGCCAACATCGCCTGTTTCCTGGCGTCCGACGCCGGCTCCTACATCACCGGCACCGCAATCAACGTCGACGGCGGACGCTCGCCGGTGGTTTAGAGGGTGTCCCGATGAAATGGAATCAGTTCGTGCGGCAGACTAGGTCTGCTCCCTCCCCACGTGCCCCGGGCCTGCCCGGGTCGCGACTTAGTCTTGCGCAAGTCGGGCAAGCCCGACTTACGTTGGCGGGCCGCGCCATCGCTCGCCTCTCACTCAGCGACAATGGGCTGCGGTTTGAGCTCGTTCTCTACGCGGCCCTCAGGGGCGTGGTCTCTTGCTTTCTGCGCTGGGCGCGATCCGCCTTTGAGCCATTCCGACAGTCGGTCGAGATAGAGATAGACCACGGGCGTGGTGAACAGGGTCAGCGCCTGGCTGACCAGCAACCCACCCACCATCGCATAGCCGAGCGGCTGCCTGATCTCGGCGCCGGTGCCCTGGCCCAGCATCAACGGCACGCCGCCGAGCATTGCCGCCATGGTGGTCATCATGATCGGCCGGAAGCGCAGAATGGCGGCGCGCCGGATGGCATCGACCGCCGACAGGTGATGGTCGCGCTCGGCGACGATCGCGAAGTCGACCATCATGATGCCGTTCTTCTTCACGATGCCGATGAGCAGGATGATGCCGATCAACGCGATCAGGCTGAAGTCGAAATGAAACAGCATCAGGATCGCAAGCGCGCCCACGCCCGCCGACGGCAAGGTCGAGAGGATGGTCAGTGGATGGATGTAGCTCTCGTAGAGAATGCCGAGAATGAGATAGACCACGACCAGCGCGGCGAGAATCAGCATCGGCACCGTCGAGAGCGAATCCTGGAATGCCTGGGCGTTGCCCTGGAACGTCGTGTTGATGGTCGCCGGCATGTCCAACTGGCTTTTGGCCTGTTCGATCGCGGCCGTGGCCTGACCGAGCGCCACGCCTTGTGCCAGGTTGAAGCTGATGGTGATCGCCGGAAACCTGCCCTGGTGGCTGATCGACAGCGGCTGGATCGGCGTCGTCGTCCATTTGGCGAAGGCCGCCAGCGGCACTTCACCGCCCGTCGTTGGTGATCGCAGAAAGATCTGGTCGAGAGTCTTGGGATCGCCCTGCAGCGACGGCAGCACCTCCATGATCACGTAGTAGTTCGAGAGCTGCGTGAAATATTGCGCGATCTGGCGCTGGCCGAACGCGTCGTAGAGCGTGTCGTCGATGAGCTGCGGCGTCAGCCCGTAGCGCGATGCCTGGTCGCGGTTGACCGTCAGGGTCAGTGTCGTGCCTTCGGTCTGCTGATCGGTGGCGACGTCGCGCAGCTCCGGCAGGCCCTTGAGCTTGGCCAGCATCTTCGGCGCCCATTCGTTGAGCAGCTCGATGTCGGAGCCTTGCAGCGTATATTGGAACTGGGTCCGCGACGCGCGGCCGCCGACGCGCACGTCCTGGGCCGCCTGCAGGAACAGCCTTGCACCCGGGACCTTGTCGAGCTCGCGGCGCAGGCGCGCGATGATCTGATCCGCGTTCTCGCTGCGCTCCTCGCGCGGTTTCAAGGTGATGAACATGCGTCCGTTGTTCGAGACGTTGCCCGAGCCGCCGATGAACATCCCGACGTGTTCGACGGCGGGATCCTTCAGCACGATCTCGCCCAGCGCCTGCTGGTGCTTCATCATGGCGGCAGGCGAGGCGTCCTGCCCGGCTTCGGATATGCCGGTGAGCAGGCCGATATCCTGCTGCGGAAAGAAGCCCTTCGGAATGATCACGAACAGATAGCCCGACAGAGCGACTGTGGCGAAGAATACACAGAGCGTTGTAAAGCGAAACCGCAACACGACATCGAGGCCGCGCTCGTAAGCCCGCAGCAAAGCGTCGAAGGCGCGTTCGCTCAGCATGTAGAGACGTCCGTGGCGCGCTTCCTGCGGGGGCCTGAGAAAACGCGACGCCATCATTGGGGTCAGCGTCAGCGACACGAAGGCCGATACTACGATGGCCATTGAGAGCGTGACGGCGAATTCGCGGAACAGACGCCCGATGATGCCGCCCATCAAAAGGAGCGGGATCAGCACCGCGATCAGCGAGATGCTGATCGAGATGATGGTGAAGGTGATCTCGCGCGCGCCCCGGAGCGCCGCCGCCAGGGGCTGCTCGCCCTCCTCGACGTAGCGTGTGATGTTTTCGAGCATCACGATGGCGTCGTCGACCACGAAACCCACCGCGATGGTCAACGCCATCAGCGACAGATTGTCGAGCGTATAGCCGAACACCCAC
>Ga0208991_1000427_pt1 | contig 10430 bp, 10 predicted proteins | sample MedBloCAOM3_M2_FD_187855 | JGI IMG/M metagenome (GOLD analysis project Ga0208991, IMG submission 187855) | Forest soil microbial communities from El Dorado National Forest, California, USA - Mediterranean Blodgett CA OM3_M2 (SPAdes) (version 2) | ecosystem: Environmental > Terrestrial > Soil >...
CCAGGTACACCGGTCCCGGGGCGCCGTTGAAGGCCTCTCGCGCCGCCATCGAGATCATGTCCGCGACGCGCTCGGTGCTCGGCACCGTGGCGGCGAACTTGGTGATCGGCGTCATGAGATCGACGTGCGGCAGGTCCTGGAGCGATCCCATCTTGTGCTGAGTGAGCGCGCCTTGCCCGCCGATGTGCAGCACCGGGCTCTCGGAGCGAAACGCCGTGGCAATCCCCGTCACCGCATTGGTGCAGCCGGGTCCGGCGGTAGTGACCACGCAACCGAGCTTGCCGGTCTGTCGCGCGTAACCGTCCGCGGCGTGAGCCGCGACCTGTTCGTGGCGCACGTCGATGATGCGGATCCCTTCATCGATACAGCCGTCGTAGATGTCGATGATGTGTCCGCCGCACAGGGTGAAGATCGTATCGACGCCCTCGTTCTTCAGCGCCTTGGCGACCAGGTGCCCGCCGGAAATGACGCTGGCGTCACGGCTCTTTCGCTTGAGCGTATCTTCCGCGGTCGTCGTACCCTTGCTGTCCGTAGTCTTGGTCGCCGTCTCGAGCATGGATGCCTCCTTCAACAATTGTCTGCGACAGTAGACGATCGCACCGGAGGCGGTCCCGGGCGCAGGCGCTCTTCCGGCGCTTGGCCGGAAGAGCGCCGTTTCTTCAGGCGTCAGCGTGTCGCCAGCTTCGCCGCAGGATCAACGGTTGCGGTCCGATTCGTGTACGTGCCGCGCAGGGGCTTCAGGATCAGAATCGCCATCAGCGCCGCAATGATGTTGAGCACGGCCGCCGCCATGAATACCGTGTGCCAGTTTCCTTTGGCCGCCATGACACTGGTCAGCGGTACGAGCAGCGCCGCCGTGCCCTTCGCGGTGTACATGAGCCCGGTGTTGGTGGTCGCGTAGGTGGCGCCGAAGGTATCGGTTACCGTCGAGGGGAAGAGGCTGTAAATCTCACCCCAGGCGAAGAACACCAGGCCGCTCAACAGCACGAACATCGTGGGGTCGGTGCCGAAATTGGCGAGCGCAATGATGCCCACGCCTTCGAGCGCGAAGGCGATGAACATGGTCTGTTCACGCCCGATCTGGTCGGACACCCAACCGAAGAATGGCCGGGTCAGGCCGTTCAGTATGCGGTCGATGCTGAGAGCGAAGGTCAGCGCCGGCATCGTCAGCCCGATGAGGCTCACCGGGACGTCGGCTACCTTGAAGTCCTTGGCGATCGGTGCCAATTGCGCAACCGCCATCAAACCGCCCGCCGCCATCATCACGAACATGACATACATCACCCAGAAGACCGGGGTCTTCAGCATCTCGAGCGGCTTCGCCTGGTAGCGGCTGGCGCCGGGGGCCAGCTTCGGGGGCGCCACCATGAAACTCACCGCCGGGGCCAGAATAAACCAGCCGACCACCACCACGACGATGCCTTGAAACAGACCGAACGTCAGGAAGGTGTGCTCGTAGCCTGAGCTCTTGATCATGTGGGCGATGGGAATGATGGTCAGCGCCGAGCCCATGCCGAAGCCGGCCGCGGTCAGGCCCGCCGCCAGGCCGCGTCGCCCGGGGAACCAGCGCACCGCATTGCCGATGCACGTGCCGTACACGCCGCCGGCGCCGATGCCGCCGAGCGCCGCTGCGAAATAGAACATCCCCAGGGAATCCGCGACAGAATTGAGCGTCCAGGCGATGCCGCAGAGCACACCGCCGATCACCACGATCCACTTCGGACCGAAGCGATCGACCAGGTACCCTTCCGCGGGCACCAGCCAGGTCTCGAGCACAACGAAGATGGTGAAGGTGACCTGGATGGCCGCTTTGCCCCAATGGAATTTGTCGCCGATGGGACCGACAAACAGCGTCCAGCCGTATTGCAGATTGGCGATCATCACCATGCAGATGATGCCGATGATCAACTGCGCCCAGGGTCGGGCGAAGACTGAAGTGGTTTGAGAATTCGAATCGGTAACCATCGATGCTCCCCCTTCGTCGACTAAGTTGAACCGTCAGCCGGTTGGCATGAATTTCAGGCGATTTGTGGCACGCGCAAGCGTTGGATTTTTTTTGTCAGGTGCCCTCATGCGGGCGGCATCGAGATCGCGCCCGGAACCCGTCGTTCGATCGTCGGCACCACGATGAGGCCCTGGAACGGTGCATGGGATCAGCGCTTTTTTTAAACCGCGATCGACCATATGTGATATATCTCGGGCTTGTCAACACCCAGTTTCGAGCGCGCGGAGCGCTCATGCGTGCTCAGGAAGGGGGCGGGAGAAGGCTCTGGGAGGGTAAACCCGAGCATCGGTGCACCAATTTGGGGAGCACGGCCCTGGAGTGATATCTGATATATCGAGAGTGATTGATGCGGTGCGTTATATGTTTGCGGCCTCGCGCAACGTAGTACCGTGCGTAACTGCTCGACCAGCCACGGAGGCTGAATGAGGGCGATCGCGACGCTCCTGAGCAAGCGCAGGCCTGCGGGACGGCTTGCGTTGGCGCCCGTCAATTCCGTGAGCCTGCGTGATCAGGCGTATGCCTTGCTCAAGGAGGCCATCGCGAGCACCGACATATACAGCGAGCGGCAGCCCCTGCGGCTCGATGAGCGCGAGCTGATGCAGGCGCTCGGCGTGAGTCGAACCCCGGTACGCGAGGCACTATCGATCCTGGAGCAGGAGGGCTTTGTCAGGACAGTGCCCCGCCGCGGAATCTTCATCGTCCGAAAATCGAAGCGCGAGATCATCGAGATGATCCAGATGTGGGCGGCGCTGGAGAGCATGTCGGCGCGCCTGGCCACGCTGCAGGCGTCCGACGCGGAAATCGGCAAGCTGCGTCATCTGTTTGACGAGTTCCAGAACTCCCCGCCCGCGGAGCATCTGGACGAGTATTCGGACGCCAATATCGCCTTTCATCAGATGATCATCCGCCTGGGCGGCTCGCAACTGATCGCGGATGCGACCAAGAATCTGTTCCTGCACGTACGCGCGATCCGCCGGGCTACGATCTCGCAGAACGGACGCGCCGCTCGCTCGATCATCGATCACCTGAAAATCATCGAGGCCCTGGAGCGGCGCGACACCGAGCTCGCCGAGCGCCTGACGCGTAAGCACACGCTCGACCTCGCCGCGCACGTCGAACGCTACTGCGACTTCCTCGATTAGCCCGCGCGGCGGCCGCGTGGCCGTTTGCTGCGCGGCGGCGGGCCGGACAATTCGAAGTGCACCAGGCGCTCGATCAGCGGCGCACCCTGGTGCATCAGGAAATCCTTGAATGCCGCCGCTACCGGTGGCAGGCGCTTGGTGCGGTTGTGCACCAGGTACCAGTTCAACATGGCCGGAAAGTCCTGCACATCGAGCACCACCAGGTTACCGGCCAGCAGGTCGAGACCGATGGTGTGGGCGGAGAGGAAGGCAATGCCCATGCCGGCGACCACCGCCTGCTTGATGGTCTCGGTGCTGCGGATCTCCATCGCGATGTTGAGGCGGGAAAACTGCCGCCCGAACACTTCGCGCATTGAATTCCAGGTGTCGGATCCCTCTTCGCGTTGTACGAAGCGCTCGCGGTTGAGAGCCGCGCGCGGAATCTGCCGCGCGCGGGCGAGCGGGTGGTTCGGCGCTGCCACAATGACATAGGGGTGCGGCGCGAACGGCACCGCGACGATGTCCATATCGCGCGGTGGCCGGACCATTACGGCGAGATCGGTGAGATTGTCGGCGAGCTGGCGCAGCAGGCCCTCGCGATTGTGCACCGTGAGATTGAAGGTGATGCCAGGATGGTCGGCACCGAAGGCCGCCAGGACTCGCGGAAAGAAGTAATCCCCGGCGCTGATGACCGCGACGTTGAGGCGCCCGCCGGTCACCCCCTTCAGTTGCGCCAGCGCGTCTTCGGCTTCCCTGATGCGCTGGGTAATCGCCTTGGCGCACTGAAGCATTTCCTCGCCTGCGGGCGTCAGGTAGGTCTTGCGACCGATGCGCTCGAACAGCGGTAACCCGACGTGGGACGCGAACTCCTTGATCTGTGTCGAGACTGCCGGTTGCGACAGGTGCAGCTCTTCGGCCGCACGCGAGAAGTTCATGTGCCGGGCTGCCGCCGCGAACACCCGCAATTGCCGCAGCGTCACGTTCTTCATGCGCCGCCAGCATACCCGCCTCCGAGGTATTCTGAAAAGCTTATGGTCGCGATAGAAAGCTTTAACTTTTCCTCTGGTATGACCGGGGGTAGGCTGGCCTCAAGAGCATGGAGTCAGCGATGCCAGACGTAGTTAGCGAGCCCGTACCGGTCACTGCGACGAACGACCCCTTCGCCGCGGAACTCGAGGCGTACAACCGCGCGTTCTGCGAACTCGAGCTGCCATGGAGATGGGATGCCCAGACGTTCCGTCATCTCGTGAGCGTTGCCCCTGACCAGGATTTCGTCGGCGCCTACGTCGAGCGCAACCATGCGCACCTGCTGCGGGTCTACGAAAAGGCGTTTTTGCGCAGCCTGGTGCTCTCTGCCAAGGACCGCTGTCGGCAGGAATCGCAGTCCCCGGCCTGGTGACGAGGCTGCCGGCGGGCAGCACCCGTGACGACGCCCACCTGATCGATAGGCCGCTCGCCGGTCTCGCGCTGGCGCAGCAGCTCGGCCACAAAAAAGGGGGAGCGCGATGAAGATCGCCATCGTCGGCTGCGGTGCCATAGGCGGTTACGTGGGCGCGAAGCTTGCGCTGGCGGGCGAGGACGTCACCTTCATCGTGCGCGGCGCGAATCTGGAGGCGGTTCGCGGGCGCGGCGTCAGGCTCATCCTCGGCGACGGCAGTGAGCAGCTGGCGAGCAACGTCATGGCCACGCAGCACTGCGCCGCCGCGGGCGCACAGGAGCTGGTGATCCTCGCCGTGAAGGCCCATCAGCTCGAGGCGGTCGCGAGCGATGTACCGCATCTGTTCGGCCCCGACACGGTCGTGGTGACCATGCAGAACGGCATCCCCTACTGGTATTTCCACCACCATGGCGGTGAACTGGCCGGCAGCGTGGTGCGCAGCGTGGATCCGAGCGGCGTCATCGCGCGGATGATCCCCGCCGAGAGAGTCGTCGGCTGCGTGGTGTATCCGGCCACCGAGCTCATCGCCCCCGGGGTGGTGAAGCACATCGAGGGTGATCGCTTCCCGGTCGGAGAGCTCGACGGCGCGAGCAGCGAGCGCGTGCGGCGGGTTTCGCAATGCTTCGCGCGCGCCGGATTCAAGGCACCGGTGCTCGAGGACATTCGCGCCGAGATCTGGCTCAAACTGTGGGGCAATCTCACCTTCAATCCCATCAGCGCACTGACCCGCTCCACCTTGGCCGACATTTGCCAGTTTCCAGCCACGCGCGCGCTGGCGGCGGCGATGATGAGCGAGGCGCAGACCATCGCGCACAAGCTCGGCATCGTGTTTCGCGTCAGCCTGGAGAAGCGTATCGCCGGCGCCGAGAGAGTCGGCAAGCACAAGACTTCGATGCTGCAGGATGTCGAGGCGGGGCGCCCGCCGGAGCTCGAAGCGCTGGTCGGATCGGTGGCGGAGCTAGGGCGTCTCACCCGCACGCCCACCCCGCATATCGACACGGTGTATGGTCTCACTCACCTGCTGGCCCGCACGCTGGCGTTTACCCGACAGGGAGCGTAGCGACAGGCGCGCCGGGCAAGGCCTGCCGGGCGCTGTCAGCGAGCCGATGGAGTAAGCTAGCGTCGGTGAAACCCTGCAACGTCTGCGCTGAGCGCCCGAGAGTCTGCTGATGCCTGGCGGCCGGATTGATACCGCGCGCTCCTTCACCCCGCTGGGTGTCGCGGTACTCACGATTTCCGATTCGCGCGATGCGGCCACGGACACCTCGGGCGATCTGCTCGCCGAGCGCGTCGTCGCCGCGGGCCATCGCCTGGCGGCGCGCGCGCTGGTGCGCGACAGCAAGCTTCACATTCAACAACAGGTGCGCAGCTGGATCGACGATCGCGACGTGGACGTGATCATCAGCACCGGCGGCACTGGTCTCACCGGGCGCGACGTGACACCCGAAGCCGTGCGGGAGCTGTTCGAGAAGGAGCTCGAAGGATTCGCCGTGCTGTGGCATCTCGCCTCCTACGAGACGGTCGGGGTCTCCACCATGCAGTCCCGGGCTTGCGCGGGGATTGCCGGCGGTACCGTGATCTACGCACTGCCCGGATCCAATGGCGCTTGCCGCGACGGCTGGGACAGGTTGATCTGCCCGCAGCTCGACAGCCGTCACCGGCCGTGTTCGATCGTGGAAGTCATCCCTCGCTTTCAGGAAACCTAGGGCGCGGATCTCACGCGATGCCTGCAGATCGAGCTGACCCGGCCTCTGCCGGGGACACGGTTGAGGTCGCACGCACCAAGATGCTGGCCGCCGTTGCGCCACTCCCAGCGGAGCTGATTGGCACCGCAGCGGCCGCCGGGCGCACGCTGGCTGACACGCTGCAGGCGGCGCGGGCGCAACCGCCATTTCGCTCCGCGGCCATGGACGGTTACGGTGTGCGGGCGGCCGACCTGGCACTCGGCCGATTCACCGTGCTGGGAGAAGCGCTGGCGGGCAAGCGGTACGCGGGCGGCCCGGTCGGTACCTCGGGTGCGGTACGCATCTTCACCGGCGCGCCGGTTCCCGAGGGCGTGGACGTCGTCGTGCCCCAGGAGCGCGCCAGACGCGAGGGCGAGACCGTGTGGCTGGACGTGCCGGCGCCGCTGCGCACCAACATCCGCGCGGCGGGCATTGACTTCAAGGCGGGTGAGTTGTTGGTGCGAGGCGGCACCCGGCTTAAGGCCGGTCATGTCGCACTCATCGCCGCGGCCGGCATCGGTTCAGTGAGCGTCACACGCCAACCACGGGTCGCAGTGCTGGCCACCGGCAACGAGATCGTGCAACCTGGCGCGCGCGCCGCTGCCGGGCAGATTTTTGACTCGGTGAGTTTCGGACTCGGCGCAATGATCGCGGACTGGGGCGGCAAACCGGTGCGGATCGCCGCGCGGCCCGATGAGACGGCGGCCATCGCCGCGGCCATCGAACAGACCCTCGGCGAGGTGGATCTCGTGGTGATCATCGGTGGCGCATCGGTGGGAGCTTACGACGTCGTCAAGCAGTCGCTCGCCCGCCTGGATCTGAGCATCGCCGTGCAGCGCATCGCGATCCGGCCCGGCAAGCCCACCTGGTTCGGCACCATCGGCGGCAAGCCGGTACTGGGGCTCGCGGGTAATCCCGCGGCGGCCATGGTGTGTGCGCACCTGTTCCTGCGTCCGCTGGTGCATGCGCTGCTGGCGCGCGAGTCCGATGCTGCTGCCAGCGTCGCGGCGCGGCTGGAGGGGGAGGTCGGTGACAGTGGCGCGAACGAGTGTTATCTGCGCGCCATGGTGCGAAGCGACGCACAGGCTCGAATGTGGGCGCGTCCGTTTGACAATCAGGACACCTCCCTGGTGTCGGTCTTTGCCGCCGCCAACGCGCTGATTCGCCGCCCCGCGGGTGCCAAGGCAGCCGTGAGCGGCAGCGTCGTCGAAGTGATGCTGCTCGATCGCAGCTGACGAGTGCCGCGGGCCTTATGGAGGCATTGGATTAGAGTTCACTCGCATGAGTCTTGGCCCTTCAGAAGCAACGCGCATACCGCTCGGCAGGAGCGGCCTCGAGGTCGCGCCCATGGGGTGGGGAATGTGGCGCTTTGCCGGCGCTGATCGGGCCAGCGCGCGCAGCCGGGTGGAGGCCGCCCTCGAGATCGGCTGCACGCTGTTCGATACCGCGGACATCTACGGGTATGGCAGAGGCGCAGGCTTCGGCGATGCGGAGTCCTTGCTCGGCGAGGTGCTGCGCGAGGCGCCGCAGCTCCGCGATCGCATGGTGTTGGCGACCAAGGCAGGCATTGTGCCGCCGGCGCCGTATAACTCCTCCGCGCGACACCTCCTCGATGCCTGCGATGCTTCCCTCGGGCGTCTCGGGGTGGAGCGGATCGATCTGCTGCAGATTCACCGGCCGGATCTGCTCGCTCACCCTGCCGAGGTTGCGGAGGCTTTCGAGCGGTTACGCCGCGCCGGCAAGATTCGCGCGGCCGGTGTGTCGAACTACACGGCCGCCCAGGTCGATGCGCTGTGCGCTCACCTGCCGTTCGATCTCGCCGCAGTGCAGAACGAGTTCTCGCCCCTGGCGATCGAGCCGCTCGCGGAGGGGACTCTGGACGGGGCCATGCGCCGTGGCACGGCGGTCCTCGCGTGGTCACCGCTGGGCCAGGGTCGGCTTGCGGCGCGTGCGGGGGAGTCTTCCGACAGCGCGCGCGCGGATGCGGTGATCGCTGCCCTCGATGCCGTGGCGGGGCGGGCGGGCACGCCGCGCTCGGCCGTGGCATACGCCTGGATCATGGCTCACCCCGCACGACCCATTCCCCTGATCGGCAGCCAGAATCCGGCACGGATCCGCGAGGCACGCAGCGCCTATTCGGTGCACCTGACGCGTGAGGAGTGGTACCGGATCCTGGTGGCGGCGCGCGGTGCGCGGATGCCCTGAGGACTGGCGCGGCAGAGCCGACACGCGCGCGGCCGCTCTGAACAAAACCGCGCCAACAGCGCTAAGATCCGCGGCGGCGGATACCCATATGAATCACCCGGGATGGCGCCGCATGCTGCGGCGCGAACTCGCCTGGCTCACGACCCTGAAGGTCGCGGCGCTGGCGCTGCTGTGGTGGCTGTTTTTCTCCGCTGCGCACCATAGCCCCGTGGACCGGGAAGCGGCGAGCCGGCGATTCGCCGTGACGCCCTCTGCCGTCATCGCGCCGACCTCAAGCCCTGCGGCCCGGGAGAACCGCCGTGATTGACCTCGCGGTCGTGAATGCGTCGCGCCTGCAGTTTGCGCTGACGGCCCTGTATCACTTCCTGTTCGTGCCGTTGACGCTCGGACTGTCCATGAACCTGGTGATCATGGAGGCGGTGTACGTGATGACGGGGCGGGAAATCTGGAAGCGCATGACGCGCTTCTGGGGCATGCTGTTCGGCATCAACTTCGCCATGGGAGTTGCGACCGGAATCACCATGGAGTTCCAGTTCGGCACCAACTGGGCCTACTACTCCCACTACGTCGGTGACATCGTCGGCGTGCCGCTCGCGCTCGAGGGCCTGATCGCGTTCTTTCTGGAAGCGACGTTCGTCGGCCTGTTCTTCTTTGGCTGGGAGCGGCTCTCCCGTGTCGGACATCTCGTGGTGACCGCGCTGGTGGCGCTCGGCTCGAGCCTCTCGGCGCTGTGGATTCTCATTGCCAACGCCTGGATGCAGTACCCGGTCGGCGCGCAGTTCAACCCCCAGACGATGCGGATGGAGCTACTCTCCTTCAGCCAGGTGCTCCTCAATCCGGTGGCGCAGGCGAAGTTCGTGCACACCGTGGCCGCTGGTTACGTCGTGGGTTCGGTATTCGTGCTGGCGGTGAGTGCCTGGTATCTGCTGCGCGGCCGCAACGTCGACATCGCGAGGCGTTCGATGGCGGTCGCGGCGAGCTTTGGCCTCGCCTGCGCGCTCTCGGTCGTCGTGCTCGGAGATGAGTCCGGGTACCTGGCGGGCGAGAACCAGAAGATGAAGATCGCGGCGATCGAGGCGGAGTGGCGCACCGAGGAACCGCCGGCGGGCTTTACGGTATTCGGCTTTCCGGACGTGCAGGCGCGCACCACACACGCGGAGCTGAAGGTGCCGTGGGTGCTGGGACTCATCGCGACCCGCTCCATCGATCAGCCGGTCTTAGGCATTCTCGATCTGGTGGCGCGGGCCCGCGTGCGTATCGAGAGCGGCATCGAGGCACATGCGGCGCTGCGGGCGCTGCGCGCAGATCCAACCGACGCCGCGACGCAGGCGCGCTTCGCGGCGCACCAGGCGGATCTTGGCTACGGGCTGCTGTTGTTGCGTTATGTCAGCGACCCGTCCGCCGCGACCTCCCGGCAGATCGAAGAGGCCGCGTGGTCGACGGTGCCGAATGTGCCGGTGCTGTTCTGGAGTTTCCGGGTGATGGTGGGCCTCGGCCTGTTTTTCATCCTGCTGTTCGCCACGGCGTTCTATCTGTCGGCGCGGCACCGCTTCGAGCAGAACCGCTGGTTCCTGCGGATCGCGTTCCTCAGTCTGCCGCTGCCGTGGATCGCCGCGGAGCTCGGCTGGATCGTCGCCGAGTATGGCCGCCAGCCGTGGTCGATCGACGGGGTGTTGCCGACGTTCCTCGGCGTGTCCCTGACTCCGGTCACCAACGTCTGGCTGTCGCTGGCCGGTTTCGTGGTCTTTTACTCTGCGCTGGCGGTCGTGGACGTGTACCTGCTGGTGCGCATGATCCGCCGCGGACCGGAGGGGCTCGGGTACTGGCCGCCCGAGCGCGCACCGGCGGGCGTGCACTGAACAGGAGAGGGCCGTGCCCGACTATGCAACCCTGCGCCTGATCTGGTGGCTGATCCTGGGCGTGCTGTTGATCGGCTT
>Ga0208991_1000428_pt1 | contig 10430 bp, 16 predicted proteins | sample MedBloCAOM3_M2_FD_187855 | JGI IMG/M metagenome (GOLD analysis project Ga0208991, IMG submission 187855) | Forest soil microbial communities from El Dorado National Forest, California, USA - Mediterranean Blodgett CA OM3_M2 (SPAdes) (version 2) | ecosystem: Environmental > Terrestrial > Soil >...
GCGGTAGAATGCACCCTAATGCTCAAGCGCGCGCAATGCCGAAAAGCAGCTCGAAAGGTCGGAACTTCAGGATGGCGCACCGCAAAGAAAGGTTCTGACCCCACGCGCTACAACTGTTCGTCCCTTGCCCTCGCGACGCCGTCGCCGCCTATGGCGAAACTTACAAAAACTATTTTGTCCGCAATAACGCCCGCGTCGGCGGCATCAAGACCATGCTCGATCCCTCACCCTGCGTGGTACTGGAGCCCGGGGTCGGTTTGTTCGGGCTTGGCCGCAGCAAGAAGGACGCCAAGGTCGCCGCTGACCTCGCCGAGGCTGCGATCGCTACCATCACCGATGCCGAGGCCGTCGGCCGCTTCGAGCCGCTGCCGGAAGCCGATCTGTTCGACGTCGAATACTGGTCGCTGGAGCAGGCGAAACTCGGCAGTGCCAAGGAGCCGCCGCTGGCGGGACAGGTGGCCGTGATCACCGGCGCCGCCGAGGCGGTGCTGCGCGAGAGCTTTGAATTGAACTTTTATGGCCACCAGCGCGTAGCCCAGGCCGCCGTCAAAATCATGCGGGCGCAGGGCACCGGCGGCTGCCTGCTGTTCAATGTGTCCAAACAGGCCGTCAATCCCGGACCCAATGTTGGGCCTTATGGCCTGCCGAAAGCGGCGACGTTGTTTCTCGTGCGGCAATACGCGCTGGATTACGGCAGCGAAGGCATCCGCGCCGACGCCGTCAATGCCGACCGCATCCGCTCTGGTCTTTTGACCGAAGAGATGATCGCTTCGCGCTCAAAAATGCGCGGTATCAGCGAACAGGCCTACATGCGGGGCAATCTGCTCGGCCGCGAAGTGGCGGCCGAGGACGTCGCGCAAGCGTTTCTGGCCCAGGCGCTGGCGCTCAAGACCACCGCCGATGTCACCACCGTCGACGGCGGCAACATCGCCGCCGCGCTGCGGTGAAAAATTCGGAAAGTCGTCGAAAGCTAATTCTACATGCCCTTATAGAGGACGACGACAAACCATGAATTACAATCATGATCTGAAGGCTACGGTCCGCACCATCCCCGATTACCCCAAACTGGCAATCCTGTTCCGCGACATCACCACGCTGCTGGCGGACGCGCGCGCCTTCCGCCGGGCGGTCGATGAACTAGTGCAGCCGTGGGCCGGTAACAAGATCGACAAGATGGCCGGCATCGAGGCGCGCGGCTTTATTCTCGGCGGCGCCGTGGCACATCAGGTCTCCGCCGGCTCCGTGCCGATCCGCAAGAAGGGCAAGCTGCCGCACACCACGGTGCGGGTCGCCTACTCCCTGGAATACGGTCTCGATGAAATGGAGATGCATGCCGACGCCGTGCATCCCGGCGAGCGCGTGATTCTGGTCGACGATCTGATCGCGACCGGCGGCACCGCGGAGGGCGCCGTCAAACTTCTGCGCCAGATCGGCGCCAATGTGGTGGCCGCCTGTTTTGTCATCGACCTACCTGATCTCGGTGGGGCGGCGAAACTGCGGGCGATGGACGTGCCGGTGCGAACGCTGATGTCGTTCGAGGGGCATTAAGCACGGGTCCCCGGTCTCTCAAAAACACAGCTCAGGCAGCCACGCGCGGTGACTACTCGGTGTCGATTCGACGAATCAACAAATATTATTACTGACAGATTATGCAAGAAATAACTGATATTGCTTGGTTCTTTGGTCGGGGCAGCTGGATTCGAACCAACGACCTGCAGTACCCAAAACTGCCGCGCTACCAGGCTGCGCTATACCCCGATAATTTGGGAAACGACGTCGATACACGCTTAAAGCGCCGCCAGCAAGGCGCTGCGCGCCGTTTCATCGGCCGTTAAAGAGCGGATGCGCTACCCGGTCTCCCGGGGCGATCCCATATTTTTTTGCGGTGCCCGCGATTACCTCCAGCACCCCCTTTGCCGGCCCTCCTGACGAGATGATTTTGGTGGATTGCGGCTCGGTGTTCTCAGCGATCCGCAGGATCCGGCCATCGGCCCGAATGAAGATCATGTCGAGCGAAATGTATGTATTTTTCATCCACATCGACACCTGCTGTTCCGGCGAGAAATCGAACAGCATCCCGCGCCCGTCCGGCAACTCCTTGCGATACATCAGCCCGGTGGTCTTTTCTTCCTCGGTCGTTGCCATCTCGACCGAGAAAACCTGCACGCCTGACTTGGTGACGATTTCGAGCGGCTGGACGCTTGCCGCTCGCGCACTAGAGCCGGCGAATGCGCAAAGCGCGACCACTGCAATGACAACAATCCAACGCCGCGCGCGCAGGCGATCCGGATCGGCAGCTCGATAGGAATTCATGGACAACGCTTACCTCGGCTACAAACGATTCCGGTAGGGCATTTTCCGGCAAAGTGGAATCCGGTTTGCCGTCCGAAAATGCTCTGATTCAATAATTTGCGCGTATTCTTGTCGCAAAATCGGTGCCCACTTTTGTGGAATACGCGCTAGCGCGACCCTAGCCCGGGGATCATGGCAAATACCAGACGCCAGCAGCACCGGCCGACGCCATTTTCGGCGCCGGGCTGACATTTCTGTTACGTGGCGTGGAAGGGTGGTGCGCTCAATGCGAGGACAGGCTCGGCGAGCCTTGTTCCGGCTGGATTTCGGCAGCCATCATACCCTTGGAACCGGGTCCGAACCGCACCAGCACGAACTGCCCAGGGCGCAGCTCGGTCATACCGAACCGGCGCAATGTTTCCATGTGCACGAAGATATCCGGCGTCCCCTCGCCGCAGGTCAGGAAGCCGAATCCGCGCAGCCTGTTGAACCACTTGACCTGCGCCCGCTCCAGGCCGCTGGTCGGGGTGACGCTGACATGGGTCCGCGGCGGCAGCATTTGCGCCGGGTGGATCGCCGTCGATTCGTCCATCGAAAGGATCCGGAACGCCTGATAGCCCTTCGCACGCTGCACGCATTCACAGACCAGCCGCGCGCCTTCGTAAGCGGTTTGATAGCCGTCGCGCCTAAGCACGGTGACGTGCAGAAGCACGTCCGCCCAGCCATTGTCGGGAACGATGAAGCCATAGCCCTTTGATGCATCGAACCATTTGATGACGCCGCTGATTTCGACAAGGTTGGCGGCGGTATCGCCGAGGCCCGACAGCGCATCGATCGCCGGATCGCGCTCGGCGCCGCCTGAAAATTCGCTCGGCCCAAGCCTGTTCGGTCCCGTCCCGCTTTGCGGGCCCCCGAGCTTCTTGGACTCAAATCCGTCCGACCCCATGACCCCGGACCCCACACATCATCTGCAGCCCGTCATTTAACGCGACGGCGCCGGAACACGCGCCCATCCATGACCAGCCATGATGATGCAGCGCGAATCTCTCGAATCAAAAGATAACACTCCCGCTTGCGGCGCATAGATAAAAAACAAATCTGCCGGGACCTATGAACAGTCTTGCGCGGCCGCGAATCAATTGGGCATCAATTCCCCACGAACGGCCCAAGCGTCTCCCCGATATCGTGCCTGATAACCAGATCGGCAATGTCATCCTGTTCGGTCGGCTCGTTGTTGATGATCACGAGTTTGGCGCCGCAATTTTTAGCCAGCATTGGAAACCCGGCGGCCGGCCAGACCACCAATGATGATCCGATCGCCAAGAACAGGTCGCAATGCCGGGCAAGTTCGGTGGCGTGGCGCATCGCGTCATCCGGCATTGCCTGCCCGAACGAGATGGTGGCGGTCTTTACCGGCTCGTCGCAGACAGTGCAGTCGGGCGCGCCGCCGATTTCGTCGAAGCGCCGCTTGACCCAGGGAAGATCGTAAGCTTGCCCGCAACCGATGCAGCGGGCGTAAGTGGTATTGCCGTGAAGCTCGACGACGTGCTCGGCCGCGAAGCCCGATATCTGATGCAAATTGTCGATGTTCTGGGTGACGATGGCGGGGATCTTGCCGGCCCTGTAGAGCGAGGCGAGCGCGCGGTGACCGCGTCCCGGCCGCGCCGCGGCGAATGTCGGCTCCATCGCAAAGCGCCGTCGCCATGCCTCATCCCGGGCGTCGGGGCTCGCGACGAATTCATCGAACGGGATCGGGCGGTTGCGTGTCCACAATCCGCCGGGAGAGCGGAAATCGGGAATTCCGCTTTCAGTCGAAATGCCCGCGCCCGTGAAGGGAACAATGGTCGACGCTTCGGCGATCATGTCGCCGAGCTGTTCCACGCCGCTGCGAAGATCCGATGCGATCATTTGCGTGGTCCGAGAGGCTGCCCCATGCCAATTATAACACGCGGCCCGCCAATCGGAGCGATACTTCGATTCCGATAAAACGTTCGGAAAGGAATGCCGGCCAACTGGCGGCATGGAAAATTATCTGAACTGGACGGTCGCTCTGGTTGTCGCGCTAGCAAGGCGGCGATCGGATCGCAAACCGCGCTCGTATTCCGTCCGGTATCAGGCCGCTTTTGCAACCGGCTCCTTGAGCTCGTCGCTCTTTTTTGCCTTCACGACCGGAGTCGAGGCGAGCGATTTTTTCCCCGGCTTGCCGTACTGGGACAGTCTTTCCAGCTCAGCCTCCAATTCAGCCTGCCGCACCGCGACCTTTTCCATCAATTTATCGATTGCGCTGTCGCGAAGCGCGGCGAGTTCTTCAATGCTGAGTGAATCCAGATCTATTTTTGCCATGCAGGCCCCCGTTTCCTTGTGGCTACCGGGAAGGTGCATAGGCCACAAGGACGGCGCCGGTCTTATCCACCGCGAACGTCGAACGCGCGGGGCCAATCACGATCCTGCGACGCCGTGTCCTAATTCGCGCCCCAATCGCGGCGACCAATGGACGTGGACAAGAATCAAAGAGATGTGCATGACCGAACAACAGAACAACGCCGCTCGGGAGCGGGAAGAAATTGCAGCACGGATCGCAACCTTCAAAGCCACTCAGGAAAAGTTCGAGCGCGAGCGCGAGGAATATTTCGTCACGACGCTGGATAACGCGCGCCACTCATTTGAGCGCCCGCCGTTCTGATCCAGCGACGAAAAAAAGCCCGGAGGCGATACTCCGGGCTTTTTCTGATCACCGAGCCTTTTTCGATCACCAATAAGGCTGATGCCGCCAGTAACGGTGCCGATAGTAGGGCCCGCCATAATAGGCGTACGGCCCAGGCCCGTAGTAAGCAGGGCCATAGTCGTAGTAGCCGTAGCCCGGCCCATAATATGGGTACGCGCTAGCGGCGGCGGCTCCGGCGATGAGTGCGCCTGCAGCGAGGCCAAATCCCAATCCGGGGCCGAAACCCCGACCCCGTGCCTCTGCCGGCGCGGTCACGGTGGTTGCCGCAACCGTGGCGACCGTCGCCAGGATTGCTAATGCCTTTTTCATGCGCATGTCCTCCCTAGAATACCCGCGAACTAACGCAGACACTTTTCAATGGTTGCAGGGGGAACCGGGTTTTTGGTGCGGTCGCGGGGACCTGACGCAGACGCGGACCATATCTCGGATTGGATTGTGCCAAAGAAAAGAAAAATGGCGCGCCAAAGAAATCTGGCTTTAGCCGGAACGAACCCGGCGCTTCGAAGTTGTCTCGTCAAGTGCAGCAACCTCGAAAGGGGTGAAAGCATGAAAGACCCCGTCAGTATCTTCGGATGCTGGCGGGGTTTTGAGTTTGCGGGTTGCCTGGCAGCGCTCGCGAACGGCAAGCGCCAGGGAGGTTCAATTGCCGATCTCTGCCCTGCTGGCTCGCATTCGCAAACTCATCCCCAGACATAAGGACCGTCACTACGACGAGATCGTCCGCGGTTTCGGGGTTGGCACGTTGCGCACCCCGGTCTCGCCCATGAGCGACGGCGAACTCGCAAGAGCGATTGCTGACTTTCTCAAGGATTCCCCGTCGGCCGAGACAGTGAGCAGCCTGGGAAGGCGATTTAATCCCTCATCAGGTATTTGACGCAGGCGCTTGTGCACCCACGCGCCTGCGCACCTTCCATGATCTGAGAAACACACCTCCGACCCTTCGCCAACACTCACCTCACCTAAAGCAAAATCGGAGACCACTATTTCTGACTTTTTTCGCCCTCGAGCCGGCCGATCTTGCGATCGAGACACCAGACTTCTACATCGCAGCCATCCACAAACTGGCGAGCGGCCGTCAACGCCTCCATGTCCGTGTCGGCATCGACGGGTTTGCAGGACGTTATGCGATTGTCTCCATTAATTAAGTAGGCCCGATAGGTCGGCATGATCCTCTCCCTTCCCAGAGACAACGCTTGAGGAGCGGGACCCGGGAGCATAGAGCCATGCGGGAACCGATGGAATTGACCTTTCAGGTCGGAAACCCGACAGAAACCATCGAGAAATAAAGTATTATGGAATCTGGAAAACGCCCGCCGGTGCTGAGTGATGGATTTGGCTACCTTAAAAGAACAAGCAGAGCGCTGCCGCCGTCTCGCGAAACAGGCCGACCCGTTCACCCAAAAAAGGCTGATGGATCTCGCGGCCGAATACGACGCCCGAATAGCGAAGCTTGAGCCGCAGCCTTCCGCTGCGTCGCGAATTCTGCGGAATGGTGAACCATAGCCCCTAACTGAGCAGGCGTGGATAGGCGCCGTACGACGTCCTGGTCAAAGCTTCATGAATCGAGACCAAACCTGAAGTCCACTACGGCGGCGTTTTTTATCCGCTGGCAGCGAAGGCAATGACTGGTCAACGGTGAGATTTCATCGTCGTGACTTTGACGACTTTTCCTTTGTCGTCGTAGGTCGTCCATTCACCCACCTGTTTGCCGTTCTCAAAATATCCGGAACGCATTTGGGTGTCGTCTTTTCTGAACCATTCCCACCTGGGCCTCTTCGCTATTCTGATTATATCGCGACACGAGCCGCCGTAATCCTCCGCGACGCCCTGCCCCTCCCTACATTTTGCTGCTATTGAAATCCCCGAAACCAACAACGATCTCTTCAATATCTCACGGAGACAGGAAACATGCGTTATCTCCACACCATGCTGCGGGTCCGTAATCTCGATGCCGCGCTGAAATTCTACCAGGACGCTTTGGGATTGAAGGAAGTCCGCCGCGTCGATAACGACAAGGCGAAATTCACGCTGGTGTTTTTGTGCGCCGCCGAAGACGAGGGGCTGCTGAAGCAGTCCAAGGGACGAGGCGCGCCGCTGGTCGAGCTCACCTACAATTGGGACGAGGAAAAATACGGCGAGGACCGTTATTTCGGTCACCTCGCCTATGAGGTCGACGACATCTACGCTACCTGTGATCGCCTGATGAAACTCGGGATCGCCATCAATCGCCCGCCGCGCGACGGGCAGATGGCCTTCGTCCGCTCGCCGGATCTGCACTCGATCGAGCTGTTGCAGAAGGGCGATGCGAAGCCGCCGGCAGAGCCATGGGCCTCGATGCCGAACACCGGACACTGGTGAGAAGTTTTTCCGTCCCGCTAGCCGGAACCTCAGCTTCCCTTTTGCGTTTTTGAATCCATGAGCAATTCATGGAGGCTAATATGGGACGAGGAATTCTGCTCTGGCTGCTCGGCGTGCCTATTCCGGTGATTATTCTGTTGTGGCTGTTCTTCGGCCATTGATCTTTAGCGATAAGCAGACTTGCGCAGACGAAGGCTCCGCCGATGGCGGGGCCTTTTTGCAGAGCGTTATTGATATCCACACCAGGGCGCGCGCCTTTTCGCAAAAATTCCGGTATGACCCGCGCGGAGCGGATCATCGGGAGCGAAAAAAGCGTGCCAAACAACAATCAGAGCCAACTCAAGATTTGGGGCCGGGCCAATTCGGTCAATGTTCAAAAAGTGCTGTGGTGCCTGCGCGAACTCGATCTCGCCTATGAGCGCATCGACGCCGGCATGGCGTTCGGCCGCAATCGCGAGCCCGACTATCTCGCGATGAATCCCAACGGGCGGGTGCCGACCCTAGTGGACGGCGATTTCGTGCTCTGGGAATCGAATTCGATCATGCGCTACCTTGTCCTCGCCTACGCCCAGGGATCGCCGCTTTATCCGCAGGCGCCGAAACTGCGCGCCGGCGTCGACCGTTGGCTCGACTGGACGCTTTCGACTTTGCAGCCGGTCGATCGTCCGGTGTTTTGGGCGCTGGTGCGAACGCCGGCCGAACAACGCGACATGGTCGCGATCCAGAAAGATGCCGACGCCGAGGCCGTGCAATGGCGCATCGTCGATGCTCAGCTGGCGACGCGGCGCTTCATCGAAGGCGATGATTTCACCCTCGCCGATATTGCGCTCGGTGCCTATGCAAGGCGCTGGTTCGGGGTCGAAGGCATCAGCAAACCGCAGCTGGCGCATCTCGAACGCTGGTTCGCACAATTCGCCGGCCAAGCAGGATTTGCGCAATTCGTCGCGCCGCCGATGTCGTGAGAGTTGCGTCGCTTGAATGTTCGATCAAAAACTCGAACCCTCGAATAGCAGAATACAAAAGATCAACACCAGGGTGACGACCGCCACCGCCAGACGCGTGGTCCAACTCATGCCGCGGCTCACCCACCAGAGCAGCGCGCAACTCATCACGACGGGAACGATGATATCGAGTTGCAATGCACCTCGCCCTGTTGCCCTCAACGCCAGCCGCTGGAGCTACCGGCCCCGATGCTGACAGCGCCGCCGATCTTCACACAGGTCTCGGTGCCGTCGACTTTGACAAAACCGGGACCAAACGCCGCGCAGGAATTGCTGCGAGCTGCGCCCTTCAACGGGAGCCGCCTGCCTGAGGCCACGGGTTTGTCCGGCTTTTGACTGCTGGACGGCTCAGCCAGCGCAACTGACGCCGGCAGCATCGCAACAACGATCGCAAGGAGGATGTTTCGCATCCTCCCCTTTATCGCGTCTGAACCCTCTATGCTACCTGACGAACTTGATGCCCACCGACTTGCCACGACGCCAGACCACTTCGCAGTTCCGCCCCGTTCTCGCGTCGCGCTCGAATGCCAGCCGCAACCGCGCGGGCAGCATGTTGGGATCGTCGATCGTGATCTTGGCGCCCGTACTGGAGAGGTCCTGCACCACGCACTGGCGCGCCCCGAAGCCGCCGTCGAAGGTGATCCAGCCGGGCTGGTGCAGCGATTTGCGCACCTCACGCTTCATGGTTATTGCGGCCATTTTATTTTCCCCTTAAGGCGTGATTGCTATCTCGCCGAGCTTTAAAAAACTGTTGAGGGGTTGCGGGAATTATGCAGCTTTGCGTTGTACGGCAGGCACTTAATTTGTCCTAAAGAACGGGATTCCCGGCGGCTTGCCCGGCGGCGCAAACGCCACTATACGTTCGCCCGCCGATCAGGATCATTCGCCACGGTCCGGGCTCGGCACGGCGCCATCGCAAGCCCAAAGCATTGATTCGCCGGGTGTATTTGTTTTAAGACCACAGCGAAACGGCAATGCCGCGACCGGGTCGGTCGCGGCGAGGCGGACGTTTTCGCTCCCTTCGTCTATCGGTTAGGACGCCACCCTTTCACGGTGGAGAGAGCGGTTCGATTCCGCTAGGGAGCGCCATTAGCTCTTCGCTCCCTTGAAATCACACGATAAAATCGCCCTGATTGACCCACTTTTGAGAACCTCTGTTCTGGTGGGTCACATTGGGCCCCTCTCGAACGCGGACAATCCCACCCGGCGTTCACGGCCTCCGAAATTGTCCCCATCCGCTTTAAGAGACGTTGCGCGCCGTCCGATGCACCCCTCTTGAGCACCGGTCTTGAAATTGGGGAAAGGCCGTCCGTTCTCATAACGTGCCGTGCCGAAAAGTCCCCGCTTATTGGGCTTTTCCGCCCGCTTGAAGCCGTCGCGTCACCTCTCGTCCCGCTCCATATTCGGAGTTGGCTAGCAAAATGGTAGCAGACCGTTCGCTGGTGTTCACCTCCGCCCTCCTCTTTGAAATCCAGCAGCCGTGATCGCTCCGAGGTGACGATTGCCAAACCCTCACGGGCGGCTTTCGCGCGCGCTCCCCATTGCTTTCACCCACTGGTTGCGCTTGGGTGCGCTGAATTAGCGGGGGATTCGTAGATGCGTATTCTTGGAATCGTGGCACTCAGTGCCGCGCTGGCTGGCTGTGCGATTCAACGGGCGCAGGTCGCACAAGAAGCCCAAGGCTCAATGATCGGTATGCCAAAAGAGCAAGTCCTGGCGTGCATGGGGCCACCGATCAACAAGGCGGCCGAGGGTGCCACAGAGGTCTGGGCCTACAACTCAGGCAACGGCATGACGTCGACAAACATTAGTGGGGACCGCTATGGCGCAGCGGCCACCAGCTCGAGCCGTTTCTGCAACGTCAACATTGTCATGAGCCGCGGCCAAGTGACGGCGGTGAATTACACCGGCCCAGCGGGCGGGTTGCTTACGGCCGGGGAACAGTGCGCTTATGCCTTCGAACGGTGCACGAAGCCACGATGATCGATATTGGTCCTTGAGCAGACGTGTTGAAGTACGTTGGCTCCGGGGTGGGCGGCGGCGTCGTCGGGTCC
>Ga0208991_1000429_pt1 | contig 10424 bp, 9 predicted proteins | sample MedBloCAOM3_M2_FD_187855 | JGI IMG/M metagenome (GOLD analysis project Ga0208991, IMG submission 187855) | Forest soil microbial communities from El Dorado National Forest, California, USA - Mediterranean Blodgett CA OM3_M2 (SPAdes) (version 2) | ecosystem: Environmental > Terrestrial > Soil >...
CCCCTCCGTCGGCCTATGAGGCCGACACCTCCCCAGCGAAGCTGGGGAGGGATTCTAGAAAACGGGAGGATGCACATGCAGAAGCGCAGGCTGGGCCGCACGGGCCTCGAGGTTTCCGTTCTCGGCTACGGCGCCGGCGCGGTCGGTGGGCTGTTCACCAAGGGCACGCCAGCCGACCAGGAGCGCGCCGCGGCGCGCGCCATCGAGGCCGGCGTCAACTATTTCGACACGGCCGCGCTCTACGGCAACGGCGAGTCCGAACGCAATCTCGGCCGCGTGCTGAAGGCGCTGAAGGCCGACGTCATCGTCGGCACCAAGGTCCGGCTTTCGGCCGAGCACCGCGCCGATGTCGGCAAGGCGATCGCGCAGGGCATGGACGACAGCCTGAAGCGCATGGGCCGCGACCATGTCGACCTGTTCCAGCTGCACAATCCGCTGGTCGCGAAGGACGGCGGCGACAAGCTCGCCATCGACATCGCGCTCGCCGAGGTGGCGCCGGCGCTGGAGAAATTGAAGAAGGCCGGCAAGACGCGCTTCATCGGTTTCAGCGGCGTCGGCGAGACGGCGGCGCTGCACCGCGCGATCGATTCAAAGCTCTTCGACACGATCCAGGTCGTCTATAACGCGCTCAATCCCAGCGCCGGCGGCGCGCTGCCTAAAGGCGCGCCCGGGCAGGATTACGGCCGGCTGTTCGAGCGGGTGAAAGCCGCCGACATGGGCACGATCATCATCCGCGCCTTGGCCGGCGGCGCACTCTCCGGCACCACCGAGCGCCATCCGCTCGCCATGCAGGCAGTCGATCCCATCGGGTCGGCGCCCGACTTCACCGGCGACGTCGCCCGGGCGAAAGCACTGGAGCCGCTGGTGCGCGACGGCGCAGCCGGCAGCCTGACCGAACTGGCCGAGCGCTTCGTCATTGCCCATCCCGTCGTGTCGACCATGCTGATCGGCTACTCGACGGTCGCCCATCTCGAATCCGCAATTGCCGCCGTGAACAAGGGGCCGCTGCCGGAAGCGGCGCTGAAGCGCATCGCGTCCTGAGCGCGATCACTCTGAAATATCCGGCAACAAATTGTAACACCGGGCAATGAATTGTTATTTCCCATCGACTCTCCGCTGATGCCTGATGTCGTCCCCTTCATTCGCATTCAGCGGAGAGTGCTTTGCAGATCGCACGCAATCTGGCCCCCGACATACGGGGTGCAATCAACGTCCTCCAGCGCGAACGCATAACGCTTCGCGACGACGTCATGTACGAGGTCTGTCGTCAACTCGCGCCCTACCGCGTGGACGACAAGCCGATCACGGCGCAAACCGTCATCTACGACGACCTGTCCATCGATTCGCTGGCGGTCATGGACATCGTCGTGGAGCTCGAGGATCGCTTCGACATCGCCATTCCGATCAATACCGTGGCGGAAATCCGCACGGTCAAGGAACTGGCCGACGCGATCCTGGCGTTGGTCCGGCGCTGATCGCGGCTCAGGATCGCCCGAGCGCCGGCGGCATTGTCCGGAACGGGCCGTTCAGGCGGTCGCGATAGACGGCGACGCCCTCCATGATGCGCTGGACGTAGTTGCGCGTCTCGCGGAGCGGGATCATCTCGATCCAGTCGACCATGTCGATCTTGCCGGCGCGGGGATCGCCGACCGATTCCAGCCAGCGGGCCACCCTGCCGGGACCGGCATTGTAGGCGGCGAGCGCCAGCTCGTAGGAGCCGCCGAAGCGCTGCAACATCTCCGCCAGGTATTGGCTGCCAAGCTGCACGTTGTAGCCGGGCTCGCGCGTCAGCTTGTCCTGGATGAACGGCACGCCCAGCCGGCCGGCGACGTCGCGCGCCGTGCCGGGCATGAGCTGCATCAGGCCGAGCGCGCCGGAGGGCGACACCGCGGCGGCGTTGAATGAGCTCTCCTGGCGCGTTACCGCAAGCGCCAGCGCCCGCTCGATGGACCCCGTGGCGCCGAGATCGATCACCGGGAAGGCGGTATCGAACAAGGTGACGCCGTTCTCGGTCGCGCGACGCGCCACGGTCAGCGCCACGTCGGGGCGCTTCAGCTCGATGGCGAGCTGGGCCAGCAGCGCGGTCTCGCCGGGCGTCGTGATCATGCGGGCGAGCCGCAGCAGGAAGGGCCGCGAGCGCTCGAAGTCGCCGGCCTGGCCGAGATAGCGCGCCATGGTGACGAACTCGCGGCTGCTGAGCGTCTGCTGGTCAATGGGCAAGGCGACGGGATCGCTGGGCAGGCGCGGCGCGCTGGCGGGCAGTTTGCGCGCAGCGAGCTGGCCGTAGAAGGTCTGGCCGTAGCCTGCGGCGCGGCCATACCATTCGCCCGCCTCCTTGCCGCGGCCGGCCGCTTCATGCGTGCGGCCGAGCCAGTAGGCGGCGCGGCTCTTGGAGACGTCGGTCCCGACACCATCGTAGAGCGTCTGGAAATGCTTTTGCGCCTCGGGCGCGCGCTTGAGATGGCGCAGCGCGATCCAGCCGGCGAGGAACTCAGCCTCGGCGAAGGCCACGCCCTTGGTGAGGCCGTGCGGCACGGTGACGGCATAGGCGTCGGCGGCGCGGCCCGCCGCCAGCAGGTCGCGCGCGAGCTGCTGGCGCTCGTTCCACCAGGCGTCGTTCTGGTTGGCGACAGGGCCGGTCAGCAAGGTCTTGGCGTCGTCGAGGCTGCCGGTGCGGCGCATCCATTGCGCGCGCTCCAGCTTTATCGCCGGCTCGTCCAGCCGCGCCGCCGAGACGCCGCGCAGCACCGTCGGTGCATCGGCGGCGCGCGTCGCCATCGCCAGCCGCGCATTGGCGAGGGGCTGGTAGTCGGGCGGCAGCTTGGGCAGCAGATCGCGCGCCACCTGGGCGCGGCCGTCGCGCAGGATGCGATCGAAGCGGGCGACCTGGTCCTGGGGCGTCAGAAGCTGGCCATAGCGGTTCAGGAAGTCGTTCTCGTCGGAACTGCGGAACGTCGCATTCCGCCAGCTGTCGCTGGCGAACTTCTGGACGTCGCCCGGGCTCGCCGCCTGGGCAGCCTCGAGGCGGCGCATGTGGCCGGCGCTGGTGAGCGGCGGGAAGGCGGTGAAGTAGCGGACGACATCGCCGGCCGGCGTTTCGGGCGCAATGCGATCCTCCGCCTGCCGGCGCAGCACCTCAGGCTCCGGCCAGTCGGGATTGTCGCGCAGGAAGCGCCAGGTCGAGGCAAAGTCGGCGTCGGTCTTGGCCGCCACCCGCAGGATGTTCCAGTCGACATAGCGCGACAGCAGCGGATTGCGGAAGTTCGCCACCATCGGCCGCGCATCGCCATAGCGGCCCTCGTCGATCGCCTTGAGAGCGGCGGCAAAGGAAGCGGCCTCGGCGTCGCTCAGCGGCTTCGACGAGGCGATGGCCTGCGCCATGTCGCTCTGCGCCGGCGCCGGCAGGACGCCGCCCGAGGTGCCGTCATTGCCGATGGGCAGCGCCGGGCTGCTCGACCCAACCTGCGGCCCGACCTGCGGCACCCCCGGCGGTGTTGGCACCGCCGGGAGCGGAGCGGGAGCGGCGGGCCCACGCTCGACCGGCACGCGTCTTACGCCCGTATCGGGCGTGCCTTGGGTCGGCTGATCGCCGCTCTGGCCGCGCAGAATGGTGACGCCGCCCTGCTGGGCAAGGACAGGGTCGCTCGCCAGCAGGCCGGCGAGCAAGATGAGGGGGGAACGGACGGACTTCACGCTAGGAATCGTAGGCAGGGACTTGCGGCATCACAATGGCAAGTTGCTAACCTTGCGGGGACAGGGGGTGGGGCCTAAACTGATTTTCCCCATAAGAAGTCGGAGGAAGCCATGTTCACCGGGTCGCTCGTCGCGCTGATCACCCCGTTCAAGAACGGATCGGTCGACGAGAAGGGCTTCGAGAAGTTCGTGGCCTGGCAGATCAAGGAGGGGACCGACGGCCTGGTGCCGTGCGGCACCACCGGCGAATCGCCCACGCTCTCCATGGAAGAGCACAAGCGGGTCATCGAAATCTGCATCGCTGCCGCCAAGGGCACCGGCGTGCCGGTGATCGCCGGCACCGGCTCGAACTCGACCGAAGAGGCGATCGATCTCACGCGCCACGCCAAGAAGGCCGGCGCCGACGCCGCCATGCTGGTCGTGCCCTACTACAACAAGCCGACCCAGGAAGGCCTCTTCCAGCACTTCAAGGCGGTGGCCGAGGCGGTCGACATCCCGATCCTGCTCTACAACGTGCCGCCGCGGACCGGCGGCGACATGCAGGTCGATACCGTCGTGCGGCTCTCCCAGGTGCGCAACATCATCGGCATCAAGGACGCAAGCTACGACATGGCGCGGCCGACCCTCACCAAGCTCAGGGCCAAGAAAGGCTTCCTGCAGCTCTCGGGCGAGGATGCGAGCGCCGTGGGCTTCCTGGCACAGGGCGGTGACGGCTGCATCTCGGTGACGGCCAACATCGCGCCGCGCCTGTGCGGCGACATGCACGACGCCTGGAAGAAGCGCGATCTCGACAAGGTGTTCGAGATCCAGGATCGCCTGATGCCGCTGCACAAGGCGCTGTTCGTCGAGACCAGCCCGGCGCCGGTGAAATATGGCGCGGAGCTCTTGGACCAGGCGAGCGCTAAGCTCCGCCTGCCGCTGGTCGAATGCACCGACGCGACCAAGAAGCAGGTGCGCGACGCCATGGTCCACGCCGGACTGATCAACTAGGCGCTTGTAACCAGGCGACAGCAGGGATTCATCTTGGCGAAGAAACCGGACCTGGACCGCACGGTGGTGGCCCAGAACCGCAAGGCGCGGCACAACTACTTCATCGAGGAGACCTTCGAGGCCGGGCTGGCGCTGACCGGCACCGAGGTCAAGTCGCTGCGCGGCGGGCGCAGCACGATCGCCGAATCCTATGTCACCGAGGAGGGCGGCGAGGCCTGGCTGGTCAATGCCAACATCCCCGAATACGCCTCGGGCAACCGCTTCAATCATGAGCCGCGCCGGCCGCGCAAGCTCCTGCTGCACCGCAAGCAGATCAACAAGCTGGTCGGCGCCATCCAGCGCGAGGGCCGCACCGTCGTGCCGCTGCAGCTCTATTTCAATCCGCGCGGCCGCGCCAAGATCGAGATCGCCCTGGTCACCGGCAAGCAGGCCCATGACAAGCGCCAGGCGATCAAGGACCGCGACTGGCAGCGCCAGCGCGCGCGGCTGTTGAGCCACCGTTAGGGACATGCGCCAACGGCGATTTTCTTCTCCTCCCCTTCGCGGATTCCGCGAAGGGGAGGTGTCGCCGTCATACGGCGACGGAGGGGTCATGAGCGACCGACGTGTCATGCCTATGACCCCTCCGGCCCTTCGGGCCACCTCCCCAGCTTCGCTGGGGAGGGCGTGAGTTTCCCATGCTCCTCACCGAAGAACAGACCCTGATCCGCGACACCGCGCGCGCCTTTGCGCTGGAACAGGTGGCGCCGCATGTCCGCGCCTGGGAGGCGGCGGGCGAGGTCCCGCGGCCGCTGCTGGCCGAGATGGGCCGCATGGGATTCATGGGCATGTGCGTGCCCACCGAGTGGGGCGGCAGCGGCGCCGACATGGTGTCGTACGTGGTGGCGCTGGAGGAGATCGCGGCGGCCGATGGCGGTCTGTCCACGGTGATGAGCGTCAACAATTCGCCCGATTGCGCCGCGCTCCTGGCCTACGGCTCGCCCGAGCAGAAGGAGCGCTGGTTGAAGCCTCTGGCACGCGGCGAGGTGTTGGGCGCCTTTTGCCTCACCGAACCGCAGGCCGGCTCGGATGCCTCGAACCTCCGGACGCGGGCCGAGCGGCGCGGCAATGGCTGGGTGCTGAATGGCGTGAAGCAGTTCATCACCTCGGGCCGCTCCGCCGACATGGCGCTGGTCTTCGCCGTCACCGACCCGGCTGCCGCCAAACGCGGCATCTCCTGCTTCATCGTGCCGACCAAAACACAGGGCTATCGCGTGGCGTCGATCGAGAAGAAATTGGGGCAGAAATCGTCCGATACCTGCCAGATCGTCTTCGAGGACTGCGCCGTCGGCGCCGACGCCCTGCTGGGCGCCGAGGGCGAGGGCTACCGCATCGCGCTGGCCAACCTCGAGGCCGGCCGCATCGGCATCGCGGCCCAGGCCGTCGGCATGGCGCGCGCCGCTTTCGACGCCGCCCACGCCTACGCCAACGACCGCGAGGCCTTCGGCACCAAGATCGTCAACCACCAGGCCGTCCAGTTCCGCCTGGCCGACATGGCGACCAAGATCGCGGTGGCGCGACAGATGGTCCTGCATGCGGCAACGTTGCGCGACGCCGGCCGGCCATGCCTCACGGAGGCCGCAATGGCCAAGCTATATGCCTCGGAAATGGCCGAGGAAGTCTGCTCGGCCGCGATTCAGATCCACGGCGGTTACGGCTACGTTTCGGACTACCTGGTGGAGAAGATCTGGCGGGACGTTCGCGTCTGCCAGATCTACGAAGGCACCAGCGACGTCCAGCGCATCCTGATCGGCCGTGGATTGGCTGCTTTATAGCGCCCGTCTTTCGCTTGTTCCCGCGCCGGCCACGTGCAAGCATCAGTCGGTGTGAAAAGGACCGCAAAAGCGGTTTGGGGACAGGGGGAGCTCGGGCGACGGATGGTCGGTCGTGCGCCGTAAGAAGTGGATCGCCCTAACAATCGTCGCAGCAGCGCTCGCGGCGACCAGTATCGCTGTCGCCGGGGATAAGGATAAACCCGCCGCCAAGCCTGCCGACCTGGGCCCCTCGCCCGGTCGCCTTATCGTCATGCAGACCGCCTTCAATCCGGCCTTGCCGGGTTCGGGCGAGGGCGTACGGGTCTTCACGCGCACCGTGAAACATATGTCCGGCGGCGCACTTGCCATCAAGATCATCGAGCCGGGCCGCATGGCGCCCACCGCAGACATGCTCGACGCCGTGGTCGCGGGCGATCTCGAAGCCGCCTTCACCTGGTCGGGCTATGCGGCCGCCAAGGCGCCGGTATTCGGGGCGTTCGCGACCGTGCCGTTCGGCCTGGGACCCGAGGACATGACGTCCTGGATGCTGGAGGGCGATGGCAGCCGCATCCACCGCGAGGCCTATGAGAAGCTCGGCGTCACCGGCATTCCCTGCGGCATTCAGGGCGGCAAGGGCGGCGGCTGGTTCCGCAGCGATCTCAACGCCGTGGAAGACTTCAAGGGCCAGCGTCTGCGCTTCGGGCGTTACGCCGGCGAGATCGTGTCGCGAATGGGCGCCACCCTGGTGCCGCTTCCGCCCGGCGAATTCTTCTACCAGCTCCAGCAGGGCAAAGTGGACGGCGGCGAGATGTCGACGCCGGCCATCGATGCCGCGCTCGGTTTCGACAAGCTTGGCCTGCCGTACTACGTGCCGGGCTGGCAGCAACCGTCCGCGGTGCTCGACTTCCTGATGCGCCACGACAAGTGGAATGCCTTGCCGGCGACCATGCGCGCGCAGATCGAAACGGCCTGTCGCGCCAACATCGCCTGGATGCTGAGCCGCTCGCCGCACATGCAGGGCCTGGCGCTGGAGAAGCTCAAGGCGTCGGGCGTGGTCATCAAGCAATGGTCGCCCGAGATCATGAAGGCATTTCGCACCAACGCCGATATCGTGATCAAGGAACTGGCCGATCACGACCCGGATCTTGCCGCCGCGCTGGCCAACCAGCGCGCCTTCATCAGCCAAAGCGTCTCCTGGCGCACGCTTTCGCGGTTGCCTTAGAGTTCTCGTATCGAAATAGACCTCACCCTGAGGAGCGGCCCAAAGGGCCGCGTCTCGAAGGGTGGGCCACAGACCTCGTCCTTTGCCTATCCTTCGAGACGGCGCTGCGCGCCTCCTCAGGATGAGGCGATTTGGTTGTTCGAGAAGTGCCTTTGCCGGCCTTGCACGCGTCGCATCCTCCGGGCAGTTTGGCCCGGACATGACGATCCTCCCCTCGCAAGTCGACACCCGTTCCGACATCTTCAAACGCAACACCCAGGCCATGCGCGGCCTGGTCGATGATCTGCGCCGCCGCACCGAGCAGGTGCGGCTGGGCGGCGGCGAGGAGTCGCGCAAGCGCCACGTAGCGCGCGGCAAGCTGCTGCCGCGCGAGCGGGTGCGTGCGCTGCTCGACCCCGGCTCGCCGTTCCTCGAACTGTCGCCGCTGGCCGCGCTCGACATGTATGACAACGAGGCGCCGGGCTCGGGCGTGATCACCGGCGTCGGCCGGGTGAGCGGCGTCGAATGCGTGATCGTCTGCAACGACGCCACGGTGAAGGGCGGCACCTACTATCCGATGACGGTGAAGAAGCATCTCCGGGCCCAGGAAGTGGCGATGGAGAACCGTCTGCCGTGCCTCTATCTGGTCGATTCGGGCGGCGCCAACCTGCCGCAATGGCCCGAGGTCTTTCCCGACAAAAACCATTTCGGGCGCATCTTCTACAATCAGGCCAACATGTCGGCGCAGGGCATCCCGCAGATCGCCGTGGTCATGGGCTCGTGTACGGCGGGCGGCGCCTATGTGCCGGCGATGAGCGACGAGACCGTCATCGTGCGCAAGCAGGGCACGATCTTCCTCGCCGGCCCGCCGCTGGTGAAGGCCGCCATCGGCGAAATCGTCAGCGCCGAGGACCTGGGCGGCGCCGACGTCCATGCCCGCACCTCGGGCGTGGCCGATCATTACGCCCAGAACGACAGCCATGCGCTCGGCATGGCGCGCCGCATCGTGGCCAACCTCAACTGGAAGAAATCGCCGTCGGCGTCGCTGCTCGAGCCGCGCGCGCCGAAATACGCCGCCGAGGAACTTTACGGCATCGTGCCGCCCGACAGCCGCACGCCCTACGACATGCGCGAGGTCATCGCCCGGCTGGTCGACGGCAGCGAGCTCGACGAGTTCAAGCACCTCTACGGCACGACCATCGTCACCGGCTTCGCCCGCATCTGGGGCTACCCGATCGGCATCGTCGCCAACAACGGCATCCTGTTCAACGAATCGGCGCTGAAGGCCTCGCACTTCATCGAGCTGTGCGGCCAGCGCGGCATTCCGCTGCTCTTCCTGCAGAACATCACGGGCTTCATGGTCGGCCGCAAATACGAGGCGGGCGGCATCGCCCGCGACGGCGCCAAGATGGTGACCGCGGTCTCGACCGTCGGCGTGCCGAAATTCACGGTGATCGTCGGCGGCAGCTACGGGGCGGGCAACTACGGCATGTGCGGTCGCGCCTACGGTCCGCGCTTCCTGTGGATGTGGCCCAGCGCGCGCATCTCGGTGATGGGCGGCGAGCAGGCGGCGAGCGTGCTCGCCACCGTGCGGCGCGACAATATCGAGGCGCGCGGCGGCACGTGGCCGAAGGAAGAGGAGGAAGCCTTCAAGCAGCCGATCCGCGAGCAGTACGACCGCGAGGGCCATCCCTATTACGCCACGGCGCGGCTGTGGGACGACGGCATCCTCGATCCGGTCGACACGCGCATGGCGCTGGCGCTTGCCCTGTCGGCGTCGATGAACCAGCCGATCGGTCCGACGAAATTCGGCGTCTTCCGGATGTGATGGCCATGACCTCCAGCGTATTGACGCGCGTCGAGGACGGCGTGGCGACCTTGACCCTCAACCGGCCGAAAGCGATGAACGCCTTCGATGCCGACGACGCGCGCGCCATCGTCGAGGCGACCGACCTGTTCGCCGCCGACCCCGACGTCCGGGTGATGGTCCTGGGCGGCGCCGGCAGGAGCTTCTCGGCCGGCGGCGACTTCAATTGGGTGCTGACCTGGCCCAACCTCGATGCCATCACGCGCCGGGTCGGCGCCGACGCCATGATGGGCGCGGTGCAGGCGATCTACGATTTCCCCAAGCCCTCGATCGCCCGCGTCCATGGCGCCGCGGTGGGCGGCGGGGTCGGCCTGATGCTGGCCTGCGACTTCGCCATCGCCGCATCGCCGACGCGGTTCGGATTGACGTCGGTGCGCAACGGGCTGCTGGCGGGCATCGCCATCCCGGTGCTGATCGAGGCGGTGGGTCCGCGGGTGGCGCGCCAGCTCATGATGCATGGCGGCATGTTCGATGCCGCGACGGCGCTCAGGATTGGCCTGGTCGACCAGGTCGTCGAGCAAGACGCGCTCGACACGACCGTGCTGGCGCTAGCCGGCGAATTGATGCTCGGCGCGCCGTCGGTCCAGACCACGGTGAAGAAGCTCATCACCGAAATCGATGCCCTGCCGCACGACACCGACGTGGCCGACATCCTGGGCGAGCATGTCGCCAACCAGTGCGTTACCGACGAGGCGCTCGAGGGCATGAGTGCGTTCCTCGACAAGCGCAAGCCACGATGGGCGCCCTGATGTTCGCCAAGATCCTCATAGCCAACCGCGGCGAGATCGCCTGCCGGGTCATCAAGACGGCGCGGCGGCTGGGCATCAAGACCGTCGCGGTCTATTCCGACGCCGACCGCCTGGCGCGCCATGTCGCGATG
>Ga0208991_1000430_pt1 | contig 10416 bp, 6 predicted proteins | sample MedBloCAOM3_M2_FD_187855 | JGI IMG/M metagenome (GOLD analysis project Ga0208991, IMG submission 187855) | Forest soil microbial communities from El Dorado National Forest, California, USA - Mediterranean Blodgett CA OM3_M2 (SPAdes) (version 2) | ecosystem: Environmental > Terrestrial > Soil >...
AGACGATATTGATCGAGCAATGCTCGATCGGATTTCGGATTTCGGAAACCGGACGCCGGAAAGAATCGCGCGAGTTCGCGAGGCGCTCGTCGCGGCGAAGCATCGGCTTTCCACGGAAAACAGAGTCTCGATCGACATTCCATTCTTGGACGGCGCGAAGAGTCTGCACGTCGATCTTACGCGTGAGGAGTTGGAGAAAATTGCGCGTCCCACGATTGAGCGGACGCGCGCGCATTGTCTGCGCGCGCTGGCGGATGCGAAACTGAAGCCGGGCGATCTGGACGAAGTTATTCTGGTCGGGGGCGTGACGCGGATGCCGTTGGTGCGAAAATTTGCGGCAAGACTTTTCGGTCGACAACCAAACGTTTCACAAAACCCGGATGAAGCGGTGGCGATCGGCGCGACGATTCAAGCGGGGATCTTGTCTGGCGCGGTCCGTGACGTGGTGCTTCTCGATGTTACGCCGCTTTCCCTTGGGATTGAGACATTCGGCGGATTGATGAACGTGATTATTCCGCGTAACTCAACGATTCCGGCGAAAGCGGGCGAGATGTTCACGACGGCGGTGAGCAGTCAGCGCTCGATGTCGATCAAGGTGTTGCAAGGCGAACGTGAGATGGCGCGGGACAATTGGAAGCTCGGTGAATTTGAAGTCGAGTTTGAGACCGCACCCAAAGGCATTCCACGCGTGGGCGTGCAATTTGAGATTGACGCAAACGGGATCCTGCACGTTCTGGCGCGCGACACCAAAACGGGAAAGGAAAAAACCGTGGAACTGAGAAGTGCGGTGGATGTTTCCAATGAAGCGGTGGAAGCGATGCTGGCCGAGTCGCTCGAACATGCATTCGAAGATGTGAGTGAGCGAGTGTGGACGGAGACGAAGTTGAAAGCGGAGGAGATGCTGGCGGCGGTCGATTCGGCGATGAAAATCGTGGGAGACAAGATCGACACGCTGGAGAAGAAAAAGGTTTTGCAGTTTGCAGAAGAGGTGCGCCGAGGGATTGAATCGCATCAGACAAACCAACTGAAAAAGGCGATAGAAACCCTCGATGCCGCGACGCAAGATTTGGCGGCGTTGGTGGTAGAAAGAGCGATGGCGGCCGCCGATCAATCCGAGCCCAGCGGCTAGGGTATTAGCGAAGGCGTCAATGTTGGGCTGGGTGACGGACTCGAGGTCGCTGTTGGGGTCGCGGAAGGCGTAGATGGCGATCCGGGCGTCTCCATCGGCTTTGGTGATAAAGAAGGCGAGGGGCTCGGCGTAACTGAGCTGAGTTTGGCACGAGCGTCGTCGAGCAATCGTTTCTCTTCCACGTCAAGATGACCGTTTCCGGCTGCTTCAATATATTCCTTCGCCTCCTCCACCTGGTTTTCATCGAGTAGCAGCACAGCCACAAAGGCGGCCGCATGAGGATCGTGCAATTGCTCCCACGATAACTGTTTCAAGACTTCAATGCCTTCAGTGGTGCGCCCCTGTTCGTAGAGCGAAAACGCGTAGGTAACGGCGCACGCGGTATCGTATGGCAGTTGATCGTAAGCTTCCTTGGCAAGCTGTTGGCCTTCGGCGGCATTCGGCTCGAGTAGCATGATCAGTCGGGCATAAGTGGCCTTGGCAATTACGTCATCGGGCGCGTTGCGGTGAATTTGCCCTGCAATGTCGAGAAGCCCTTTCAAGTTATTAGACGATCGATAAATCCGGAAAAGATTATCGAGCGCTTCGCGACGGCTCGGTGGATATTTAGTCAGACGCAACCAAAGTTGTTCGGCCTCGACGGAGAGATTCCATTTTATGGCGAGGCGCGCGAGATCGGTTTCTCGATCGTGTTGTTCGTAAGCGGACTTTTCAGCGGATTGCCACAAGGATACAAACTCCGCTTCCGCCGCCGATTGTCGGGATTGTCTTGATGCGTAAGCTTGGTAGGCGAGACGCAAGTATTCCGCATTACCCCACGAGCCGCTGCGCGTCCAGCGTTTCAGGCGAGACCAATTCTTTAGGTTGGCAAATGCTTCGGCAACGCCGATGGCCGGCGGCGGATGTATTGTGACGGGGGAGGGCAGCTTTTCCATCCACTTAAGGACCTCGGCAGCGAGCCCGTTGGCATTCATCCAATCCATGAGAAGCGCGACATCGGTTTGGTTGCGTGCGGCCACCGGCTTCACCTTCTCGAGCAGGGCGTCAAATTTTTTCTCATCGAGCTTTCGATAGAAATCGAGGCAGAGCAGGTAATCGGAAAAGCGTACTTGTTCGCTCATTTGCAAATCCTGGGCGAGTCTTTCGGCCCTGGCGAAATCGCTGCGCTGAATGGCGTCGGCGAGCAACGCGCGCAACGCGCCCGCGCGAAACTCGGTGACTTTGGCCAGGCGATCTAGAGTCGCGCGAGCGTTCGAACTTTGTTCGGCATCCGGAGACCGGATCTGGAGCACAGCGAGGTTGAACTGATAAAGATCATTGTGCGGTTCCTGTTCGACCGCAGCGGCAAACTGCTGTTCCTGTTCGGAGATGTTACCCTCGGCGCGCGCCAGCCAGCCGGCCACGACGTGATAGGCGGCTTTTTCGCGATCAGCTGGGGCAACATCGGCGAGGGCCCGACGCGCGGCATCGAGTTGTCCAAAACGCAGCGCGACGGAGGCGAGATTCAATTGACTGTCGAGATCGTGGTGGCGAAGACGGGCGATTTGCGCGCGCCAGGCAATGGCGGCATCGCGATTTTGTTTTTCGGCCGTCTCCGCCAAAGTATAAAAGGCAGGCAGGGAATCGGATTGATTCTGTTTCTCAGCCGCCTCGGCCAGAATGTAAAAAGCGGGCAGCGAATTACGATCGAGTTGCAAGGCCTGCTGCGCGACGCGACTGGCCTCGTCAAATTTCTGCTCGCGCAGAAGTGCGCCGGCCTGTCTGAGCAAACGTTCTTCCCGCCACTCATTATAGATTCTGCGAGCAGAGCCAAAGAAAATCAGACAGAGGACGACAAGGATGACGACGCCCCCAGAGATGAGGGCGAGATGAAGCGGGCGAGTGAGTTGCGCGAAGTGGCGCCTGGACCTCTCCTTCCGTTTTCGCCGGACACGCTTGACCTTGGCGAGCATTCTGTCTCCTATGTCCCGCGCCGAATGAGATTGCAACTCGCGACCGCGTGGACGGGAGACCTAGCTTTCGGCGGCGCGTTCCGGCCCGCGCCCAACGGGAAGGTCCTCGAATTGGTCGGCCACCTCCCCACGCAGGCGCCGTCCCCAGACATAACGCGCGAGCAAAACTTTGAGGGTCGCGGTAAGAGGCACGGCCAGGATGGGTCCGAGTAATCCGCCAATGAGTAAGCCCCAAACAAAAATCGACACGATCACGGTCATGGGGTGAAGGCCGACGGACTTACCGACGATGCGCGGCGCATAGAACATCCCTTCGAGATTCTGGATGACGATGAAAATGACTGTCACCAAAAACGGATGCCACCAGTCGCCATATTGAAACGCGGCAATAAGCACCGCTGGCACCCAGCAAAGGACGATGCCGATGTATGGAATCATCGTCAGGATAACGACAATAAGGCCGATCAAAGGTGCGAAGTTCAGGCCAACGAAAAGACTTAGAGCGCTCCCGATGAGAATTCCATCGACCAAACAGACGAGCAACTGCCCACGGAAATAGGCGATGACGTAATTATTGATTTGCGATAGGACCTCGGCCACTTCGTCTTTCAAGGGTGAGGCGCGCAACGGCAGATAATCTTTCCATCTCGCTTCGATGCGCGGTCTTTCTTTCAAGAGGAAGAATAAATAGATTGGCACCAGGATGAGGCTGAGAAGAAAACCGGTAACGCCAAGAAATCCGCCGACGCTCTTTTTGATCAAATTCCAAATTTTCTCCATCAATGTCGGTAGGTAACGCTCAAGATTGGGAATGATTTTTTCGACGGAAGCCTGGAAGCGCTGTCGATCAACTGAGCTAATCTTGGAAGGCGCTGGAGCAATCTCTTCGGCCGGCGCGGGTGTGGTTGATTCGCCTGCGGTCGCTGAAACCGCCGGCGTGGGTGTTGGCGCCGGGGAAGGCGAGAGGTGAGGAGTTGACGGTCCAAGAAGCCAATTTACAAGACCGGCGGTGGGTGATACGGGCTTGCCGTGTGTGCCGCCGGTGGCGCCAAATGTGCGATTGTATTGAACGATAAGGTCGACAACACGATCGCGTGCCTTTTGCGTGTAACTCGGAAGTTCTTTGGCAAAACTGGCGCTTTGCATGGAAATCGACGGGGCCAGCCACGTAACCAAAGCAGCCAGAAAGAGGAAACACACCACGAACAATAGAGCGACCGCTTTCGTGCGACCGAGGCCGCGTTGGCACATTCTCGTGACGACGGGGTCGAGGAGATAAGCCAGAATGGCAGCGATCGCGACCGGGATGAGGATGGGTTGAAGAAAACTGATGACACTGGTGGCGACCCAGATTACCGAGCAAAAAATCAAAACAAGAAACAGAACGAAAAGCGCGGTGAGCGCTGCCCACATCGTCTTTTGCTGCCAGGGTGTCGGATACTTCGGCATTTAGGTTCCGGCGGATTCAGTTCATGGCCGTGTTGCTCATCATTGAATCGGGTTTGCATTAGCGGGCTGCCCTTTGCTCATCTTTGTTTTCATATTGTCGATCTTGTCCGCCAGTTTCTTATTTTGCGGATCGACTGTCGCCGCCTTCTGCCAGGCCTCGAGCGCCTGCGGGGCCTTGTTCAGTTTCATATAGGTATCGCCGATGTGCTCGAAGACGACGGCGTCATCGCGCGTCAGATTTTGAGCGGCGCGGAGCAGATCGCTCAACGCCTGGTCGAATTTCGCCTGACGAAATTCAATCCAACCGAGGCTATCGAGATAGGCGCCGTTGTTTGGTTCGATTTGCAACGCATGTCTCACCATCGCCTCGGCTTCATCGAGATGCGTATTTTGCTCCGCCCACATATAGCCGAGGTAGTTGTAAGCGTCGGCTGCATTCGCCGGATCGAGCGAGATCGATTTGCGAAATAGATCCGCGGCTTTGTCATACAATCCCGCTTGCTCGGCGGTGGCGCCATAATCGAAATAAAAACGCGCATTGGCGATTTCGCTGTCAGCGGCTCCCCCTTCATGCAGCGCTTCTTCGAAAATCACAACCGCCTGCTGGGGATGCTTTGTTTCGCGGAGTGCGATGGCCAACAGGTAAGTGAATTCGGGCGCGCCCGGGAAACGACGACGGCCTTCTGTGAGAAGCTTCACGGCGCGCTCACTGTCCCGGAGGGCGCCAATCAGCAATTCCGCCAGTCGAAGCGTAGCGGTGGCACGCCCCGGATTGATCAAGAGACTCTGCTCGTAATTTGCGACGGCTTCTGCAAACTCGGCTTTGGCACGTTCTTTCTGGTTTGCGCGATCAAGCGTCCGCGCATTGTCCTCCAGCAACTGGGCGAGCAGCTCGTAAGATTGGTATTTTTCGGGATGAAGTTTGATAATTTCTTCGAGCATTTCTACAGCCTTGTCGCGCTGGTTCGTCAGCATGAAGCCTGTGGCCAGCCTTTCGCGCGCGCCGGCGTCATCGGGCTGCAGTTCGAGCACTTTGATGTAAAGAGGAATCGCCTCTTTGATCTGGCGTGACGCGGCGTAATAATCGGCCACGTCTTTCAGAATGGCGGCGTCTTCGCCAGCGTGCTCGGCGGCTTTCTTAAAAATTTGGTTCACGCGCGCGAGATCCTCCGACTTCGGTTCTGTGTCGGGTTTGAAAACGATGGAGGCGTATAGTTTCCCCAGCCGACTCCAAAAAGAAGGATCAGCGCTGTCGATCTTTGCCGCGCGATCCAACGACTCACGCGCCTTCTTTTCATCGCCGCTCGCGAGCTCGATCTCACACAAACGTTGATATGCTTCGATGTTGTCGGGATCGAGCGCCACGGCGCGATTCGCATATTCGATCGCCTCGTCGGTCTTCTTGAGGTATTTCGCGTAAATAAAAGCAAGCTGCATGTATGGCTCGGACGCGTTCGGGCTGGCTTTGATCGCATCCTTCAAAATGTCGATCGCCTGAGGAAAATCGTCCTGCCGCGTGAGCAACGCTGCCACCCGCGCGGCGAGCTCGGCTTGGCCCGGATCAACATTGAGAACTTTGCGATAGGCGTCGAGGGCCTTTTCCATTTCGCCATTTTCTTCGAACGTTATTCCTTCAACAAAATGGGCCAGCGCTTCGGCCTTGTGTTCGCCTTCCGCGCGGAGGACCAGATCTTTGGCTGGCCTAAGATTCGTGGAATCGTCCAGGCGTTCGATTTTCTTTGCCGGTGTCGGAGAAGCGGACAGCGGGATCTGCGGGGACGGTACGGGACGCCGTCGGGCTTGCGCGGGCATGATCAAGGCCAAAGCCAGCCCCACAAAAACAGAGACGCGAAGCAAATGGGGGCTTTGACGCTTCGTCATTTCCGCGATTCTAACTCGGCGCTCGCGCTTCGCAAACTTGCCAGGATCGGGAAAATCAAACGCGTCCTACGCTTTGTAGCGCAAACGCTTCTTGTGGCGGTTCGCCCGCATGCGTTTACGGCGTTTGTGTTTGGAAATTTTTGACTTCCGTCGCTTCTTCAGAGAGCCCATAACGTTTTGGAGCAGCAATCCAAGCATCTCGTTGGGGCAGATGCAACTTACTTCTGCTGCTCGGTCAGCGCTCCTTTCACAAGATCGACATGTTGATCGGGTTTGACCTTGCGAAAGATCGCCGAAATGCGCCCGTCTTGATCGATCACAAATGTGCTCCGCTCCGTTCCCATGTACTTCTTCCCCAGAAAATTCTTCTGCACCCAAACGCCGTATGCCTTCACCATCTTCTTTTCAGGATCGGAGAGCAGCGGGAAAGGCAGTCGCAATTTCCTGATGAAACGTGCATGACTTTTCTCCGGATCGATGCTCACGCCGAAAATGGCTGCGCGACTCTTGATCCCGTCCCACGCATCGCGTAATCCGCAAGCTTGTGCCGTGCAACCGGGCGTGTCGTCCTTCGGATAGAAATAGAGGACGAGCGGTTTTCCTCTGAAAATGGCCAGGCTGACTTCGTGATTGTCGCCATATTCTTCGCCTACTACCACGGCCTTGAATCCGGCGCGGCATCACCAACTTTGAGTTCCCTGGCCATCTATTTCTCCAAAACAAGAACCAGAAGCCCGACCACGCAAAGCAAAAGGCCCATCAGTCCGCTTTCGTACTTCTCCAACATTCCCAGTTGAAGTCGCTTGGTCCCGGTGAGTGTCAATCCAGTGAAAATGACCATGCCAGTCACGGTACCGGCGGAAAGTATTCCCGTCAGCAGGGCAAACCCGCTCCAGCCGTAACGTATGCCAGAGACGTAGATTGGAATAAATGCTTCACACGGCGAGAGCGTGAGCAGCGCCAGCAGACTGGTAATGGCCATGCGATCTGACGTGCGCGTAGCGAAATCCTTTTTATGCTCTTCCCCTTCGTGCAAATGCTCGTGCGGGTAACCAAAATGCACGTGTCCCTTTCCCCGAAGTTGGCGGACGAGGTAGTAGAGTCCGAATAAGAGAAGGAACCCACCAGCCAAGCGCGGGAACCAGCTGCCGATGGTTTCACTGAGTGCCATTCCAAAAAACGTCGCGAGAAATCCTAGGGTCGCGGTCATGAGAACGTGGCCTGTTCCAGCCAATGCGGTGATGAGCAACGTTTTCGCGTGGGTCCACCGCTGCACGCGCGCCGCCAGGACGAACGGGAGCCAGTGCGTGGGAATGGCGGAGTGAAAAAACGCGACCACGAATCCGGTAATCGCAATGGTGGTGAGAACGGTTTGATTCATTCCAAAAGAGAATGTGAGGAGAGAATTGGTTGCTGCCAATCGCTAACTCACTCGTTCGCTTACGCGTAACGTAAAATCGGGCTGGTGGGATTTGAACCCACGGCCTCCTGCACCCGAGGCAGGCGCTCTACCAAGCTGAGCCACAGCCCGTCGTCCGCGAAAAAATCTGTTACGCTGGAACTTGTGTGATGTCCACGCAATTTCCACGGGAGATTTTAATCCGCGATTAACTTGGATTTGCCTGCGAGTGGATCGCACGAACCAGAATCGCGAGCGCCGCGATCAAAGATTCTGCCAGGTGAAGTGACTTCCTTGAAACGCTTTTTGTGTCTCTGGAAAGGTTGATTGGGGGGCGGTCAACTGAAATAGCATCTGTTCGTTTCCCCGATTCAGGAACATGACCGAGCGTAGATAAGGTTCACCATAGGAATCAAACTTGATTATAACGAGGAATGTTTCCTTGCGTTCGATCATCACTGGATTCATTTCTTGTGAGACAACCGCCACGTTGGTTGCGCCTTTGGGAGCGGACGCGAGCACTTGTTCGATCAACCGCTTTACCGACTCTTTGTCGAAGGACTCTGGATTCGCCAGCCTTACCTGCCTGATTGTCGCTTCACCGCGTGCGCCGTGGGGAGAATGAAGAACCAAAAGATTCGCGTTGCCGTCATAGTTCCACCCGGGAGGCGGGTTGTAAGTGACACGCTGGGAGCCGTCGAAGAATATGAGATGTTTCATCTTGACTCCGTCCTGTTCGTACACCTCGACTTCCGGCGTCAGTTTTAAATCGGAACGCGCGGAGGTGACTACGAGAAAAGTTCCTAAGATAAGGATTACTGCGCGAGAAACCATTGGCCCTTCACATAACTATAAACCATCAATGACCCGGGTGGCGTATAGACTCGGAAAGTCTTGTCGAAAAACCATTGACGGTTCGGCGGATCGTAGACGTTGCCTTTCCCCCAGGTGCCAATGGCCTGTTTGCTCAGGTAGAGTTCCACCATCGAGCCGTAATACGTGAGGGTTTTGCCGGTCCAGGTTTCAAGAAAGCGCGGAAAGTTTTCGGCGCCGCCACTGTAAACGTTGTTGGATGATGGCACAATACCAGCCAAAATGGCGGTGTTGACGGTGGTGTTACTAGCCACGCGGGAACTCAACCCGGCCGAAGAATTCGAATCGCTCCAAGCATTTGAGAGAATATACACGGCGTCGGCGATAACACTCGACGGCTGGCGCGTATAACCGGAAACCTGTGGCGTCGAATAGTTTCCGCTGTTCGAGGGCGGATTTGCTCCGCCAGTATTGTAGTCGCCTTGGATAAAAACTGGATTGCCGCTTGCGATCGTCAGTCCGCCCGTTGGCATCACCGTGCCGTTCTTGAGACGGATGCCGCGTTTGGCACCTACTCCGTTCGCTGCGGCACTTGTATCGGTTATGTAAACGATCCCATTGAAATTCAAATTCGTGGGCGATCCGTTATTAATTGCATTTGTAATCTTGCTCACGTCGAGCGTGGCAAGTCTGACACTGGACGTTTCACGATTATCCTGAATTGTTTGGTTGGTTGTGATCGCGCTTTTGAAAGTCTGATAGATCTGCAAGTCGTTTCCTGTGCTCGAACTGTTTACTACCGTGCCAGCGCCATTGCGAATCGTGACAGTATTTGAATTATCGATCGTGATCTTGACGCCGGCCTGATCGTAATACCGGCTGCCGGCGAGCGGGTCGGAGTAACCTGAAACGGCTTGCTCGATCAGTTCGTGGTAGCTATCGGCGTTAGGATTGGAGCTGTCGAAAATGCGCATGGAATCGAGACCGAATGGCTGATGTGCGACGTCCAGGGCTGGGGGCAAATTTGAAGGCCAGCTCGGTGAACCCGGCGTCTCAGGACCGCTGCCGTGAGGACTTCGCGGGTCTCCCGGCGCAAATCCAATCGTCCAATCATGGCCGTAGGTTGTTTTGTCTGCGAAAGTGAGCGTGTTGTGACCGGTGTATAAGTCGCCATTAGTATGGACCCAACCAGTCACCGTAAACGGCGGTCCGGGATGGATTTCCAGAAGGTCAAGGTAAAAGATGGCCCAATTCCAGGGCGACAGCTGTTGTTTTTGGAAAACGCGACGCACCTTTGCCGTCAAGTTCCCACGCAGAGCAGGGATCATCACGTCTGCCGATGCCAGGTAATTATATGTAGCAGAGTTCGAAGATTGGCCGATTCCAGGCGGTGGTTGAGCAGTCGACGCAATGACATTCAACTGTGGATCGACCGCTTGAACCTGATAATTCGAAACAGTGTGTCCGCCAGTAGAATCAGCCGTGCGCGTCGCGGAAAAATTCGAGATGTTTGGAAACTGCGAGGATGTCGGTAGCGGGACGGCTGCGAAACTATTTGTGGGCATGGGTAAGTTGGTGTTGCCACGACACACTTCGCGCCAGTAACCGAAGAGGATATCTAGGGCGCCATCTCCGATCGCAACCGCATTCTGAAGCGAAGTGCTCCGTTGCACATTGCGATGAGTGGTGGCGGTGTATTCCACCGCGATGCCCAGTGTCACAGTCAATATCGCGACCACTAACAACACCACCATTATAGCTGAGCCGCGTTCGTGAGTCTTGAGGTTCATTGG
>Ga0208991_1000433_pt1 | contig 10389 bp, 9 predicted proteins | sample MedBloCAOM3_M2_FD_187855 | JGI IMG/M metagenome (GOLD analysis project Ga0208991, IMG submission 187855) | Forest soil microbial communities from El Dorado National Forest, California, USA - Mediterranean Blodgett CA OM3_M2 (SPAdes) (version 2) | ecosystem: Environmental > Terrestrial > Soil >...
ACCCCGACCCTCTCCCCGCACGCGGGGAGAGGGGGCGCAGGCGCCGTGCCAGCCTGCCCCCCCTCACCTCCCCAAAATCGTCGGCGCCATGGCGCGCGGGTCGCGGTTGCGCCAACTGCCGACGTCGACGGCGTGGAAGAATTCCTCGAGATGGCGGTTGAAGGCGGCGGGCTCCTCCAGGTTGATGGCGTGGCCGCTGTTCGGCATCACCACCAGGCCGGCGGTCGGGATCGTGCGCTTCATCAACAGTCCCGGCTCGAGGCAGGGGAAATCCTCGTCCCCGGTCATGATCAGGGTCGGGGCCGTGATGGTCTTCATCTTGTCGGTGAGGTCGTAGAGCGACGGCCGGCGGTTCTGCACGCCGCGCTGGGTGAGCGCCGAGCCTTGCGTCGAGTGCCCTTTGAGCATCTCGGCGAACTCGTGCCAGCCGCGCGGATCCTTGTTCTGCATCTGCACGCGCGAGGGGCCAAGCGCGTAGCCCTCGGCCGCCTTGGCCATGCCGAGATCCTCGATGCGCTTGGCGGTCGCGGCGGTCTCCTCCAGGAACTGCTGGCGCTTGGCGGGCTCCGCCCCATAGCCGCAGCCCGCCACCACCAGCGAGCGCGCGCGCTCAGGATAAATGAAGCCGAAATGGAGGGTGGCGAAGCCGCCCATCGACAGGCCGACGATATGCGCCTTGTCGATCTTCAGCGCGTCGAGCACGCAGCGGATGTCGTCGCGCGCGCGGTCCTGCGAGTAGCGCTCGACCGTCTGCGGCACGTCGGAGGGCGGATAGCCGCGCGCGTTGTAGGCGATGCAGCGGTAGCGGCGGCCGAAATAGCGCAGTTGCGGCTCGTAGGAGCGGCAATCGCCGGCGAATTCGTGCACCCACACGATCGGAATGCCGGACCCGACCTCCTCATAATAGAGCTTGATCCCGTCGTCGGTGGCGAGATGCGGCATGCTGGTCTCCGTGGGAAGAAAAACGCGCGCTCAGTTGATCTTGATCCCGGCCTTGTCGACGAGGTCCTTCCACATCGGCACCTCGCGCGCGATGCGGGCCGCGAGCGCCTGCGGCCCTTCCGGACGCACCGCGAAGCTCGCCTTGAGCATCCGGTCGCGCACATCGGGCTTGTTCATGATCGCCAGCACCTCCTTGGCGAGCCGGTCGATGATCGGCTGCGGCGTGCCGGCGGGCGCGAGCAGCATCTGGGTCGTCTCCACCACGGCGTCGGGAACGCCCGACTGCGCCATGGTGGGAACGCCCGGCAGCTCGGACCATTCCTCGCTGCCGGTCTGCGCGATCGCCCGCAGCGCTCCGCCTTGGACCGGGCCCATCATGCCGGCGACCGCGACCGACGCGATCTCGACCGTGCCGGCGGCGGCCGCCTGCGCCGCGGGAGCGGCCCCCGAATAAGGCACGTGCACCAGATCGATATGGGCGCGCAGCTTCAACAGCTCGACGGCGAGCTGCGACACGCTGCCGACGCCCGGACTGGAATAATTGATCTTGCCGGGATTGGCCTTCGCCTTGGCGATCAGATCCTGCACGGTCCTGATGCCGGAGTCCGGCCGCGTCAGCAGCATATTGGGCGAATAGCCCAGATAGGCGACGGGCGCGAAATCCTTGATCGGATCGTAGGCGACCTTGCCGACGCTCGGATTGACCAGCACCACGCCGGACGCCACCACCAGGGTATAGCCGTCGGGCGCGGCGCGCGCGGCCGCCGTCAGGCCGATATTGCCGTTCGCGCCCGGCCGGTTCTCGACCACCACGCCCTGCCCGAGCGCGGGCGCGAGCTCGGCCGCGATCAGCCGGCCGAGCAGGTCGTTCGCCCCGCCGGGCGCAAAATGGACGATGACCGTGATGGGGCGATCCGGCCATTCGGCCCGCGCCGGACCGCCGGCCAACACGACACCCGCGACGCACAATGCCGCCATGGTACGCATCCGTTGCGGAAACCCAAAGCCTGTCCCCATCGCGTTTCCCCTTGTGTTCGTTGTCGGCCGGCTCCGTCCGCCGGACGCGGCTTTTTCTCGATTGAAGCATGCCGCCCTGGCGCCGCAAAGCGTCCCTTGCGCATCCACCCATGCGGCGCTCATGGGTGGTGGGCGCATGACGGCCGCCCAAATGGCTGCCATAATCCGCAAAAAGCAGACTGGAATCTCAGGAGGAAACCATGGCGTGGCGCGCGCGAGTCCGAACTCTCATGCAACGGCTGCTGCTGGCGGGTGTCGCGACGCTGAGCGCAGCGCCGTTCGCGCGCGCCGACTATCCCGACCGCCAGATCACCATCATCGTGTGTTTCCCGGCGGGCGGCGGCGCCGATATCGCGGCGCGCCTGATCGGCACGCCGCTCGGCGAGGCGCTGGGCGGGACCGCCATCATCGAGAACCGCGGCGGCGCGGGCGGGAATATCGGCATCACGGCGGCGATGCGCTCACCCCCGGATGGCTACACGCTGCTGGTCTGCTCCAGCGCCTTCGTGGTCAATCCGAGCCTGTATGCCCAGGCGGCCTACGATCCGTTCAAGGATTTCGAGCCCATCATGGCGCTCGGCGCCTCGCCCAACGTCGTCACGGTGCCGGCTCAATCCGAGATCAAGTCCCTGCCCGAGTTCATCGCCAAGGCGAAGGCCAACCCCGGCAAGCTCAACTGGACGAGCCCGGGCGCCGGAACGACGCCCTATCTGGCGGGCGAGGTCATCAAGCTGCGCACCGGCATCACGATGGAGCATATCCCCTTCGCGGGCGCCGGACCCGCCACCACGGCGGTGCTCGGCGGCCAGGTCGACATGTATACGGCCAATATCGGGTCGGTCAGCTCGCTGATCGAGGGCGGCAAGGTGCGCCCGCTCGCCGTCACGGCGCTCAAGCGCTGGCCCGAGCTGCCGGATGTGCCGACGCTCGAGGAGCTCGGCATCAAAGACGCCGTGTCGGACACCTTCTATGGACTCTATGCGCCGGCCGGGACCCCGCAGCCGATCATCGGCCGGATCGTCAAGGAGCTCACCGAGATCCTGGCGCGGCCCGACATCAAGGAGAAATTCGCCAAGGCCGGCATGCCGGTGGTGTCGGAATCGCCCGCCGTCTTCCGCCAGCGCATTGCCCGCGAGGTTCCGATGTATAAGGAGATCGTCGACAAGGCCGGGCTCAAGATAAAATAACCGCGACGCATCATCGGGAACGTCACCACATGCCGCAACCGCTCGCCGGGATCCGGGTCATCGAGCTCGCCAATTTCATCGCCGGTCCGTTGTGCGGCACCCTGCTGGCCGACATGGGCGCCGACGTGGTCAAGATCGAGCCGCCCAAGGGCGACATGGGGCGCGCCATGCCGCCGCAACACCAGGGCGAGAGCGTGAGCTTCGTCGCGCTCAACCGCAACAAGCGCAGCCTGGTGCTCGATCTCAAGCAGCCGGCGGCGCGCGATATCCTGCTGAAGCTCGCCGCCAGGTCCGACGTCTTCCTGGAAGCCTACCGGCCGGGCGCGCTGGAGAAGATGGGGCTGGGCTCCGCCGACGTGAAGGCGATCAATCCGAAGATCGTCTACACCTCGGTGTCGGGCTTCGGGCAGACCGGGCCCTACCGGCGCCGCGCCGGCGTCAACCTGATCATCGAGGCCTTCTCGGGCGCCCTCTCGGTCACCGGCGAGCCCGACAAGATGCCGACCCGTCCCGGCATCCAGACCGCCGACGTGTTCGGGGCGCTGTTCGCCACCTATGCGACGCTTGCGAGCCTGGTCGGCGCGGAACGCCAGGGCGAAGGCCGGATCGCCGACGTGTCGCTGGTCGAGGCCTCGATCGCGGCCGCCGCCTGGGAGGCGGCCGATTATCTGGCGACCGGCAATGTCCCGAAAGCGCTCGGCAACAAGCACCGCCTCAATGCGCCCTATCAGCTGTTCGAGACGCGCGACGCGCGCTATCTCGCGATCGGCACCCCCAACGACCAGCTCTTCGAAAAGCTGATGCAGGTCCTGGGCCTGGCCGAGCATGTGAGCGATCCGCGCTTTGCGAGTTATGCGAGCCGCAAGCAGCATGAAGCGCCGCTGCTCGCGGTGGTCGAGCCGGCGGTGCGCGGGCGCGCCGCCGAGGAGCTGGAGGCCGCCCTGCTGGTCGCCGGCATCCCCTGCGCGCGCGTCAACAACTTCAAGGAAGTGTTCGACGATCCGCACATCATCGCGCGCCGTGTCGTCAACGACGTCGATCACCCGCGCCTGGGCAAAATGAAAGCGGTGCGCAATCCCGTGCTGCTCGACCGCGATGGCCCCGATCTGCATCGCCCGTCCCCGGTGCTGGGCGAGCATTCGGAAGAGATCCTGCGCGAGCTCGGCTACGCACCGGCCGCGATCGCCGATCTTGTCGCGGCGGGCGCGACGCGGCTGGCGGACCGCAAAGGCGCGGCGATCGCGGCGGCGGAATAATCCAGGAGCCGGGCCGATGCCGCTCGCGCGCAGCTTTCTCTACGTCCCGGCCAACCGCGAGAAATTTCTCGACAAGGCGATCGGCCTGCCGGCCGACGCCCTGCTGCTCGATCTCGAGGATTCGGTGCCGGCGGCCCAGAAGGCCGTGGCGCGCGCCGCAGTGCGTGAATTTGCGCCGAAAATTCCCGGCGACCGGGTGTGGGTGCGGCCCAATGCGATCGACAGCGAGTTCGGCCGCGCCGACCTCGACGCCATCGTGGGCGTACGGGGTGTGGCTGGAATCTTCGCCCCCAAGGTCGAGACGCGCGACGAGGTTCTGCTGTGGGACGGGCTGATCGGGGAGCTCGAGCGGCAGCGCGGATTGACGGTGGGCACGACCAAGTTCGTGCCGTCGATCGAAAGCGCGCGCGGGGTGCTGTTCGGTTACGAGATCGCGACGGCGGCCAGGCGCGTGGTCTCGCTCTCCTTCGGCGGCGCGCGCGACGGCGACCTCAATACCGACCTCGGCTGCGTCTGGTCGCTCGACGGGCCGGAAATGCTGCATGCCCGCCAGCACACCCTGCTGGCGGCGCGCGCCGCCGGCTTCGACACGCCGCTCGACGGCGTCTTCGCGGACGTGCGCGACGCCCCAGGTTTCGAGCGCGACACCGATCTGTCGCGCCGGCTCGGCTATCGCGGCCGCAAGCTGATCCATCCGTCGCAGATCGAGGCCTGCAACCGGCTCTATCGCCCGACCGCCGCCGAGCTCGACTATTATGGTCGCGTGCTGGAGGCCTTCGACAAGGCCGTGGCGCAGGGCAGCGCCAGCACCACGGTCGACGGCAAGATGATCGACGTCGCGATGGCGCAGGCCGCGCGCCGCGTGCTGGAAGCCGACAAGGCCTGGGCGAAGACGGGGTAGCCGTCATTGCGAGCGAAGCGAAGCAATCTCCGACAAGCACACATTCGCGGCGTGAGATTGCTTCGCTTCGCTCGCAATGACGCGTTCTTATTCTTCAACCCTTCGCCTGCCCGACCGGGGCCTTCTCGTCCTCGAACAATTCGATCACCGCGCCCGGTCCCGACTCATCGCGCAACCCGACCGTGATCGAGGGGCCGCCGGTGGTGCGCACATTGGCGATCCGCCGCGGCTTCCAGTCGGCCTGCCCGATCATGTGACGGATGACCGAGATTTCCTCGACCATGCCCTCGTAGACGCGGTCCTCGTCGAACTCCTGGCCGTGACAGTGCGGACACAAGAGGCGCTGCGGAAACACGGCCGTGCGGCAGCTCCTGCAGCGCCAGATCCCGACCCCCGGGCTCATGGGGCGCGCTCCAGGACGGCCGCCGCGGCGGTGCCGCCATAGCGGTACATGGTCATGCCGTAGCCGGTCGTGAGCGCGAGCCGCGCGTTCTTGACCTGGCGGTCGCCGGCGCGATGCTGGAGCTGCAGCACGGCTTCCGAAATTCCGTTGAGGCCGCCGGCCGGTCCGCCGGGCTGGCCGGCCGACATCATCCCGCCCCAGGTGTTGATGGGCACGCGCTTCTCGCCGATGTCGTGGCGGCAGAAGCGCGCCAGGTCATGCCCCGCGATCATGCCGAGATCGTCGAGCTGCGCCAGCACCATGGTGGGATAGTCGTCATAGATGCTGGCGACGTCGATATCGCGCGGCGCGACGCCCGCCTGTTTCCACAGGTCATCCGCGAAGGTGCTGATGCCGGTCTGCAGGCCGTCGCCTTCCTGGTTGTCGTAATTGAAGCTCGCCCGATGGGCGCGCACGCGCACCGGCGCGCGCCCGCGCGGGCCGCGGTCGGGATGCGCCAGCACGATCGCCTGCGCGCCCGCCACCACCGGCACGCAGTCGTAGCGCGACAGCGGATCGGCCACCATCGGGGCGGCGAGGTATTCCTCCATGGTGAGCGGCGTGCGGTAGACCGCGAAGGGATTTTTTGCCGCCCAGGCCCGCTGGGCGATCGCGATCTGGCCGTAGTCGGATTTCTCCAGGCCGTATTTTTTCATCTGGCGGGACGTGACGAGCGCGTAGACCCCGTTCGGGCCGCCATGGCCGAGCGGCGCCAGATGGTCGCGCGTCGCGATGTTGTAGTTGGACGCGATCTTGCCGTAGCCGGCGAGCCCGGTCGCGTCGCCCCCGATCACCAGGATGACGTCGGCCGCCCCGGTTTCGACGCCGCGCAGCGCGTGGCCCAGCATGTTCATGGCCGAGCTGCCGCCGTTGGTGTCCTGCAGCAGCCAGCGCAGCGACAGGCCGAGCTTCCAGGCGAGGTCGACCGCGGTGTCGGGCGCGAGCGAAAAGGAGGCGACCGCCATGCCTTGCACGTCTGTTGCGTCGACCTGCGCGTCGCGCAGCGCCGCCACCACGGCGTCGCGGATGAAGGTGTGGGTCGACTGCCCGGGCTCGGGACGCCTGGTGTAGGCCGACTGGCCGACACCGATGATTGCGGCGTTGTTCAATGCGCCCCCTCCCCTGTGATCCCTGGTCCGCGGTTATCTATCGCCGAAACGTTGAGACGGGAAGGTCGCAATGTTAGCCTGATGCCCCTTCCGTGCCGCAAGGCAACCTTCGCAAGCAGGACTTCATGATACGCGCCGCAATATTGGGGCTCGGCCGCTGGGGCCGTTCGCTCGTCAACTCGGTCCAGGGCCAGAGTTCCGACATCCGTTTCGTGGCCGCCCATACCCGCACGCACGCGACCGCCGAGGCCTTCTGCCGCGAGAAGGACATGCGGTTCGTCGACAGCTACGCCACGATCCTGGCCGATCCGGCGATCGACGCGGTCGTGCTGGCGACGCCGCACAGCCAGCATGCCGCGCAGGTCATGCAGGCGGCGGCCGCCCGCAAGCACATCTTCGTCGAGAAGCCGATGACCCTCGATCTGCCGAGCGCGCGCGCGGCGGCGCAAGCGGCCGCCAAGACCGGCGTGCTGCTGGCGGTCGGGTTCTGCCGCCGCTTTCATCCCTCGGTGGTGGAGATCCGCAACCGCAAGGCCGACGGCCGGCTGGGGGCGACCGTCGCCATGGTGGGGCAGCACACGACCAGCACCGGCGCCTTCATCGCGGCGGACAACTGGCGCGCCGACCCCGAGGAGGCGCCGGCCGGCGCCATGACGGCGGTCGGCGTGCACCTGATGGATCACATGATCGAGTTCGGCGGACCGGTGCGCGACGTCCATTGCGTGACCGGGGTCCACGGCGTCGGACCGGCCGACGACACCACCACCGTGATGTTCAATTTCGACGGCGGCGCCACCGCCACGATCTTCTGCTCGGTCGCCACCGCCACCAACTTCAATTTCACCGTCTATGGGACAAAGGGCCTGGCCGAGATCTCGGGCGCGGCGCTGCAGAATTTTCGCTTCGTGCCGGCCTCCGAGCGGCCGCCCGACGGGCCGGTGACGGCGCCGCCGGGCGAGCATCTCGATTTCAAGGGATTCGACATGCTCAACGCGGAGCTCACCGCCTTCGCGCGCGCGATCGCCGACAAAACGCCCTATCCGGTGCCGCTCGCCGACGTGCTGCACGGCATGGCGGTGTTCGACGCCGTGGTGGAGTCGGCGAAGACGAAGAAGATCGTGCGGGTCGAAAAATAGCCGGACGTCAACGCCCGGCCGGCGTCACACCTTGGTGCGCACGTCGCCCAGTCCGGACGACACCTTGCCGGCGGCCGGTTGCGGCGCCAGCGGATCGCCCGCCGCGTCCTCGTCGGGCCAGAAGATCCCGGTGAGCGTCCGCGCCAACCGGTTCCAGACCCGCAGCGCGAAACCGAAGGGCAACGGCAATGCCTGGCGGCAGAAGGCGAGCTTGCGCACCTGCCTCGGCACCCGCCAGATGCTGCGGCTGCCCGCCGGGAAGAAGGCCATGTCGCCCGGCCCGAGCCGGCGCTCCTCGCCGGTCTCGTCGGTGATGAAGACTTCACCCGAGATGATGTGGACGGTCTCGTCGACCGTGTAGCGCCAGTTGAACCGTCCGGCGGTGCATGACCACGCCATGACCGAGGAGGCGCCGTCGCGGCTGCGGACCAGCTGCTTGGAGCGGGCCTCGGGCTTGCCGGCCAGGATCCAGTCGGCCGGGATGGGAGCGGGCGCGAGATCGACCTGGGCGGGAAGCGCGACGACGATGGACTGCGACATGGGTCTCTCCGGGCGGGTGGCGCAATACGGTAACGACCCAAGCCAAACAAACCGTTAAGTCGCCGTATCACGTACCGAGCGGACGTGGCGCAGGTGTTCCTTGGAGCCGCTGACTTCGTTATTCTAAGGACCTGGCCGCGGCTTGAAGAGCGAGCCATCCCACCCCTAGCCCCCTCTGGAGCCCGTTCCCATGAAGATGCCGGTTGCGTTCATAGCGTTCGTCGCCTTGGCGGCCCCGGCGGCGGCGCAGGAGGCCTACCCGACGCGCCCGATCACCTTGATCGTCCCATTCGCCGCCGGCGGCACCTCCGACGTGATCGCGCGTCTGGCAGCCGAACAGATGAGCCAGGCGCTGGGGCAGCGCGTCGTCAATGAGAACACCGCCGGGGCCGGCGGCTCGACCGCGTTGACGCGCGCGGCCCGCGCGACCCCCGACGGCTACACGATCGCGATCGGCAACAGCGGCACCAACGCGGCCGCCTACATCATCTATCCCGACGTCAAATACGCGCCGGAGGATTTTGCCCCGATCGGGCTGGTGGCGAAGACCCTGCCGGTGATCGCGGTCAAGAAGGATTTTCCGGCCGCGACGTTGGCCGAGTTCGTCGCCTTCGCGAAGCAGAACCCCGGCAAGGTCAATCTCGGCCATGCCGGCGTCGGATCCTCGAACTATCTCATCTGCCGTGCGCTCATGCAGGCAGCCGGCATCGACGTGACGCTTGTGAGCTATCGCGGCGCTGCACCGGCGCTGAATGATGCGATCGGCGGCCAGATCGACGGCGTATGCGACGCTGCGGCTTCCGTCACGGGCGCCATCCAGGGCGGCCGCTTGCGCGGCCTCGTCATCTCGTCGCCGACGCGGCTGCGGACGCTGCCGGAGGTGCCGACCTCGGCCGAAGCCGGCCTGCCGGACTTCCAGCAGCAGGGCTGGAATGGGCTGTTCGCGCCGAAGGGTACGCCCGATGCCATCATCGCGCGGCTCAATGCGGCGCTGCGCGCGGCGGTCGCGAGTGACGCGCTGCAAGCCCGCATGGACGACCTCGGTTCGATCCCAGCCACCGGTGAGGAACTGTCGCCCGACTACGTCGCCAAACTCGTGCCGGCCGAAATCGACAAGTTCCGCAAGCTCCTTGCCGAAAACAAGTGACCGCTTCGGGCTGGACCGGGTGCCCAGCCGGGATCAAAGTCCATGCAGGCTGTCAGCGGCACGCGCCAAGCCGGCGCCAATAAAAACAAAGCGACAAACCGGGAGGCACGACCATGCCGAAGCGAGAGTCGACGCGGCTTCTGAACCGGCGCGCGGCCGTCGCGACCCTGGCCGGCGGCGCCAGCCTGCTGGCGGCACCCGCGATCGTCGGCGCCCAGACCCCGCTGAAAGTCGGCTTCGTGCAGCAGCGCGGGTTGCTCTATCTGCCGGTCGACCTGATGGTCAGCGGCGGCATTCTCCAGCAGGAGGCGACCAAGCTCGGGCTCGGCCAAGTCGAGGCGACCGCAACGACGCTCAACGGACCGGGGCCGGTGATCGACGCGATCCTGTCGGGCGCCGCCGACTACGGCACCGTCGCGTTGCCGTCGCTGCTGACCTTGTGGGAGAAGACCCACGGCACCCCCAACGAGGTCAAGGCCATCGGGACGGTGTCGAACGGCGCCATGACGCTCTACACCGTCAATCCCAACGTCAAGACGATCGCCGATTTCACCGAGAAGGATCGCATCGCGGTTCCGACCGTGCGGATTTCGTTCAACGCCATGATGCTGCAGATGGCGGCGGAGAAGCTGTGGAACGACCCGCACCGGCTCGACCATCTCACCGTCGGGCTCGGACACCCGGACGCGGTCACGGCGCTGTCGGCCGGCTA
>Ga0208991_1000435_pt1 | contig 10377 bp, 10 predicted proteins | sample MedBloCAOM3_M2_FD_187855 | JGI IMG/M metagenome (GOLD analysis project Ga0208991, IMG submission 187855) | Forest soil microbial communities from El Dorado National Forest, California, USA - Mediterranean Blodgett CA OM3_M2 (SPAdes) (version 2) | ecosystem: Environmental > Terrestrial > Soil >...
CGAAGTGCTGGTCGAGCAAACCCTCGATGCGCTTGCCGCGCATCTCGACGCGCATCTCGACATCGAAAAACTGCTCAGCCTCGCGCGCTGACGCCCGCGTCCGCTCAGGCACCAATCCAGACAACCAGCAGGCCAAGTGCCGCGAGCAGCAGCAGCGCGCCGCCGAAGGCTGTGCGGTAGATCATCAGCGCGCGATCGATATCCTGCGCCGTCGCCTCGGCCCGACCGTCGCCCATCCAGTGGTCATCGACCAAAACCCCACCATAGACGCGCGGACCGGCGATCCGCAGGCCGAGCGCGCCGGCCATTGCGGCTTCCGGCCAACCGGCATTGGACGAGCGATGCAGCCGCGCGTCGCGCCGATAAGCCTGCCATGCCGACGACGCGGATGCGCCCGGCACGGTGGCGGCGGCGGCGACGAACATCAGCCCGGTCAGCCGCGACGCCGGAAGATTGACCAGGTCATCGAGCCTCGCGGCGGCCCAGCCGAAGGCGCGGTGGTGCTCGGACATGTGGCCGATCATGCTGTCGGCGGTGTTGATCGCCTTGTAGGCGATGATGCCGGGCAATCCGCCGACCAGAAACCACAGCGCCGGCGCCGTCACGCCGTCGGAGGCGTTTTCGGCGAGACTTTCGATCGCGGCGCGGCAGACCGCGGCCTCATCGAGTGCGTCCGGATCGCGGCCGACGATTTTGGCGATGCTGCGCCGTCCGCCGGCCAGCCCCTCGGCACGGAGCGCGGCTGAGACCGCGCGCACGTGTTGATCGAGATTGCCGACGGCGATCAGCATGGCGACGACCAGGACGGCAACGGCAAATCCGAGATAGGGAAGGTCGCGCGCGACCATCTCAAGTAGAGCGCCGACCGCGAGGCTGCCGGCGAGCAGCAGCAGCACGGTCGCAACGCCGGCGGCGCGGCGCGCGGCAAACGAAGTGTCCGGCCGGTTGAGCGCGGAATCGAGCGCGGCGATCAGCGCCCCGATCCACGATACCGGATGACCGATTGCGCGAAACACCGCGGCGGGATAGGCCAGCACGGCTTCGATGCCGAAGGCGATGATCAGGATCAGGACGCGGCCGGACGGATCGGACATGGATTGCAACATGCACTCAAAGAACGAGATCGGGGAGACGGCGCTGCGCGTTCACGGCGGCCGAATCGATGCCGCGGCGCACCTGTATCCGTCGGCACCCCAACCGTGGATCGATCTGTCGACCGGAATCAACCCTATCGCGTGGCCGGTGCCGCAAATACCGCTCGCCCGGTATCAGCGCCTGCCGCTCGCGCGCGAAATCGCGCAGCTGACGGAAGCGGCCGCCGGCGCCTACGGGCTGCCGGCCAACGCCGCGATCGTCCCGGTCCCCGGCAGCGAGTTTGCGATCCGCTTGTTGCCCCGCCTGATCGACGCCGGCCGCGTCGGTATCCTGACGCCGACCTATGGCTCGCACGCCGCGGCCTGGCGCGACGCCGGCGCCGAGGTCCATGAGCTTGTCGCACTGCCGGATCCAATGCGGCAAGAATTCGAGACGCTCATCGTGGTCAATCCCAATAATCCGGATGGCCGTGCGATCGCGCGCGCCGACCTCGCCGCCTTTGCACAGGCCTGGACGGCGACCGGGCGACGGCTGATCGTCGATGAAGCTTTTGCCGATGTGCGGACCGATCTGTCGGTGCTGGCGATGCCGGAACTGCCCACCGGTGTCTCGGTGCTGCGCTCGTTCGGCAAGTTCTTCGGTCTTGCGGGACTGCGCGTGGGTTTCGTTGTCGTCGCTGAGCCGGATGCATCGGCCTGGCACCGGCTGCTCGGCGACTGGCCGGTGTCCGGACCGGCTTGCGAGATCGCGACACGGGCGCTGCGCGACGCGGCGTGGATCGCAGCGTCCCGGGCGCGGCTGGCGGCGGATCGATGGCTGCTCGACGGCATCCTCGGCCGCGCGGGCCTGAAACTGCTTGGCGGCACTGATCTGTTCGGCCTGTTCGAAGCCCGTGACGGCGTAGACCTGCTCGACCATTTCGCCCGCGCCGGGATTTTGGTCCGGGGCTTTGCCGCGGTACCACGGCACTACCGGTTTGGACTTCCAGCCGACGAGGCCGCGTGGCGCCGGCTCGAGGCCGCCTGCGGCGCGCCGGCGACGTGATGGTATCGATGTCGGTAACCATCGTCGGATCGCGCGCGGCGCGCCCTCGAGAATCATCTTCCGGCCTGCCGCGCAGCCTCTTCGCCGGCGAGGCGCCCGAACACGGTCGAAAGCGCGACGCCGAGACCCGCGAGATAGCCCTCGCCGAGCACATTCGCCGCCATGATCATGCCGGCCGCGAACAAGTTGCGCACGGGCCTGCCATCGGTCTTGACGATCCGCAACTGATCATCGACGGCGACGCCGAAATGCGTGAACGTCACGCCTGGCCGCAACGGATAGGCGGCGAATGGCGGCACCGTGAGCGCGACCGCGAAGTGCGATTTCGGCGGGGTTAGCCCCGTGGTGCAATGTTCGATCACCGGCCCATCGCCGGGGGCGGCGATCGCGGCATTGAAGTCCCGGATCGTGGTTTCCAGCGCCGCTTGCTCAAGCCCAAGCGCTGTCGCGAGGGCTGCGACGGTGTCGGCCCGGATCGGCGGCAGCGCCGTCGGCAAGGCGCGGTTGAGGCCTCTCGCATCCATGATCAGATGGGCGATCTGGCCCGGGCAGTCGGCGATGCGCGCGCCCCATCGGGCGAAATGCGTCTTGCGCGCATCCTCGCCCTCGTCATGAAATCGTGCGCCGTCGCGGTCGACGACGATGCCATGGGGAATCCCGGTGATGCGGGTGACGATGCCGCCGTCGAACTTCGGTCCCCGCGCGTCGACCGCAACCATGTGGCAGCGCGAGGGATCGCCGACCGGTTTTGCGCCGGCGTCGAGCAGCAGGCGCAAAACCGAGCCGGTAACATAGGGTGTCCCGCGGATCATAAAACCGTCGGCGGCGGCGCCAAAGCTTTCGCGCAGCCAGTCGAGATTGGCCTGATGACCGCCCGAGCACAGCACCATGGTGTTCGCCGCGACGCGCCCGATGCTGCCATCATGAGCGATGTCGGCTTCGCAACCCCGGTCGTCGTCGAAGCTGAGCGCCACGACTTCGCTGTCATAGCCGATCCTGACGCCGAGCCTCAAAGCGGTCGCGTAGAGCGCGTTGATCATCGCCTTGCCGCCGCCAAGGAAAAAGGCGGTGCGGCGCGAGTAGGGCATCGCGCCGCTTGCCGGATCCTGCAGGCGCACGCCGTTGTCGTCGAGCCATGCCGCGATCGTGGCGGAGCCGCGGATCAGCATACGCGCCAGCCGCTCATCGGTCGCGCCATGGGTGACGCGAAGCAGGTCCTTGAAGAATGCGTCCTCGCCATAGACGTCGGGCACGTACCATGCCGGCCGGTCATGCATCAGGCGGAAATTACGCGCGTGACGGGTGTTGCCGCCGCGCAAGCTGGCCGGGGCCTGTTCGGCCAGGCGTACCGAGGCGCCGCTGCGGCGCGCGGCGATCGCGGCGCACAGGGCAGCGCTGCCACCGCCGACCACCAGAACGTCGACAGCTTGCGAGGCGGTGGCCTCGCTCATGATCGCGTTCGGTCGATCTTGTTCCGCACCACGGTCCCCGCTCACCGATAGGAGATCGATGAACTGATAGGACGGCGGACCGCGTTGTCAACCGCATGGTCCGGCGCGCTTTGGCGACCGCCGCCGCACACCCGGCGGATCGGCCGTCCGCTACGCGCTTGCGCGATGGCGTGCATCATGCTCTCGTGGTTTCCGTCTTTCGGTGCCTCGCGAGAGGTGAAACGGGAATGCGGTACGGCGAGAGATCGCCCAGGCCGCTGCTGCCCCCGCAACTGTAGACGTCGTCCTCGGTCAACGACGTCACTGAACGCCGCGAAGCGGCATCGGGAAGGCGATCGAGGGCATTGTCCGTGAGCCAGGAGACCGGCCGCAAGACCCTTTATCAACTCGTTCGACGGTGGGTCGAAGAGAGGGGGAGTGCACACCACAGCCGTTCAATCGGCAAGGCTTCCAGTCGACAAGCTTCCAGTCGGCAAGGCTTCGGTTTGATCGGCGGCGCCGCGCCGCCCGACGCCGAAATTTCGTTGCAATCCCAACCTCGTCATCGCCGTCGCGTCTTCGCAACCTGCGACACCGTCGCGCTGGCGGGGCCATCAGCTGCTTTCGTCCCTCGTCTTATTGAGCAAAGCCAATGCAAACCAAAGCGTCGTCCGCCGCAATGAATGATCTGCCGATCGAACCGATCGATCGATCGCTCGGGCCGCAATTTCGAGCCCGAATTGACGGCAAGGCGAAGCCGCTCGGCTCGCTCGGCCGGCTTGAGGATCTCGCGGTTCAACTCGGCCTGATCTGGTATCCGCTGGCGCCGCGCACCGAACGTGCGGCCGTGTTCGTCTTCGCCGCCGACCATGGCATCGTCGCCGAGGGCGTTTCGCTCTATCCGGCGAGCGTCACCGGCGCGATGGTCGCGACCTATCTTGCCGGACGAGCCGGCGTCAACGCGCTCGCCAAGGCCTCGGGCGTCGACGTGCAGGTCATCGATGCCGGCGTCGATGCGGACATCCCGGCGCACCCCGGATTGATCGACGCCAAGATCCGGCGCGGCAGCCGCAACGCCGCGCGCGAATCGGCGCTTACCTGCCAGGAGGCGAGCGATGGCCTGGCGCGAGGTGCGTCGATCGTCGCGGCATCGATCGATGCCGGCACTGACGTGGTGGCGATCGGCGAAATGGGCATCGGCAACACGACATCGGCGGCGCTCCTGATGCACCGGCTGGCGCCGGCTCCGCTCGCCGACTGCATCGGCGCCGGCGCCGGTCTCGATGCGGCCGGGGTCGCGCGCAAGCTCGCGGTTGCGGAAAGAGCGGCCTCGCGCAGCGACGCGACGTCGCCGCTCGACGTGCTGGCCGAATTCGGCGGCTACGAGATCGCGATGATGGCCGGCGCGGTGCTCGGCAGCGCCGCGCGTCGCCGGCCGGTGATCATCGACGGCTTCATCGGTACCGCGGCGGCGCTGGTCGCGGTGCGGCTGCGACCGGCAGCGCGCGGCTATTGCGTGTTTTCGCATCGCTCCGCCGAGCGCGGCCACAGCGTGCTGCTGGAGGCGCTCGACGCAAGACCCTATCTCGATTTGGGGCTGCGGCTCGGCGAGGGCACCGGTGCCGTCATGGCGGTGCCGCTGCTGCGCGCTGCTGCCGGAATCCTGACCGGGATGGCGGACCTTGCGGACGTTCTGGCCGGAACGTTGCATACGCTGCCGGCGGATCGCTGGCATGGCTGACCTGATTTTCCTCACCGGACCGACCCGCAGCGGCAAGAGCCGCCGCGCGGTCGAGATGGCGCAAAATTGGGGCGACGGCGTGGTGTTCGTCGCCACCTATCGGTCCGACGCGAGCGACGACGAAATGGCCGAGCGGGTGCGACGCCACCGCGCCGAGCGCAGGGCATCGTGGCGCACGCTCGAGGCGCCCGCCGACATCGTGCAGGCGCTCGCCGATCTGCGGCCGGCGCCGTCCGGCGCGGTGATCGACAGCATCGTTCTGTGGCTGGCCGATCGCCTCGATCAGGACGACGCGAGCCTCGTTGCCGCGTGGGAGCGCCAACTCGACGGGTTTCGCGCGGCGCCGTATCCGGTCATCGTCGTCGGCGACGAGATCGGCTGGGGACCGGTGCCGATGGACAGGGGCTTGCGGCGGTTTCGCGATCTGGCCGGCCTGCTTGGCCAGCGCACCGCGGCGCGGGCCTCGGAAGCTTGGCTGATGGTCGCCGGCTGCGGCGTGCGGCTGAAATAACGGGCGCGAGAGGGACAGATGCGCAAGATATTCGTCATCGGTATCGGCGTCGGCGATCCCGATCACATGACCATCCAGGCGATCAAGGCGCTTAATCAGGTCGATGTGTTCTTCATTCCCGACAAGGGGGTCGAGAAGGCGGCCTTGCGCAATCTGCGAACCACGATCTGTGAGCGCTTCATCGAACACGCGGATTACCGCACCATCGACATCGACATCCCACAGCGCGCGGGCGCCGGCGACTATCTCGCCGGCGTCGAGGAATGGCATGGCCGCCTCGCCGATATCTATGGTCGCCGCTTCGAGCACGAGCTTGAGGAAGACGAAGTCGGCGCGGTTCTGGTGTGGGGCGATCCCGCGATCTACGACAGCACGTTGCGGATCGTCGAGCGCGTGCGCGCCAAGGGGCTCGCGCTGCATATCGAGGTGATCCCGGGGATCAGCAGCGTGCAGGTGCTGGCGGCGAAACATCGCATCGCCCTCAATCAGGTCGGCGAAAGCGTGCTGTTGACCACCGGACGCAAGCTCGCGGGCGGTTTCCCTGGCGAATTCGGCAGCGTGGTCGTATTGCTCGACGGCGCGCAGACTTTTGCGAGTTTGGCCGAACCGGACCTCGATATCTTCTGGGGCGCCTATCTTGGAACCGACGACGAAATCCTGATTTCAGGCAAACTCGCCGACGTCAAAGACGAGATCGAGGCGGTGCGCCGGCGCGCGCGCGAGCAGCATGGCTGGATCATGGACACATACTTGTTGCGCAAATCCGATCCCGGCCGGCGATGAAACCGCGTCGCCAGCGATCGCGGCGCCGATGCCACGATCGCGGTCAGATTGTCGGGCGCCATGGCGGCGCCCGCGACGGAAAGAGAACATGATGGAAACCAGCGACATTCAGGCCGACACCGAGTTCTCTTCAGCCGAACGCGATGCGGTCTACAAATGCATTTTCAACCGCCGCGACGTGCGCGGTCAATTTCTTGGCCATCCGATCCCCGATCAGGTTTTGGCGCGCCTTCTCAATGCGGCTCACCATGCGCCGTCGGTCGGGTTCATGCAGCCCTGGGACTTCATCGTCGTCAGGGATCCCGCGATCAAGCAAAAGGTGCGCGACTCGTTTCAGGCCGCGAACCTGGAAGCCGCCGGAATGTTCGAGGACGAGAAGCGGAAGAAATACCGCCGGCTCAAGCTGGAAGGAATCGTCGAGGCGCCGATCGGGATCTGCATCACCTGCGACCGCGGCCGCACCGGCCCGGTCGGGCTCGGGCGGACCCATCAGGCCGACATGGATCTCTATAGCGCGGTCTGCGCGGTGCAGAACCTCTGGCTCGCCGCCCGCGTGGAAAATATCGGCGTCGGCTGGGTCAGCATCATCAGGCACGATGATCTGCGCGCGGCGTTGGGCATCCCGCCGTCGATCCAGCCGATCGCCTATCTCTGCGTCGGCTATGTCACGCATTTCCTGCAGAAGCCGGAGCTGGAAACCGCGGGCTGGCTGCCGCGGATGCCGTTGTCCGACGTGGTGTCGATTGATCGCTGGCACGCGCGCGACACCTCCGACGCGCTTTTTGCGTGCCTTTGATCACGCGCGATAAAAGAATGTGCTGCCAGACAGGATTGAACTGTCGACCTCTCCATCAGCCACTTGAACTAGCGTTCCAATTATAAAACAACTAATGCGGGAATCAGCCCCGCTGCGGGCGGTCAAAACAGGACAGAAAAAATTGACAATGAGAACAAAAAGAGAACAATATCCCGAACTCTTCCCGTCCAAAGGCACGAGATGACAGCCGATCCGCAGAGCCGGCCAATCTTGGAATCGGATCGGCTGGAGATGGCGACCGACGAGGCCATCGCGGCCTGCGGCGGCAACGCGCGCGATGCCGTGAGAGCGTTGATCGTCGCGAATGAGTTCCTGGAGGTGGAGGTCTGCGAATTGATGCAGGCTGTTTCGCACGCCTATGCGCGCAAAAGATTCAAAGCCCAGGCAGGAGCGAGGGACGTGGCCGACGTGACGCACGACGTTGCGTTGCCGTTCGTCGCCAGTGACGACGGCGTTGCGGCTGGCGAGCCGACTGAAAGATAGTGGATTGACCATGGGAGCGGGTCTAACATGCTGCCGCATTCATTTTCGAGAACTGAGAGGGAGGTTTCATGCGGGGAATAACTCTTCCGATGGTGGCTGTGCTCTCGCTTTTGGCGTCGGCTGCCCCAGCTCAGCAGCCTCCCGCGGCAACCGGTGACACGATAGGTCATCCTCCGCCGATTCCCGGTCCGCCGCCAATTTCCGAACCCTCCTCAACGGCGCAGCCTGCACCAGCCAATTCGCCGCCGCGGGCAAGCGAACCGGCTGCCAAAGGCTACACCGGCGCCTATGCGCCCGCCGGTACCCCGCCAACCCCATACTCCACAGGTCCATTACCGCAGGCGGATCAGGGTCCGGGGTTGAACATAGTTGCTCCGGATGGAGTTTCCACACAAACGGTCAAAGCGGTCCCATGCAGCACAGCCGCCCGAGAGACGGACGGCTCGACTACCTGCGTTGGGATTCCTGCAAAGAGAGCGAGAGTGAACCGAAGGTAGAGCAGCCAAACGAAAAAAAGACCGCCCGAAGGCGGTCTCTTAAGGAACGATTAAACTGTTCGTAGTTTCTAGATAGGCCGCACCGCCGCGCGGCCCGTAGCCGGGTGCCGCCTCTTCCCCTACCCCAGGGTGCGCGCACTCGGCTATGTGTATTCAGGGCGGAATGATCAATCAGTCAACGGATTCCCCGGGCAAATGCTGGCGCCTCGGGCGTTTTCCTGGTCGCTGAGCCATTAATGCAACGGCGTTCATGGCGGCTTGTGACCATCGCCAATCTCAATCTCTGCGCCCGTTTCCTCCAAGCTTGGAAAGCGTCTGATCGCCTGCTTGCGATTCTAGGTGAGGCATCGATTTCAGGCGCTTGCCTTCGCCACGGCGATTTCGAGCAAGTCGGGTCTTCAGTAAAATGCGGTGCCCTGCTCGCGCGAAATCATCAATCTCAGGACGTTGGCCGCTCCGAGTCACGTTCCCGCAGCTCCTTGCGCCACCTCGATCACATGCCGATCACTGCCAACGATGTAACGATCGAGTAGGCCTTTTGACCGCCGCCTTGATCGGTCGGTGGGGCCAGATGCAATTGTCCGCCGTACCACTCGCCGGGCATGAGCGTATTGTCTTTGATAACCGCCTGCTCGAGCTGGGCCATGTTTTGCTGGCCACGCTCGACGGTCGCTGCAAACATCGCCTCGTTCTGCACGGCGGCGTTGTTCTGAGCGATCGCTGCGGCAGTGGGGCTATAGAACGTACCAGTTCGGCCGCTCGGCGTGGTGTACGAGCCGTAGCCTGCGCGCGATGCGCTGTAAGCATTCGCGGCACCCGCAACACCCGCGAGAATGGCGGTGGCGACTTGACGATTCTTCTCTTCCTGCTGCAGCATCTCGAAGGTGACCAGCTGCATAGGATATTCCGAGGCGCCCACGCGTTGGTTCGCTTCCACTTGAGCGACGCGAAATTCAACCGGGCCCCGGCTGAAGACCGGCCGGCCATTGGCCTGCAATTGACGGGACGCCGGTCGGACAAGAACGAGCGAGCTTTTTTGACGCGAGACGAGGGCAGGTTGCCCGTCACGCATGATCGCTTGCTGCTGTGGATTTGACGTTCGGAACTGCACCGTCTCGTTGTTGGTAACACAGCCCGTCAGCGCGGCGCCAAGCGCCACGATTCCCAGAATACGCATTTGGTTGATCCCCCCAGATCCAAGAGGGATAGTTGAGCAACCTTTGCGTGAGTGCAATAGCCTGTTCGCGGTAAAGGACGAAAGGCTGACGGTGTCTCCCTGCAACCACTGATCGTGCGGGGCATCGAAATGCTAAAAGCTGACCCAGGAAAAACTGGTGCTGCCAGACAGGATTGAACTGTCGACCTCTCCATTACCAATGCGTTGCCCGACCATTCCGGTGCGGTTTTGGATGTGTATGAGTCCTAATACGCTTTGAAATAAAAGGCTTTTCGCTTTCCGGACTCACAGGCATCATAGGGGCTCTCGGCCCCTCTGTGTGGGACGTTTGTGTGGGAAGGCCATGGTCGACGCCAGCGATAACCTCGGAACAGCGCGCGCGGGCAACGTCCGCCAGATCGACACGGCTGCGAAACGTGCCCGGCTGCCTCGGCGAAAGAACCCCTATTGGCAGGGAATCAGCGGCGGACGCGGCGGCGTCTCGCTCGGCTATCGCAAAGGCCGCGGTGTCGGAATATGGGTTGTTAAGGTCGTAATCGACCGCGAGCGGACGGAAGAGCGGCTCGGGGCGGCGGACGACGAAGGTGCGGGCACCGACGCATCGAGCTTTCCGGCGGCCGTCTCTGCAGCTCTCCAGTGGGGCAGGCAGCAAGTCGCCAAACGCAAAAAGAATGCCGGCCGCGAAGGTTCCGAGGCCCATCTAGCCCGGATTTCTCACGCCATTTGATCGAGTGCTGCGGCAAGTTGACGTCGGCGATACCACAACCGTCGGCGGTCATCTGGGCATGACTTCTCGCCC
>Ga0208991_1000436_pt1 | contig 10375 bp, 8 predicted proteins | sample MedBloCAOM3_M2_FD_187855 | JGI IMG/M metagenome (GOLD analysis project Ga0208991, IMG submission 187855) | Forest soil microbial communities from El Dorado National Forest, California, USA - Mediterranean Blodgett CA OM3_M2 (SPAdes) (version 2) | ecosystem: Environmental > Terrestrial > Soil >...
CACGGCGCCCCATCCTCGAGGTCGGCCTGAACGACTTCGATGCCCGCATGTGCCACGAGCGCGCTGGTGTCGCGCTCGAGTGCCGTGACCGCGTGCCTGCGGTCGGCAAAGAACCGGCTGTGGCGGCCGCGTCCTGCGGCGACGTCGAGGACGGTGGCGCCTGGGGCGATCAGGCCCGCCCATTGCACGATCCAGGACGATGGCGCGCCTCTTGCGTCAGCCACAATCGCACCCCATCATCTTTGGCACTCCCCGCGGGGGAGCGCCAACAGCGGAATCTCTTGTAATTACATGATCCTATATCGACTGCGCTGCTCCAAAGGCCACGAATTCGAGGGCTGGTTCAAGGACAGCAAGACCTACGAACGCCAGGAAAAGAAGTCCCTGATCGGCTGCGCCGTGTGCGGCGACGCCAAGGTCGCCCGCGCGCCCATGGCGCCGCGCCTCGGCAAAGGAAGCAAGAGGCCGGACGTCGAAGCGCCGGTTGCCGCGGCTCCGGCTGCTCCGTCGCCGGAGCAGCAGCAGATGGCGGCCATGGCCAAGCACATGCCGAAGGAGTTGCGCGATGCCCTGCTCAAGGTGCGCGAGCAGGTCGAGAAGAACTGCGAGCATGTCGGCGACAAGTTCGCCGAGGAGGCGCGCAAGATCCACTACGGCGAGAGCGACAAGCGCGGCATCTATGGCGAGACCAGCGACGAGGAGGCCGAAGCGCTGGCCGATGAAGGCATCGAGTTCGGCCGCCTGCCCTGGATTCCGCGCGGGAATTAAGCCCGCGCTATCGTTTCCCTCCCCACGCAGTGGGGAGGTGGCCGAAGGCCGGAGGGGTCGGAGCGCAGCCGCGCTGATCCGCTATGACCCCTCCGCCCGCTACGCGGGCACCTCCCCTCGTAAGACGAGGGGAGGCAACGAAGGTCGATCTAGCGCCGAGTCCCATACAGCATGTAATTCACGTCGAGGTCGCCCTTGTTGAGCGACCAGGCGCGGCTGAGTGGGCTGTAGACCACGCCGACGATCTCCTGGGCGTCGATGCCCGCGGCGCCGAGGCCGTTCACGACTTCTGAAGGTTTCAGGAACTTCTTCCAGTCGTGCGTGCCGCGCGGCAGCCAGCGCAGGATGTATTCCGCGCCGGCGATGGCCAGCGCCCAGGACTTGGCGGTGCGGTTGAGCGTCGACAGGAAGAGCAGGCCACCCGGCTTCACCATCCGGCCGCACGATTTCAGGAACAGCTCGACGTCGGCCACGTGCTCGACGACCTCCAGCGCCAGCACGATGTCGAACTGGAAGTTCGATGCGGCCAACGCCTCGGCAGCGCCCTGGCGATAGTCGATGTCGAGCCCCTGCTTGCCGGCATGAAGGGCGGCGACCCGAATGTTGCGCGCCGCCGCATCGACGCCGGTCACGTGGGCGCCCAGCCGGGCCATCGGCTCGCTGAGCAGGCCGCCGCCGCACCCGATATCGAGCAGGGACAGACCCTTCAGCGGCAGGCCCGTCAGAGGATCGCGCTTCCAGTGCGCCGCGGCGCGGTCGCGGATGTAGCCGATACGCAGTGGGTTCAGCCGGTGCAGCGGCGCGAACTTGCCGGCCGGGTCCCACCATTCCCCGGCGATGCGCGAAAAGCGTTCGATCTCGGCCGGATCGACCGTGGTATGCGCTGAATCGGCCATGGCTGCCCTTGACCCCTACGGTGCTCACGGTGTCTATACCCCGCTTTCGAGCAGGTCCATGGCGCGCATCGTTCTCAAATTCGGCGGTACCTCGGTCGGCGATATCGACCGCATCCGGAATGCCGCGCGCAAGGTCAAGGCCGAGGTCGATCGCGGCAACGAGGTCGCGGTCGTGACGTCGGCCATGTCGGGCGCCACCAACCAGCTCGTGAAATGGGTCAACGAGATCGCACCGCTGCACGATGCCCGCGAGTACGACGTCGTGGTGGCGACGGGCGAGCAGGTGACGATCGGCCTGCTGGCGCTGGCGCTGCAACAGCAGGGCGTGAAGGCGCGCTCCTGGATATCGTGGCAGATCCCGATCCGCACCGATGCGGCCCATACCAAGGCGCGCATCGTCGATATCGAGACGGCTGACATGGCGCGCGCCATGAAAGCGGGCGAGGTGCCGATCGTGCCGGGCTTCCAGGGTCTGTCGCCCGAGGGCCACGTGACGACGCTGGGCCGCGGCGGCTCCGACACCTCGGCGGTGGCGCTGGCGGCGGCGCTCAAGGCCGACCGCTGCGACATCTATACCGACGTCGACGGCGTCTACACGACCGATCCCCGGATCGTCGAGAAGGCGCGCAAGATCGACCGGGTAACCTACGAGGAAATGCTCGAGATGGCGTCGCAGGGCTCCAAGGTGCTGCAGACGCGCTCGGTCGAGCTGGCGATGAATCATCACGTGCGCGTGCAGGTGCTGTCGTCGTTTGATGAGGCACTGGGCAGCGATCTGCCCGGCACGATGGTTGTGGACGAGGAAGAGATCATGGCCCAGGGGCTCGAGAAATCCGTCGTGAGCGGCATCGCCTTCTCCAAGGACGAGGCCAAGGTCACGGTGACGCGCGTGCCCGATCGCCCGGGCGTGGCGGCGGCGATCTTCGGTCCGCTGGCCGGCACCAACATCAACGTCGACATGATCGTCCAGAACGTGTCGCTCGACGGCAGTTCGACCGACATCACCTTCACGGTGCAGCGCGCCGACCTCGCCCGGGCGGTCGAGCGGCTGGAGCGCGCCAAGGCGGAGCTCAAGTTTGCCGAGATCAAGGCCGACATCAACGTCGCCAAGGTCTCGGTGATCGGCGTCGGCATGCGCAGCCATACCGGCGTGGCGCTAAAAATGTTCGAGACCCTGGCCGCCAAGGGGATAAACATCCAGGTGATCTCCACATCGGAGATCAAGATCAGCGTCCTGGTGGCCGCCGAGTACACGGAACTCGCCGTCCGCGCCTTGCATACAGCTTACGAGCTGGATGCCGCCTGACCGCGCAGTTTTCTTCTCGCTTGTGCGAAGAAGGCTGTTCGAACAAGCGGGTAGGCAGTTCGGCGCGGGTCTTGCTATAAGCACGCCATGCGCGCCGACCACTTCCATATGGCCTGCCAAAATGCCCGCCTGTCGCCCCGTCTGACCCCCCGTCTGATTCAGGGGTCTGCGACGGCGTGGCGCGTCTGCGCATGTGTAATCGACCGTAGCTTTGTCGTCATCCGACTCAAGCATCTAGCGGTCTGACCATGGAGAGATCGACTCCTTTGGCCGGACCGCGAATGCTCCTAAAGCGGCTCCGGGACACGATGGCGCGTGCCGACTCCGTCGAGGACACGCTGGGCGAGGTCGTGCGCCTGGTCGCCAACGAGATGGTGGCCGAGGTCTGCTCGATCTACCTGCTGCGCGCCGGCGAGGTGCTCGAGCTGTTCGCCACGCAGGGCCTCAATCCTTCGGCGGTGCACCGCACGCGCCTCAGGGTCGGCGAGGGCCTGGTCGGCGACATCGCGGCCCATGCCAGGCCGTTGGCGCTCGACGACGCGCAGAGCCATCCGCAATTCGCCTACCGTCCGGAAACGGGCGAGGAGATCTATCACTCGCTGGCTGGCGTGCCGATCGTGCGCGCCGGTCGCATGCTGGGCGTCGTGGTCGTGCAGAATCGGACCCGTCGCCAGTACGACGAGGAAGAGATCGAGACCCTGCAGACCATCGCCATGGTGCTGGCGGAGCTGATCTCGGCCGGTCACTTCGTCAGTCCCAACGAAATGCAGCAGGTCGACGGGCTGGGCTTGCTGCCGCTGCGCGTCGACGGCGTGCAGCTGACGCCGGGCGTCGCCATCGGCCACGCCGTCCTGCACGAACCGCGCATCGCCATCCAGAAGGTCGTGGCCGAGGATGTCGGCCAGGAACTGGCGCGCTTCGAGGACGCCGCGCACGGCGTGCGCGAGGACATCGACCGCATGCTCGAGGCGCACGACATGCAGTCGGGCGAGCAGCGCGAGATCCTCGAGACGTTCCGCATGTTCATCGACGATCGCGGTTGGCTCGAGCGGGTGCGCGAAGCGGTGGGGTCGGGTCTCACCGCCGAGGCGGGCGTGCAGCGCGCCTTCGACGACGTGCGCACGCGGCTCGGCCATGCGACCGATCCCTATATCCGCGAGCGGCTGAGCGACCTGCAGGATCTCACCAACCGCCTGCTGCTGCGTCTTACCGGCCGCGTCGCCGCCGATCCCAGTTCGCTGCCCGACGACATGATCGTCATCGCCCGCGACATGGGTCCGGCGGAGCTGCTCGATTACGACCGCACGCGGCTGCGCGGACTGGTGCTCGAGGAAGGCTCGGCGCTGAGCCATGTGGCGATCGTGGCGCGCGCGCTCGACATCCCCGTCGTCGGCCGCGCACCCGACGTGCTGGCGCGGATCGAGCCGGGCGATTCGATCGTGGTCGACGGCGACAACGCCCAGGTGCTGGTGCGGCCGGCCGAGGACATCCTGCAGACCGTCTATGCCGCGATCGACGCGCGCGACGAGCGCCGGCGCAAATACGCGGCGCTGCGCGACCTGCCGTCGACGACACGCGATCAGGCCCGCATCTCGCTGCACATGAATGCCGGTCTGCTGATCGACATGCAGCATCTCGACGATACCGGCGCCGATGGCGTCGGCCTCTATCGGACCGAGATTCCGTTCATGGTGCGTTCGGAATTTCCCGATGTCGATGCACAGGCTTGGCTCTACAGCCGCGTGCTCGACTTGGCCGACGGTCGACCGGTTACTTTTCGCACGCTCGATGTCGGGGGCGACAAGGTGCTGCCCTATGTCGGCGCGTTGGGCGACGACAATCCTGCCATGGGCTGGCGCGCCATTCGCATCGGCCTCGACCGGCCGGCGATGCTGCGCCGGCAGCTGCGCGCTCTGATCCTGGCAGCCAATGGCCGGCCCTTGTCGATCATGTTCCCGATGATCGCCGAAGTGAGCGAGCTTTTGAGCGCCCGGCGGTTGCTCGACCTCGAGCTGGAGCGCGCCAAGCGGCGCGGGCAGGCCATGCCCGAGCGACTGCGTGTTGGCGTTATGTTCGAGGTGCCGGCGCTGGCCTGGCAACTCGACAGCCTGTTGCCCGAGGTCGACTTCATTTCGGTGGGTACGAACGATCTCGTGCAGTTCCTCTATGCCGCCGATCGCGGCAACAGCCGCGTGTCCGCTCGCTACGACAGCTTGTCTCCCGCGCTGCTTCGGCTGCTACATTTTGTGGTTGAGCAGGTACGACCGGCAGGTGTGGACCTTGCCGTGTGTGGCGAGATGGCCGGTCGACCGGTCGAAGCGCTGGCCCTTCTGGCGATCGGCGTGCGCACCCTGTCGATGGCGCCCGGCGCGATCGGGCCAGTGAAAGCGATGATCCGCTCGCTCGATCTCGACGAGGCAACAGGTTTCATGAACGCTGCGCTTTCACAACCTGATCGTCCTCTGCGCGAGACTCTTCGACTGTTCGCTTGTGATCACTCGATCGAAATTTGACGACAAGAGTCGAATCGGTTTTGCCCTGTCATGAGGGCTCTGCTAAAAATCACCGAACAGGGGACAAGCAGGGTTCATCATGCCTGATCAGGTCGATTGGCGTGCGCTGGAGCGCGAGGCCTCACCGGGCCGCGCGGTTGGTCGTTTGCTGCGCGACCAGCGGGAAGCGCGAGGCCTTGGTCTTCCCGAGGTCGAGAAAAGCCTGCGCATTCGTCATCAGCATCTCGAGGCCATCGAAGAAGGTCGCTTCGACAAGCTGCCGGGCGCCGCTTACATACCGGCCTTCCTGCGCGCCTATGCGGCGCATGTCGGCCTCGACCCCGAGAAGGTGATGACGGCGTATCATCTTTCCGGCCCGGTTCCGATCAAGCGTCCGCTCACCTTGCCGGCCGACTTCCCGATCGTCGAGAGGCGCGCGCCGATCGGTTTGGCCGTGCTGACCGTGCTGTTGGTCGTCGGCGCGGGTTACGCCGCCTGGCACTATCTGCCGCGCGAGCAGGCGGTCGTCGCCGAAAAGGTGCCGCCGGTGCCTGATCGCCTGCTGGCGTCGCGTCCTGCGACCCCATCGGCGACCGATACCGCAACGCCTGCATCCGGACCCGCGGCGCCCGCGCCAACCGCCGCGGCGCCTGCCCCGACGGCTTCGGAAGTCCGCAGCACCCCGCCTGTCCTGCCTGCCGAAGCGTGGCCGGCGCGGCGGGACAGCGTGGCACCGCCGACCCAGGCTCCCAGCCAGGCCGCGCCGCTTGCGCCGCCGGTCGTCGTGGCCGTTCCCGCGCCACCGCCACCGCCGGCAGTCGTTGCCGTTCCTGCGCCGCCGCCCCCGCCGGTCATCTCGACACCCGCCATCGGTCAGGCGCAGGCTGCCCAGCCGCCGGCGCCGGTCGAACAGCCGCGCGTCACGCCGCCGGCACCCGCCCCCGTCGAGGAAGCCGTGGCGCGCACCCCGGCAGCCGATACGGCGGCCGCAAACCTTCCTGTGAAAGTCGATACGCCGGTTCGCGTGTGGAGAAATAGCTGGGTCGAGCTGCGCGCCCCCGATGGCGACGTCCTCGCCCAGACCTATGTTCGTGCCGGCGAAAGCTATGTCGTGCCGGCAGGCATCGCCTACCGCGTCATAGATGCGCGCTAGATTGTCATAAACGCACGCTAGATATCGTCCGGCTGGCTGGTCGCACCGGCTGGATAAGCCGCCGTTGAGTGGCTAGATTGGCAGGCATGAGCATCAGGCCCTATCGCGACATCATGCGCCGGAAATCGCGGCGGATCATGGTTGGCTCCGTGCCGGTCGGCGGCGATTCGCCGATCACGGTGCAGACGATGACCAATACGCTGACCGCCGATGCGGAAGCGACCATCGCTCAGATTCGCCGGGCCGAAGAGGCGGGCGTCGACATCGTGCGGGTTTCCTGCCCCGACGAGGCCTCGACCGCCGCCCTGTCGGCCATCGTGAAGGCCATCAAGGTTCCGATCGTCGCTGACATCCATTTTCATTATAAGCGCGCCATCGAAGCTGCCGAGGCGGGGGCTGCGTGCCTGCGCATCAATCCCGGCAACATCGGCAGCGCCGAACGGGTCCGCGAGGTCGTCAAGGCCGCCCGGGACCACGGCTGCTCCATGCGCATCGGCGTCAATGCCGGGTCGCTGGAGAAAGACCTGCTCGAGAAGTATGGCGAGCCCTGCCCGGAGGCGATGGTCGAAAGCGCCCTGGATCACGCACGTATCCTGCAGGATCACGATTTTCACGAGTTCAAGATCAGCGTGAAGGCATCCGACGTCTTCCTGGCAGTCGCCGCCTACCAGCAGCTGGCGGATGCCTGCGACTATCCGCTGCATATCGGCATCACCGAGGCGGGCGCGCTGCGGACCGGGACGGTGAAATCGTCGATCGGCCTGGGCTCGCTCTTGTGGGCGGGGATCGGCGACACGGTTCGCGTCTCGCTGTCGGCCGAACCCGAGGAAGAGGTGAGGGTCGGTTTCGAGCTCCTGAAGGCGCTCAACCTCAGGCACCGCGGCGTCAACCTGATCTCCTGCCCGTCCTGCGCGCGCCAGCAGTACGACGTGATCCGCACGATCGAGGCGCTGGAGAAGCGCATCGCCCACGTCACAACGCCCATGACGGTGTCGGTCATCGGCTGCGTGGTGAACGGGCCGGGCGAGGCGCGCGAGACCGATATCGGCTTCACCGGCGGCGGCAACGGCACGCACCAGGTCTACATCGCGGGCGTGCCGCATCATCGTTTGAAGGACGCCAACATCGTCGACCATCTCGTCGGACTGATCGAGAAGAAGGCGGCGGAGATCGAGGCCGCGAAGGCGGCGGAGGCGACCGAGGCCGAGCGACACCAAGCCGCCGCGGAGTAGCGGTTCGACCTCTTCCTTCGGCGATCGATTCAAGGCGACTTCCCGTGAGCAAAATGCAGCCCGTGCGTGGCACGCACGATCTTCTCCCCGACGAGTATCGGCGCTTCGCGCACGTGATCGACGCGGCGCGCGACGTGGCGCGGCTCTACGGCTATCGCGAGATGGCGACGCCGATCTTCGAATTCACCGAGCTGTTCGCCCGCGGCATCGGCGAGACGACCGACGTGGTCTCCAAGGAGATGTACACATTTCAGGATCGCGGCGGCGAGTCGCTGACCCTGCGGCCGGAATATACCGCCGGCATTTGCCGCGCCTTCGTGTCCAACGGCGAGCTCGCGCAACAACTGCCGCTGAAATTCTTCGCCGCCGGTCCGATGTTCCGCTACGAGCGGCCGCAGAAGGGCCGGCAGCGCCAGTTCCACCAGATCGACCTCGAAGTGCTGGGCGCTCCCGAGCCCGGCGCCGATATCGAGGTGATCTCGGTGGCGGCCGACATCCTGGAGCGCCTGGGCATCCTCGATCGCTGCGTGCTGAAGCTCAATTCGTTGGGCGATCCCGAGAGCCGCACGGTCTACCGCAAGGAGCTGGTCGGCTATTACGCCGGCCACGTCGCCAAGCTTTCGGAGGATTCGCGCGACCGCCTGCAGCGCAATCCCCTGCGCATCCTCGACAGCAAGGATGAGGGCGACAAGGCGATCAACGCCAATGCGCCCTCCTTCGCCGACCACCTGAACCAGGCCAGCAAGGACTTCTTTGCGGCGGTGAAGGACGGGCTTTCAGCAGCCGGCATCTCGTTCGAGGTTGATGCCGGGCTGGTGCGCGGCCTCGACTATTACACCCACACCGCCTTCGAGTTCGTGACCACTCACATCGGCGCGCAAGGCACGGTGCTGGGCGGCGGCCGCTATGACGGGCTGATCGCCGAACTGGGCGGCCCGCCGACGGCCGGCATCGGCTGGGCGGGCGGCATCGAACGCCTGATGATGCTCTGCAACGAGCCGGCGGCGCTGCCGCGGCCGGTCGTGATCGCGCCGCTCGGAGCGGCGGCCGAGGCCAAGGCGCTCGGCATCGCCCGGGCGCTCCGCCGCCAGGGGATCGCCGTCGAGCAGGATTATCGCGGCACCATGAAGCGGCGCCTGCAGCGCGCCAACAAGCTCAACGCGCGAGCCGTCCTCATCATCGGCGATGACGAGCTCGCCAAGGGCGTCGCCCAGCTCAAGGACCTCGACAGCGGCACGCAGCGTGAAGTGGCGCTGGACGCCTTGGCTGATGCCTTGAAGGCCTGACCTTCAGGACGTTGGTCCAAAGACAACCTCATGCTGAGGAGTGAGGTGTCTTTGAAGAGAGACCCATGAAGGCGCGCATCAGACGGACATTTGCACCTTACGACGGTTTTGTGTAACGAGCGGCGTCCCATGTCGCTCCTGCAGAAACTCGATCAGATCTCCGCCCGCCATGCCGAGCTGCAGGCGGCGCTGTCGGCCGGCAATCTCGATTCCCAGAAGTTCGTCGCGGCTTCGAAGGAATATTCCGATCTCGGTCCGCTGGTCGAAGCCATCGGCGAATGGCGCAAGGCCGAGCGCGAGCTCAAGGATGCCGAGGCCATGGCGGCCGACCCGGACATGAAGGCGATGGCCGAGGAAGAGGCCGCTTCCCTCAAGAAGCGCCTGCCCGAGCTGGAGCGCGCGGTGAAGCGCATGCTGCTGCCCAAGGACGCGGCCGACGAGAAGAACGCCATCCTGGAAATCCGCGCCGGCACCGGCGGCGACGAGGCGGCGCTGTTCGCCGCCGATCTTTTTCGTATGTATCAGCGCTACGCCGCCGAGCATGGCTGGCGTTTCGAGATCATGGAGCTCTCCGACACCGGCATCGGCGGCTACAAGGAGGCGATCGCCGCCGTCTCGGGCCGCGGCGTGTTCGCCCGGCTGAAGTTCGAATCGGGCGTGCACCGCGTGCAGCGCGTGCCGGCGACCGAGGGATCGGGCCGTATCCACACCTCGGCGGCGACCGTCGCGGTGCTGCCGGAAGCCGAGGAATTCGACGTCAAGATCGACGAAAAAGACCTGCGCATCGACGTCTTCCGCTCGTCGGGCCCGGGCGGCCAGTCGGTCAACACGACGGACTCGGCGGTGCGCATCACCCACATCCCGACCAACACCGTGGTCAGCCAGCAGGACGAGAAGAGCCAGCACAAGAACAAGGCCAAGGCGATGAAGATCCTGCGCGCCCGTCTGTACGACGTCGAGCGCCAGCGCCGTGACGATGCGCGCGCCGCCGATCGCAAGGGCCAGGTCGGCAGCGGCGATCGCAGCGAACGTATCCGCACCTACAACTTCCCGCAAAGCCGCGTCACCGACCATCGCATCAACCTCACTCTCTACAAGCTGGACGAGGTGCTGGAAGGGCGAGGGCTCGACGAACTGATCGACGCGCTGATCGCCGACGATGAGGCCGGGCGGCTGGCGGAGCTCGCGGCCTGACCGCCGGACCTACAGCGACCTACGACGCATTGCTGCGCGATGCCGCGG
>Ga0208991_1000438_pt1 | contig 10368 bp, 7 predicted proteins | sample MedBloCAOM3_M2_FD_187855 | JGI IMG/M metagenome (GOLD analysis project Ga0208991, IMG submission 187855) | Forest soil microbial communities from El Dorado National Forest, California, USA - Mediterranean Blodgett CA OM3_M2 (SPAdes) (version 2) | ecosystem: Environmental > Terrestrial > Soil >...
TCGTTGGCAGCAACCCGGCGAGCGAGAGCTATGTCGGCAGCAAGATGAAGATGACCATCGGAAGCGGCATGCGATCGTTCGATCACCGGCTGCCGGCGACGACGAGCGAAACCGAGCTGCTGGCGCTGATCGCGCGCCTCAACGCCGATCCCACGGTCCACGGCATCCTGGTGCAGCTTCCGTTGCCCTCACAAATCGATCCGCAAAACATCATCGCCGCGATCGATCCGGCAAAGGACGTCGACGGCTTTCATCCGGTGAATGCCGGACGTCTGTCCGCGGGCTTGCCGGCGCTGGCTCCGTGCACGCCGATCGGGTGCGTGCTTCTCGCCAAGACCGTGCAGCCGTCCCTCGCCGGACTCGAGGCGGTGGTAATCGGCCGCTCCAATATCGTCGGCAAGCCGCTGGCGCAGCTCCTGCTGGCGGAGAACGCGACGGTGACGGTGGCGCATTCCAAGACGCGCGATCTGCCGGCAGTCTGCCGCCGTGGCGACGTGCTGTTCGCGGCGGTCGGGCGAGCGGAAATGGTGCGGCGCGATTGGGTCAAGCCCGGCGCCACCGTGATCGACGTCGGCATCAACCGGGTGACCCAAGAGGGCGGCAAGTCGCGCATCGTTGGCGACGTTGCCTTTGCCGAAGTGACCGAGGTCGCCGGCGCGATCACGCCGGTACCCGGCGGCGTCGGTCCGATGACCATTGCTTGCCTGCTCGCCAATACCGTGCGGGCGGCCTGTGCGATCGCCGGCTTGCGGGTACCCGCTCTCAGCCAGGGGCCGACAGACGATCGGGAATAGCGCGCGGCCGCGCAGCCTAGGTTAGATTAAACTCGCCCGTGGGCGGGCCATTCCGGCCAAAGCAACATTGTCTCGCACCTCGACTGCAGCCGCGCCAACCCGAGCTACGGATCCAGTCAGCTGTTCCAGGCGAAGGCGACCTTATCGAGAACACGGTTGCCGAACCGTTCGGACGAGCGCGCCACGGCCTTGCCGCCGAGCGCGCGATAAAAGCCGCTCGCGGGCTCGTTATCCGACAACGCCCACACCACCATGCTTTGCAGGCCGCTCTGGATCAGATCCCGGCGCGCCGCCGAGAAAAGCTTGCGGCCAAAGCCAAGCCCCTGGAATTCCGGACGCAGATAGAGCTCGTAGATCTCACCGTCGTAGTAGAGGCTGCGCGCACGGTTGCGGCCGTAATTGGCATAACCGGCCAAGCTGTCGCCGAACGCAAGCACCGCGATGCGGCTACCCTTGCGCACGGCGCTGTCCCACCATTGTGGGCCGCGCCGGTTGATGAGCTTGTCGAGTTCAGGCCCGGGAATGATGCCCTGATAGGCACCGCGCCAAGCCTCGTCATGAGTCGCTGCAATCGCCGATGCATCTGACGGCTTTGCGCGACGGACTTCGATGAGGATCGTGCTCATGACGTTATACAAGCAAGCACTTCGTCGCGCTTCAAGAGCTATGTTTAATGCTCGGTTAATAGCGTTGGCGATTGATGTGGATTTGCCACACTGCGACGTCCCGCGCCCTGCTCGCAACCGCGCAAAAGATCAAGACATGCCCGCAAACCAGTGAAAATGTTGCAGCGGCGACACGCGCAAGCGACAAAGATCGATCCGGGACGCGCCCTGCAACATTTCCAAGCGGTGTTGCGCTGCGGCTGTGCGTGACGCCTGACGGTCACGGCCGCTGCGAACCGGTCAATCCACGAGACCGATGCGCGCCCTCACGGTGTCGACCGGTTGCGCCGTCGCAGCCCAGAAGTCCCAATCAGGACCGAACAGATCGACCTTCATGCGCTCGCCGCGGGCCCAGGCATGCCAAAATTCCTGCGGGTCGAGGGCGCCCTTGGCGGAGCCCGCCAGTTCGTTGAGCGGAATGCCCAGATGCCAGCTAAAAATCACCGGCAAGACGTGGCCAGACATCGCCTCGTTGCGGTGCATCGAGGCGGTAAAGGTCGAGGCCAGGACCTCGCCGCGCGGCGAGGTGTCGTACCCCGCGAGCAGGTGCGACGAGTCATGCGGCGCCGCGAACGCGAAATTGAGCGCCTCCTCTTCGCCGGGGAAGGCATACTTATTGGCGCGATAGAACGCGGCGAAAGCGTGACCGAACGTCTCCTCGGATAGATCGAGCAACGCGTGGAAGCGTTTCGCCAACGCCGGATCGGGTTTGGTCTTGTACGACATCAGCCACGGCATGGCGTCGTCCGTATTCGACGGTTTGCCGGTCAAGTTTTCGAGATTGGCCCGGACCATGCGGGCGGTAGCGCTGCGCAGGTGGCCCTGCGCAACTTCGGCAATGTCGTCGACGAAATCTGCCTTGACGCCGAGCGTCGCCGCCAGGCCGGTTACGGCGTTAAGCTTGGCGTTGTCGAGCGTCCCGTCGACGAAAGCCATTACCGTGGCGAAGCGAACCGCCTCGGTGGCGAGATCGGGTTTTGCCGCCAGCGCCTCGAGCTCCTCGGCACGGGCCGGCGCCAGTCCGGCAACATCGGGCGTGAGCTCAATCTGGAATATGTAACGCGCGGCCGCAACGATGCTGGCGCGATCCGCTGCCGTGATGGCCGGTCCCGCTGCCGCGACCGCGCGCATCGCCTTGAGAATGGTGTGCGCCTCTGCGGGAGTGGCATCGATATGCATGATTGTGCTCCGGTGGGCCGTCCGATGGCGCGGACAGTATCACGCCGGCTCAGACCAGGTCATGCCGTGCCCGCGCGCCGAGCGACATCGCTTCAGATCGATTTCACTCCAGGCATTGTTCGGTCGCATGATCTCATCCGAAAAGTCTGACAACTTCTCGGGATCATGCTCTCGCGGAAAACTACAGTCCTGATCTGGTGATTGTGGTCCCACCTGCGAGGGGACGACCGCGGCGGGCTTCCGATTCAGTCCGCTGGACGTCTCACACCCGCTCCGCTTCCTTGACCCGATCCGCCTTCTTGCGGTCGTTGGGATCGAGCAGCTTCTTGCGCAGCCGGATCGCCTTCGGGGTCACCTCGACCAACTCCTCGTCGTTGATATAGGCGAGCGCCTTCTCCAGCGTCATCTGGATCGGCGGGATCAGGCGTACGGCCTCGTCCTTGGAGTGGGTGCGGATGTTGGTGAGCTTCTTGCCCTTGAGGACGTTGACTTCGAGATCGTTGCCGCGGGTGTGCTCGCCGACGATCATGCCGCGATACACCTTCCAGCCCGGCTCGATCATCATCGGCCCGCGGTCCTCCAGATTCCACAACGCGTAGGCGACCGCCTCGCCTTGGTCATTGGAGATCAGCACGCCGTTGCGCCGGCCTACGATATCGCCGCGATAAGCCCCGTAATCGTGGAACAGGCGGTTCATGACCGCGGTGCCGCGCGTATCGGTGAGCAGCTCGCCCTGGTAGCCGATCAGGCCGCGCGTCGGCGCGCGGAACACGAGCCGCACGCGACCGCCGCCCGAGGGACGCATCTCCGTCATCTCGGCTTTGCGTTCGGAAAGCTTCTGCACCACGATGCCGCTGTGCTCTTCGTCGACGTCGACGACCACTTCTTCGATCGGCTCCAGCAATTCGCCGCTGGGGTCGCGATCGAACAGCACCTTCGGCCGCGACACCGACAGCTCGAAGCCCTCGCGCCGCATGGTCTCGATCAGAATGCCGAGCTGCAGTTCGCCGCGGCCGGCGACCTCCATGGAATCCTTCTCGGTGGACTCACTGATCCTCAGCGCGACGTTGCCCTCGGCCTCGCGCAGCAGCCGTTCGCGGATCACCCGGCTCTGCACCTTGTCGCCCTCGGTACCGGCGAGCGGGGAGTCGTTGATGCGAAAGGTCATCGCCAGGGTCGGAGGATCGATGGGCTGCGCCGGGAGCGGCTGTGTTACCTCCGGTGCGCAGATCGTGTGCGACACCGTCGCCTCGGGCAGTCCCGCAATCGCGACGATGTCGCCCGCCGATGCCTCTTCGACCCCGGTACGGTCGAGGCCGCGGAAGGCGAGGACCTTGGTCAGGCGGCCCTCCTCGATCAGACGGCCGGTACGGTCGAGCACCTTGACGTTCTGGTTTGGTTTCACCGCGCCCGAGCTGATGCGGCCGGTGACGACGCGGCCGAGATAGGGATTGGCCTCGAGGATGGTGCCGAGCATGCGGAACGGCCCGTCCTCGATGATCGGCTCCCCGACGTGCCGGGTCACCAGATCGAACAGCGGCGCCATGCCCTGATCCTTGGGCCCGTCAGGGGACGCCGCCATCCAGCCTTCCTTGGCCGAACCGTAGAGGATGGGAAAATCGAGCTGTTCCTCGCTCGCATCGAGCGCGGCGAACAGATCGAACACCTCGTTCACGACCACCGTCGGCCGCGCATCCGGCCGATCCACCTTGTTGATCACCACGATGGGTTTGAGGCCGACCTTGAGCGCCTTCGACACCACGAACTTGGTCTGCGGCAGCGGGCCCTCGGCGGCGTCCACTAGGACCAGCGCTCCGTCCACCATATTGAGGATGCGCTCCACCTCGCCGCCAAAATCGGCGTGGCCCGGCGTGTCGACGATGTTGATGCGGGTGCCATGCCAATCGATCGAGGTCACCTTGGCGAGAATGGTGATGCCGCGCTCGCGCTCCAGGTCATTGGAATCCATCGCGCGCTCCGCCACCCGCTGGTTCTCGCGGAAGGCGCCGGACTGCTGCAGCAGCCGATCGACCAGGGTGGTCTTGCCATGGTCGACATGGGCGATGATCGCCAAGTTGCGCAACGACATAAGGGAAATCCGATGGGGCCCGGCCGAGCCAGGGCTACGCTACGCTGCGCTGCAATATAGGCATCGGCAGCCCGATCGCAACGCCAAAGTCAGCGAAATGCCTCTCTAAGGAGAAAGGCGGTCGCCGATACGAAGGGGCGAGCGCGTGCCGATCCTGGAGCCGGCCCGAAAGCGCAGATCCCCCGACGCTGGACGGCGCCAAGGGCTGATCCGAGGAACGGCGGCGGCAAAACTCACATCACGCTCGGCCCCCGCCGCCACGGGACCTTGAGCGCAGCTACTGGGCGCGACGGTTCCAGCTTGATGTGCGTTGCGATGCAAGAGCCTCTTGCGTCGCGGCGCGGAGGAGGCGACGATGAGGACGAGAGGGTGGGGAGGTCGCGTGCGCTACTCGATCCCAGTCAAGAACAGACGCCGCGTCCTGTGCGTTTTTCCACATTACACGCCCTCGTTCGGTACCTTCAACCACGCCTATCGGCTAATGAAGGGGGTGCGCGCCTTCATGCCGCCGCAGGGCCTGCTCCTGATCGCGGCCTATATGCCGGAGGGGTGGCCGGTCCGCTTCATCGACGAGAATATCCGCAAGGCGACCGCCGCCGAATTCGAGTGGGCCGACGTCGTCCTGGTCAGCGGCATGCACGTCCAGGGCCAGCAGATTCACGATATCGCCGAGCGCGCGCACGCAGCCGGCAAGGTCGTCATGCTGGGCGGCCCGTCGGCGTCCGCCTCTCCCGAAATGTATCCCGACATCGACTACCTTCACGTCGGCGAGATGGGAGATGCGACCGATCGGCTGATCGCATGCCTCGATGAGAGCGTTGCGCGCCCGCCCGCGCAAATCCGCTTCGAGACCAAGGACCGGCTTCCATTGCAGGATTTCCCGATTCCGGCGTACGACCTCATCCCGCTGAAGAACTATCTGATGCTCACCTTGCAGTTCTCGAGCGGGTGCCCGTATCTGTGCGAGTTCTGCGACATTCCCAATCTCTACGGCCGGCAGCCGCGGCTCAAGACCGCGGCGCAGATCAGCGCCGAGCTCGATGCCATGCGCAAGCAGAAGGGGCATCCGCCGGTGGTCTATTTCGTCGACGACAATTTCGTCGGCAATCGCAAGGCCGCCAAGGACATGCTGCCGCACCTCGTCGCCTGGCAGAAGCAGCACGACTATCCCATGCACTTCGCCTGCGAGGCCACGCTGAACATCGCCAAGCAGCCGGAAACCCTCGCGCTCATGCGCGAGGCGTCGTTTCTCGGCATCTTCGTCGGCATCGAGACGCCGGAGGCCGATGCGCTCAAGGCGATGCGCAAGAGCCAGAACGTCGCTGTGCCGATGATGGAGTCGATCAAGACGCTAAACGATTACGGCTTGGAAGTGACCTCCGGCATCATCCTCGGTCTCGACACCGATTCCGACGATACCGAGGCGCGGCTCAAGGACTTCATCGAGGTCTCTCACATCCCGATGTTGACCATCAATCTGCTGCAGGCGCTGCCGAAGACACCGCTGTGGGATCGGCTCAAAGCGGCGGGACGGCTTTCGGATGATCCGACGCTGGAAAGCAACGTGCGTTTCCTGCGACCTTACGACGATGTGGTGTCGATGTGGCGCCGTTGCGTCGCCTATGCCAACGATCCGGAGCGGCTGTTCGCGCGCTTCCATCATCAGGTCGAAGCCACCTATGTGAACCGGATGATCACGCCTGCGCGCGGCAAGCTCACCTGGGGTAACCTGTCGAGCGCATTGGTGCTGGCGTTCCGCGTCGTGCTGCACATCGGCATTCTGTCGGATTACCGCAAACCGTTCTGGCGCGCCGCGCGCCATGCGCTCCGCCGCGGCCAGATCGACGCCGTGCTCGGCATGGGCTTCATCGCACATCACCTCATCCAGTTCACGCGCGAGGCGCTGCGCGGCGAGCAGAACGCGTCGTACTATTCGACCAAAAGGCGCAAGGTCGAGCCGGCGCATGCGCCGGAACTGGCGACCACGCTGCGCAAGTCGGCTTAGCCGCGAATGAATGAATCGTAGGGTGGGCAAAGGCGCGCTTGCGCCGTGCCCACGCGGGTTAGTGCGGCGATCGTTGTCGACCGACGCGTAGGCACGGCGCAAGCGCTACGGCTCTCTAACGCGCCAAGGCCTTTTTTCGCGCGCCTTTGTCCACCCTACGGCGGCTCACCCAAGCTTCGGCTCAAGCGTGGTCGACCACAGCGCGCGGTCGTCGACGTCCTTGAGCGTCACGGTCATGACTTGCGTCGTGCCGTCGATCGCGACATGGCCGAAGAACTGCAAGCCCTCGCTCGGCGGCCGATTGGGCGTGCTCGGCGCGTTCACGTAGACGCGCTGCGGTCCAAAAGTATTGTCGAGCGCGTTTTGCGGGAAGGTGCCGGCGTGGAGCGGGCCTGACACGAATTCCCAGAACGGCTCGAAATCCTGGAACACAGCCTTGTTGGGATCGTAATAGTGCGCCGCGGTGTAGTGCACGTCCGCCGTCAGCCACAGTGTGTTACGGACGCCCGCCCGTTTGATGAAGGCGAGAATGTCGGCGATCTCGAGCTCGCGACCGCGCGCCGGCCCGTCGCCTTGGGCGATCGCTTCGATCCCCCATTTGCGATCGACATCGTAGACCACGACGAGGCCAATCGGCATGTCGGCGGCAATCACCTTCCAGGTCGCTTGCGAATTCATCAGTTCGCGCTTGAGCCACGCCACCTGCGTGGGGCCGAGGAAGTAGGCCTCCGGCCCATAGTTCTCCTCCAGGCCCTCCCCATTGGGGCCGCGATAGCTGCGCATGTCGAGCATGAAGATGTCGAGCAGCGGCCCGTAGGAGATCCTGCGGTAGACGCGTCCCGGCTCCGCCTGGGTAAAGCGCATTGGCATATATTCGTGGAACGCGCGGCTCGCCCGCGCCGCCAGCAGCAAGGCGTTGCTCTCGACGTATTTTTTGCGCGCATGCTCGGCGCGCGTCAGCGGCTCACCCGGCCACCAGTTGTTGGTGACCTCGTGATCGTCCCACTGTGAGAAGATCGGCACCTCGGCATTGAACGCGACCACGTTCCTGTCCATGAGATTGTATTTGTAGTTGCCGCGGAACTCGGCGAGTGTCTCCGCCGGCTTGGCCTTGTCCTCGGTCACCAGATTTTTCCAAACCGTCCCATCCTGCAACTTCACCTCGGCGACGATCGGGCCGTCGGCGTAAATGTTGTCGCCGCTATGGATGAAGAAATCCGGGCGGTTGCGCAGCATGGTCGCGTATGTGCGCATGCCGCCGCGCGCCTCGTCGATGCCCCAGCCTTGGCCGGCGGTATCACCGGACCAGACGAATGAGATGGAACGGCGGTCGCCCGGCGCGCTGCGAAATCGGCCGGTCATCGGCTCGCCGACGATCGTGGGGGACGCAAGGTCCTGGAAGCGGATGCGATAGAAGATGTCCTGTCCTGCGGGCAGGTTCTCGATCAGCGCTTTGGCGGTGAAATCGGTTTCGGGCAGCGCATCGACGAACATAGCGCGGTGGATGGTGCTGAAGCTGTCGGTCGTCGCAATCTCGGCCAGCATGCGCGCCGGGCGGTCGGCGCGCGCCCAGACCACGGCAGAATCGTTGGAGACGTCGCCGGACTGGATACCGTGGGTGATGAGGGGGCGATCGGCGGCGCGGCTGAGGTAAGGTTTGGCGATGCCGCCGACCGCGGAGATCGCGGTCGACGCCGCGGCCGCCGCCAAGAATCGCCGACGAGACACGGGGATGCGCACGATCATTGAATCCCTCCAGTTCCAGGAAGGAGGCGAAGATGGCGGCGAATTCTCACAGAACGCGGACGGCGATGCGACAAGTTCGTGACAGTGGATAAAGTCCCAAGGCCCGTCTTGCGACCTTGGTGCCAGGGGACCAGCGTCAGGCGCCGGTCGCGCGCGTCCACGGTCCGAGCCGCGCGCCCTTGGGCAAGGCCTTCTGCAGCATCAGCATCTCACCGATCGTTTCCGAGGTGACGAGGCCGACGAGACGCCCGCTCTCGTCGACCACCGCGATAGCGGGAGCCGCTCTTTCCTGCAGCAGGCGGAACGCCTCTCCCAGGCAGCGGCGTTGGCCGATGGTCGGCACGTCGGTCGTCATCGCGTCGACGACGCGGGCCGCCCGGCCAAGCTGCTTGAGCGCGCGAATGAGATCGCTGCGGCCGAGAACGCCGACCGGCTTGCCCGCCGCGTCGACCACGGGGAATTCGGTTTGGCTGGTGCGCAGCAGCGTCTGCACGGCGTCTTCGACATGGGCCTCGGGCGTGAGCGTGGCGAACTGCGTCATCATCGCCGCGCTGACGGGCACGCCGCGCGACATCGCGCGAATGGCAACCATGTGCGCCTCGGAGGAGGCCGCGAGATAGACGAAGATCGCAATGAAGATCAGCATCGGATTGGAGAACAGCCCGATGAAGCCGAGCGCGAAGGCGACGCCCTGGCCGATGAAGGCGGCCATCTCGGTCGCGCGCACATAGCCCATGCGGGAAGCGAGCAGGGCGCGCAGCACCCGCCCGCCGTCCATGGGAAAGGCCGGAATCATGTTGAACACGGCAAGAAACAAATTCACCGCCGCGAGGCGATCGATCATCGACGCGTTGGGACTTTCGACGGCGTAGAGATCGCCGACATTGACGTGCGCGCCGGCGATGAGAATCAATGCGATCGCGATGGCCACGTTCACCAGCGGGCCGGCGATGGCGACCAGGAATTCCTCATACGGCTCTTCAGGAATGCGCTCGAGGCGGGCGACGCCGCCGATCGGCAGCAGCGTCACGTCGGGCGTCGACACGCCGAAAGCGCGTGCGGTGACGATGTGGCCGAATTCGTGCGCCACCACGCACGCGAACAGCAGCACGAGGAAGGCGAGTCCTTGCCACGCCGCGTCCGGACCGCCCGCAACCCAGCTGGCGGCAAAAATCCAGCCCAGGAACAACAAGAAGGTGACGTGGACGCGCACCGCCGTCCCGGCGATCGTGCCGATATTGAGCGACCAGGACATGAGGGCCTCCGGGCCAAAGCAAGAACGGCGCCGTACGAATCCGGCTGATCAGTTCCTTCAAGTCGTAGCGAACCGTTGGGCCGGGTCTCGTACTGATAGGTAAGCGTTCTGACCGCCTTTGCGAGTGGCCTGCCCAAAGCGTTTCATGGCACAAAAATTATGGGCCAATTCCACGTAGGTCAGCCCGTCCATCTTCGGCCCAGCGTACCTAACCGCAACACCGCTGCCGGCATGTATGAGATCAGAGCGGTTGCTGCTATGAAAGCTCCGGCTCGATCTCCTGCCGCGCATGGGGATCAACCGGACGGCGCGGGCCGTGAATTACGAGTGGCTCGATGCCATCGATACCGTCAACATGCTCGACGCCTGCGAGCTCATCATCCAATCCTCGCTCGAGCGAAAGGAAAGTCGCGGCCCGTTCATGCGGCGTGATTTTCCCGACACCGACAACGCCCGTTGGCTCGCCGCCAATGTCATGCGCAAGACTGAGAACGGTTTCCGTTCGAATGCTGTCACGGTTGCCGCTCGGGGATCAGCATCACGGCGCAAGTGTCGCGCCCAATCCGTCAACGTATGGTGTCCCCTGTCGTGATTGCAGGGCTCGCAAACGATAACCTTGTTCTGGTCCGTCAGCG
>Ga0208991_1000440_pt1 | contig 10339 bp, 10 predicted proteins | sample MedBloCAOM3_M2_FD_187855 | JGI IMG/M metagenome (GOLD analysis project Ga0208991, IMG submission 187855) | Forest soil microbial communities from El Dorado National Forest, California, USA - Mediterranean Blodgett CA OM3_M2 (SPAdes) (version 2) | ecosystem: Environmental > Terrestrial > Soil >...
GGAAGAGCCGCTTCCGCCGCTGGACGATCCCGCTTGCCCGCCTGCGCCACCGGTTCCTTGCGAGGCCGCGCGATTGAGGGCTTCGCCGATCTTGGACGCCGCCTGCAGCACGCGTTCCGTTGCCTGACGGATTGTTGGCACAACTTCCTCCGTCAGCTTCTGCTTCGCGTTGGCGATGGCTTGCTCGACCTCTTTCTTGAGGTCGGCAGATATCTTTGTCGCCGCGTCCTTTAGCGCTTTCTCGGCGCTATAGATCGCCGCATCGGCCTGGTTGCGCGCTTCGACGAGCTCCTTGCGGCGCTTGTCTTCCTCGGCATGCGCCTCGGCCTCCTTGACCATTTTCTGGATATCGGCCTCGCTCAAGCCGCCGGACGCCTGGATCCGGATGCTTTGCTCCTTTCCGCTTGCCTTGTCCTTGGCCGATACGTTGACGATGCCGTTGGCATCGATATCGAAGGTGACCTCGATTTGCGGGACGCCCCGCGGCGCCGGCGGAATCCCGACCAGATCGAACTGGGCGAGGAGCTTGTTGTCGGCTGCCATCTCGCGCTCACCCTGGAAGACGCGAATGGTGACCGCGGTCTGGTTGTCCTCCGCCGTCGAGAATACCTGGCTCTTCTTGGTCGGAATGGTGGTGTTGCGGTCGATCAGCTTGGTCATGACGCCGCCCAGCGTCTCGATTCCCAGCGACAGCGGGGTCACGTCGAGCAGCAGCACATCCTTGACATCGCCCTGCAGCACTCCGGCCTGAATCGCGGCGCCGATGGCAACCACTTCGTCCGGATTGACGCCCTTGTGCGGCTCGCGCCCGAACAGCTTCTGTACGGTTTCCTGGACTTTGGGCATCCGGGTTTGGCCCCCGACCAGCACGACCTCTTCGATTTGAGATGGTTGCAGACCCGCGTCCTTCAATGCCGCCTTGCACGGTTCGATGGTGCGCTGGATCAGGTCGTCGACCAGCGCCTCCAGCTTCGCGCGTGACAGCTTGATATTGAGATGCTTCGGCCCGGTTTGGTCAGCGGTGATGAACGGCAGATTGACGTCGGTCTGGGTGGCGCTCGAGAGCTCGATCTTGGCCTTCTCGGCGGCATCCTTGAGCCGCTGCAGCGCGAGGCGATCCTTGCGCAGATCAATGCCTTGCTCCTTGCGGAATTCGTCGGCCAGATAGTCGATGATCCGCTTGTCGAAATCCTCGCCGCCGAGGAAGGTGTCGCCATTGGTCGATTTGACCTCGAACACGCCGTCGCCGATCTCGAGAATTGAAATGTCGAAGGTGCCTCCGCCAAGGTCATAGACAGCGACCTTGCCGCTTCCCTTCTTGTCGAGTCCGTAAGCGAGCGCAGCGGCGGTGGGCTCGTTGATGATGCGCAGCACTTCAAGCCCGGCAATCTTGCCGGCGTCTTTGGTCGCCTGACGCTGGGCGTCGTTGAAATAGGCCGGCACGGTGATCACGGCCTGCGTTACCTTGTCGCCGAGATAGGCTTCCGCCGTTTCCTTCATCTTGGTAAGAATGAAGGCGCTGATCTGGCTCGGGCTGTATTTCTTGCCCCTGACCTCGACCCACGCATCACCATTGTCTCCACGCACGATATGGTAGGGTACCATCGTCTTGTCTTTTTCAGTGATCGGATCATCATAGCGTCGCCCGATCAGCCGCTTGATGGCATATACCGTGTTTTCCGGGTTGGTAATGCTCTGGCGCTTGGCCGGCTGCCCAACCAGGATTTCCCCATCGTCGGTAAAAGCGACCATGGACGGCGTCGTACGGGTGCCCTCGGCGTTCTCGATGACCTTGGCCTTGTTTCCTTCCATCACGGCAACGCAAGAGTTGGTGGTTCCGAGATCGATGCCAATTGCTTTCGCCATGATGAGGCTCCTTGACAGCTTTTCATTGAGCGACGCCGATCGTCTCCTTCGGTGGAGGCCGGCTTGATTCGCTTCAGACATCTTCGATCAGCGCGGGACGCGCAAAACGCGTCGGGAGGAGACGGCGGCCAGCGCGCCCCGCTACCGCTTGGTGGATATCAAGCGGCTTCCTTGACCTCGATTTTCTTCGGCTCCGATTTGGCCGGCTTCGGAATGGTGAGCTTCAGAATTCCGTTCGACATGGTTGCCTGTACGCTCGCCGGATCGATACCCGGCGGCAGCTGCAGCACGCGAACGAATACGCCATAACTGCGCTCGCTGAGCTGGACGTTCTTGTCCTTCTGGTTTTCCTCGACCTTCTTTTCGCCGCGGATCGTGAGGGTGTCATCGTCGACCGATATCTCGACATCCTTGCGCTCGAGCCCCGGCATCTCTGCGGTGACCTCGATGGCCTTGTCGGTTTCGGAGATTTCGATGTTGGGGACGATGTTCTGCGCACCGTTGGGACCTACTCCCTGCGCGAATTCGCTGAACAGCCGGTCGATCTCTCGATGCAAGCCGAACAAACCGAAATCGGGCCGCATCAATGCGCCACCGTCACGAGACGGAATCAGTGATCTTAACCTCATGGGACTCTCCTTTTCACGTTGGTAAGACTTGCTGACCGACGCGGCGGCCAGCGGCAACCGCGTTACGGACTGACTACGATCCGGTCCTCGACATGGGTGATGCCCGGCGCCGACCACGCCACACGCTCGGCCTCCTCGCGTTCGATCCACGAGCGAACGGTGCCTTTCAGTATCACCTCGCTGCCATGTGCTTCGACGGTGATCCGATTGGCGTCCACCTCGGCATTTCGCTTGAACGCTTCCATGATCTTGCGCTGAAGCTCTGAGGGTTCCACCTTGGGCTTGACCGCGATGACGCTGGTCACCCCCTTCACGCCTTTCACTCTCCGCACGGCGGTCTCAGCGGTGGTTTTCTGATATTGCCACTCCACCGCGCCTTCCAGGGTTATCCAGCCGTCCTTGACGATGATCTTGATCCGGTCGTGAGAAATCGGCAGTTCCGACTTCAGGGCCACAACGGCATCGCGAGCGATGTCCGGGTCGGGGCGCTGATCAATCGCCGGCAGGCGGACCTCGATATCATTCGCGACGGCGTGAACTCCGGCAACCCGCTTCGCCGCGAGTTCGGCTTCAAGCCTGTCGGTGTAACTCTTGGTGAAGCCGGCCAGCGTGACGACGCCATTTTTGACGGCGACCGCAATGTCCGTGGCATCAAGATCGGGATCCCATTTCAGCTCTTCACGAACGTCGCGTTCAATTTCACTGTCGGATTTCATGGTTGACTCCTCGTCTGTACAAAAAGCGAATATGCGGATCGGTGGATGACGCTACCGATCACGGCCAAGTTTATGGGAGATCAGCTAGGCGGCCATGACGATCATCAACTTCCTCTCCAAGTTTGTCGGCCGCGGTCAGAAAGGTTCGTTGCCACGGCCGGTTGCTGAGGAGCGCGACGGATGTCCGGCAGACGATCGAGGGCTCGTACCGCGTCAGTGGCTTTTCAGCAGGGCTATGGCTGCCCCAACCGCTCGTCGCCCAGCCAGGGATCGGGTCGCAGCGAATGCAGCGGAAGATCCTCTGTCCGCTTTGTCAGTTCGATTTCGTGAACGTGGACGGCTTTCCCGCCGTGCCGCATCAGGATTTCCTGAGCCTGGGCCTCTTTCTCCGGGGAGCGGACCCGCACCCAGATCAGCAATCCGTGGGCTTCCGAAAGATTCTCCAATCCTAGCGCTCGTTCTCGCTGCAGCCGTCGCCGCGCCCAGAACACCGCAGCGGCGCCTAAAATCAGCCCGAACAGGACCGAGAGAACGCCGACGGAAACCGGGCTCAGATCCCGCGCGACAAGATAGAACGCCATGGCCAACGCGGCGATGCAGCCGGCAGCGCTGCCAACCACAACTTCCGTGGTCATAGTGTCGTCTTCACCTACAAAAGGTTGCCGGGCAGCAGTCGGGATATCGGCTAGGTCTGCGGGAGGAATTGACGCGTAGTTCAGTCGCCGTTGCAGTTCATCGAGCGAGGCGCTGACATCGATATCAGCGCGGTCGTTTCCCGCTGTAAGCAGTTCCTGCGCAGCGGCGAGGAGCGCCTTCCGCGAATGGAAGACGCCCGTCACCTCGCGCATACGCATCCGGTCCAGGATATCGTCTGACGACCCATGCATCTGACTTGTCCGAGCTGCGGCTTCAATCACGCCGGATAGTTGAATTCGGACAATTTCTTCAGTTCGTCCTTTGACGCGCCGGGCAGGGTGATCTTCTGGCCGGTCTCGTCGATCTGAAGACTGTCATAGGGCACCACCACAAGACGCCCGCCGAGGCCAAGGAAGCCGCCGACCTGCAGCACTGCAAAATTGAGCAGTTTCTTGTCCTTGTCCGCGACGATATCATCGACGGTCCCGATCTTTTCGTTCTTGTCGTTGATCACGGTGGTGCCGATCAGCTTGCTCATCCGATAGCCTTTCGACACGACCGAAAGATCGACTTTGATGAGCGCGACCCCTGCTTGCGACAGCGCAGGACCGGCGGCGAGGGCGAGGGCGAGGGCGAGGGCAGTCCAGATCATCCAGTGCGAAGAGCGTTGTCGTGTCGCACGAGCAATATTGAACAGGTCAGGCGAAACGGAAATTGCATCAGTGCCGGTTTTTGGGGGCATCCGGAATCCTGTGAAGGCAACCATGGCTCTCTCCTGAGGGTTTAAGCAGAGTTGCAAGGATAATCCGCGGGCCTCGAAGCAGCACTGACCATTGTCAATTCGTCGAATATTTTTGCGTCGCCATGCCGGAGTGGCGTCTTTGCAGATCGGCTACACGCTGGTATCGGCAGCAAGGCGCATCTGGATTCCCGAGCGATGCATAGTTCTCCGTCGCTGGGACTGGCGAGCGGCGGGCGGCTTGCTCTATCAGCTTCATCAATTCAGGCTGAACGGTCAGCGCGAACGCCCCGCCTGTTGCATCGGTCACCGTCCAATATTCAGGACCGTCCACGTATTGAGTGGAAGATTGCCCAGCAACTCCCCCGCGCTCACTGCGCCATCGGTCTTTGTCATCGCTAGTGCTCCATCAAGAAAGACAAATGAGCAGGAATCCGCACAACAAGAGCCAGTTGGCGTTGCTGGTGTAGAAGGCCATGAAAACTCCGAACGGGATGGCGAGTCGTCATCGGCGGTGTTTCCCAACGGCGAAAGCATTTTTTCTCCAGGCGGCGTCGCGGGCGAAGACGGCGTTCCAGACCCCGTCGACCGAGATGCCCACCAACTCTGCGTTGTGCTTGTGAAACTCTGTAAGAGTTTCGTGGTACAGCATCAGCTGATCGCCACAAACGGGGCTCCAGTCTGCGGGATAGAACGCCAGGATGACGGGCCTCCCCCTCAGACTCGAAAGCGTGAGGTTTTGATCAGGGGTGACCTCGCAGCGTGAAATCCGGTGCAGTGGTACCAGCAGGCAGAGTGGATGCCATTTTTCTGCCTCGCGCGAGCGCGGTCAAACCGACTGCTGCCATTCAACATCAGCCTGCCTTCGCGTCGTTGACTGCAATCAATTTCCGGCGCTGCAACGTTGCGCGGCCGTCCGTTTATCACCTCCGTCATCGCATTACGTACTTTTACGGTACGGGGATTCGTCAGATTTCTTTGAACGATCTCGCCGAGCGATCGTTCATCTTCCGATTTGGTTCCTTCCGAACGGTTCCTTCGAACAAAAGGGTGCGACTATGAAAACCAGGATCCCTGCAGCGGACTACTATCGGCGGATGCTCGCGGTACAACCGCATGCGCTGAAACGGCTCGATGCATTCGCCAAGATCATGGCCTGCAATCGCGGTCAGGAAATCCCGAATAATCCGGGGCCTGCGGGCCACTGGTACTATGTTATCACCGGCGCCGTCCGGCGCTGCGCCGTGCGGTCGGACGGTCGGCGGCAAATCGTCGACCTGATGCTGCCGCGGGATTTCTTTTTTGTGTCAGACAGTCAAAATGAGGCGACGATCGAGGCGATCGCAGAAGAGACCGTGCTTGCGAGTTATCCAGGTCAGCGGGTTGAATTGATCGCGGAACGCGATGCAAGCTTCGCGCGGGAACTGCGGGAGGTCGCGTTCCAGTCCCTCACTCGGTCCCAAGCCCAGCTCCTGATCCTCGGCCGCTTCACGGCTCTCGAGAAGGTCGGTTCCTTCCTGCTTTCGCTTGACGGACGCGCCTCGGATGCGAGCGGGCAGGTCGTGCTGCCGGTCTCGCGTTACGACATCGCCGATTATCTCGCAGTCTCGGTCGAAACGGTTTGCCGCGCCCTCACGGATCTGAGGCATCGCGGTGTCATTACCTTGGCAGGCAAACGCACGGTCAAGATCCTGAACCGGAGCGCGCTGGAAGACCGCATGAGCGAGAGCTCCGTGGTGGCAGGGGTTTGAGTCGGGGGCTGATCTCTGCCCAAGCTATCGTTCGTCGGCGGCCGGCGAGGTGTTTAGCCTCGCCATTACTCCGAGCCGGATAGCTTCTGCGAGCTGACGGACTCCAAGCCGCTCCATCATGCGCGCCCGGTGAACCTCAACCGTGCGCACGCTGATACCGAGTTGGAAAGCAATCACCTTGTTCGGACGGCCGGCCAACAGCCCGTCAAGAACGTCCCGCCCGCGCGGACTGAGGGTCGCGATCCGCTGGACGGCGCCGGCGATATCGCGGTCGCGTCCTGTGCGGTTTTCTTTCTCAAGAGCGGCCTCGATCGCCCCGAGCAAGGCATGCTCGCTGTATGGCTTTTCCAGGAAATCGCTTGCGCCCGCTTTCAACGCACGGACGGCGGTTTGGATGTCGCCCTGGGCGGTCATCATAATAACCGGCAGGTCGCCTCTCATCCTGCTAAGTTGTGCCTGGACATCTAGGCCGCTCATGCCCGGCAAGCGGACATCGAGCAGGACACACCCCGTTTTGAACCTCTTCGCGGCCGTCAGAAACAGGTCCGAGCTCTCGAACGTGACCGGCTCGAAGTTCGCTGAACCCAGCAAGCGTTCGAGTGAACGAAGAACCGCCTCGTCATCATCCAGAACGTAGACGGTTCGTTCAACCGGCATCGACTCCTCCACCGGGCGGAATGGTGAAGCGAAGGATGGTGCCGCCTCCGGGCTTCGGTCCCGCCGTCAATCGACCGCCATGCGCCTCGATAACCGAGCGCGAAATTGACAAGCCCAATCCCATGCCGTCGCGCTTGTTTGAAACAAATGGCTCAAACAACCGGCCGGCGATATCGCCGGGAATTCCGGGCCCGATGTCGACGACGGTAACCTCGATCATGCCGTCGTCGAGAACCCTGGTCGCCAGGGTCATTTCCCGCTGATCCTGGCCTGCCATCGCTTCAATTGCATTGCGAATGAGATTGACGAGAACTTGCTGGATTTGAACCCGATTCACGAACACGTCCGTAGCTTTGTCGTCAAACTCGAAATTGAGGCGCGCCGCGAGCGGAGCAACACTGCTCAATGCAAGAGCAACGGCTTCCTCGATCATCGGAGGAAGCGCTTCCGTTCGCCTTTCTGTCTCATCCAGCGTGACGAATTGCCGCAGCCCGCGGATGATGTCGCTTGCGCGCAAGGCCTGGTCAACCACTTCATCCGCGACCTCTTGCGCTATCACCAGGCTGGCGCGATCCTCGCGAGCCAGCAGCCGCTTTGTTGCATTGACCGAGTTGATGATTGCGGTGAGCGGCTGGGTAAGTTCGTGTGCGAGCGCGGTCGTCATCTGGCCGGCTGCCGTGAGGCGCGCCATATGAAACAGCTCGTTGCGCAGTTTTTGAAAGCGGACATCGGCTTTCTCGCGTTCTAGATTATCGGCCAGAAGCTGCTTGTGCGCCTCTGCCAGTTCAATGGTTCGCCGCTCCACGCGCCGTTCGAGGCTTTCGTTTAGACGACGCAGTTCTGCCTCGGAAATCTTTTGCGCGCTGAGATCGCGGCTGACCGTTGCGACATTCATCGGCTCCCCGTTTCGTGGATCGTCGATCCTGAAGCAGTCGATGAGGAAGGGTATAGGTGTCTTGGATCTGAAATGCATGAGATCAAGCTCTCCCTTCCAGCGGCCGGTACGCAGCACCAGAGGCCAAACTTCGTTCCGAACAGCCGGCCGGTCTCGCCGCGAAACGAGATCAAGCACATGAAGCCGTAACGCATCGTCGAGGGTGGAAAATCCCAGCGATTGAAGACCTGCCGGATTGACATACTGAATATGGCCACCGAGCGAGGCGATGCCCACGACATCGGTCGATCGTTGCACCAACGTGGTAAACCTTCGTTTATCGGCGTCGCCTAACCACTGCTGGAAGGCGATTGCCGCCTGATTTGCCCCGGTGTTCAGCAGCAACTTTTCTGTTCTGGTTGGAAACGTGCTGCGAGAGGAGCCGGCGGCAACCATCGCATCGCCGCTCAACCCGATCGGCGCGGTCGCCACGTGCAGGTTTCTGCCGCTGGATGCGTCGGCAACGATAAATTCCTGCTCACCGCCGAGCGTCGCTTTTTCACGCTGCAGTATCGCCCGTACATGATCCAGACTTGCAGGAGTCAGCGTCGGATCGCTGCGGGCCAGTTCGGTGAACTGGTCGCCATGGCTTGGCAGCGCCATGAAAATGAAATCCGCGGCCAACATCGTGATCAGCGCGGCGACAATGCTGTCGCCGATCTGGCGCATGTCATAATTTCGCCACGCCGCGGGCAGCGTTGAGAGCGCGACGAGATCGCGGATGCAACGTCGCAAATCGTCAGGATCTGCAAGCGGCTCGGTCCATGGCATGGCTCGCGCCTTGCGCGATCTTCGCGGTGGCCTGGGTGGATTTGATACCGATCTTTCGGGATTGGCAACGACTAAAAAGTCGCGGCTGCCTTGCTACGAAGGAGCCGCCGCAGAGGAAAACGCATTGGCCGCTACCGTACATCAACCATTGAAAAATGCGTCGATCAGCGAGGCCTTTTCGGAGCGGAACGGGTTTTCGGCCGTCGGTCGGGAATGCCGACACGGGCCAAGGCGACCCAAGCTGGAGGATCACTCGCAGGAAAAGTCTCAATCAGGCTCTCGACGACGATGTCATCGGCGGCCTCGGTCGTTTCAATTCGTCGCAGGGGCCGGGCATTCGCCCGGCCTTTTCGGCTTCGATGGTGCGGTGGCTTGGGCGTCATCACAGATCTTGTCTAGGCGGCCGTTCCGACCGGTGTCGGATTGGCCCGCTGTTGTTGTCGCGACCGAAGTTTGAAAGAGAATATGACCAGCGCGACACCAAATACGAGGGCGTATGCTCCCAGCCACCAGGTGAGCACAATAGCTCCGATTATCGGCGTGATAATAAGGAGCGTGCCATACGCAAGAGACAGCAGTCCGCCGAGAACCAGCCACCAGCGGCCATGTTCAATGTTCAAACGGAAACCCGCGGCCGTCATCAGCGAGCCCGAGACAATCGCCCATGCGGCAATCAGCAACACAAACGCAAAGACGGTAATACCCGGCCAGAGAAACGCGGCAATGCCCACGGCGATATTGACCAGCCCTTCAAATATCAATAATCCCCAGCGGTCCTCCTTGCGACGGATCTTCCGCACAGCCGAGATGATTCCGGCTACTCCGTCGACCAGCATATAGGCGGAGAAAAAGATCACCAGCGAGAGCATCGTTGGACCGGGAAAGATCAGCGCGATGCATCCGAAGATAATGCCCAACACGCCTCGCAGCGTGAACAGCCACCAATTTTGAGCGAGGCCCCCGCTTGCAGAATCGGATCGAACGTCAGAGCCACTGTTGATAGTGGTGCTGGTCATGACATGCTCCCGCAACCTGGTTTCAATCTATTGACGTGCGGTGTCTAATGCGAGGGTTATGTGCGCGCATTGACGCCCATCAAGAAAGCGCCCTTTCCAGTCTCGGCCCCGACGCATCGATCCCTTGCACGGCCAAGTCACGCCCAAGTGACAGCCAGGTCATGAGCGACCGAGAGGGGCACTATCCTCCACCGAAATCCAACCGCCGTGCCAGGTGTCGTCTTCCGACAATTCTTTGGCGATCTGGACCGCATGCGCTTCCGCGGCCAGGGGGCCGGCGTATGGCGCCTCGCCCATGCTCGAAGGAGTCCCCATCCGAAAATATCAAGCGATACCGTTCCACAGCCACCCTCGGTCCAATGTTTGCTGCAAAGGGCATTTAGGGCGGCCCGGACGATGGTTTACTGGTAGGATTGCGAGTACCGCGAAGGCCTGCCGAGGTGCGTGGTGGCGTGGCCTGTGGCTGACAGCGGCGCCAAGGAAATCCGGGACTTTTGCATCTTCTCGACCGACAGCGTCATTTGTGATCCGCCGTCTTCGCGCCTTGACTTGATTTCGTGCCGCAATCTGCTGATCTATCTCGGCAGTGATTTTCAGGCCCGGGTCATTCCGGCTTTTCATTTT